>Ga0310836_100354_pt1 | contig 42120 bp, 38 predicted proteins | sample SM_ome_4_FD_201310 | JGI IMG/M metagenome (GOLD analysis project Ga0310836, IMG submission 201310) | Sorghum-adapted microbial communities enriched on stacked mutant (SM) sorghum from Joint BioEnergy Institute, Emeryville, California... ... | reverse complement strand
TACCGGGCATAAGTTTGAAATATACGGATACTGCTCACATTGTGAAGAGCGGCAAGTGTGAAACCCCTTGATAGATAAGGGGTTTTTATTTTTTTTTATTGACCACAGAACTCGAAAAAGGTGATTTGAACGCATTTTGACCACCTTTAGTATGCTAAAGCGACTTTTTTGTACTTTGCGGACGGCTCCTTCGCTTATCTTCTAACACTATCATCGTACCCCCTCTATCTCAAAATGGGGCGCCAATCTGCGGCCAAAATTACGCCAAGTGTACGCCATTCCTTACGCTGTTGCACCATCTTTAACTTCAAGATTTTCTATATATTCAACACCTAACTGAAGGATCTGTATTTTAAAGAGAGAAGGATTAGTCTCCTCTATGTTTAAGCTTATGAATCCACGTTTAGCTAAATATGTGTATGCCTGTAGTTCTGTTCGTGATTTAATGTTTATTATTACCTCCTTCCCCTGGCTTCGCACATGCTTTAGGTATATACCTCTCAATACTCCAAGCCTGTATTCCTGAGACTTAATCATCTGAACGCCTCCTTTTTTACCTATATTTTCTATTATTATATTTTAAATAATAATAATTATAAATAACTAATTATTCTACATTTTCTGCATATTGATCGGCTTTTTATATGCCATCTTTTTCAGCTCGTCCTTTTCATCATCGAAATGTATTAGCGATATTCATGGCATGCGGCTAAGCAACCGAATCAAAATTTTGAAGATAAACGGATGTAACAAACGGGCATCTATGCGTTTTCATAATCTAAAGTAGGGGGGATGAACATGACCATTACATGGGACTGGCTTAAACAAAAGAGCTTTCGACTGAATGATCCAAACCTGCACCCGACCGTTGCACAGCGGGCATGGGAAGTCGTATTCGAAGCGTGGAAACGTGGTATCTACGTATTAATTACGCAGGCATACCGTTCGATTGCGGAACAGAATGAATTGTATGCACAAGGCCGAACAAAGCCGGGGAAAATCGTGACGAACGCTAAAGGCGGTACCAGCTACCATAACTATGGACTGGCCGTTGACATGGCGCTCTATACTCCGGATGGGAAAAGCGTTGTGTGGGATACGGATACAGACTTCAATGAAAATCAAAAGAAAGATTGGATGGAAGTAGTGGCGCTTTTCAAAGCCAGAGGATTCAAGTGGGGAGGCGACTTTAAGTCGTTTAAGGACATGCCTCACTTTGAAATGACTTTTGGTTTTTCTATTGCGCAGCTGAAGGCTGGAGAGCGCCCGTCGCGCCCGTCTATGACCGTGCAGGTTCCGGAACCAATCATCATCGATAAGAAGGAGGAGAAATACACGATTCCAACAGCAAAGGCAGACAGAATCCTTGCTATTCTGCAGGCGCAGTGGCAGGAGAAGGACGGACAAATCAAACAGTATCAGGTGATGTGGCAGGTGGAGAACGCAAAGCCGGACAAGTGTCCCCAGAAGCTTGATGAATTCCATCAAGCAGCTGATGCACTGCGCAAAGAGCAACGGGAACTAGCCGAGCTGGCCGACGAGATTCGGAAGGCATCCGGACGGAAGGCGGTGAATGGATAATAGAACTTACAAATAGAATGTTGTTACTCTGATTGTCACCTTAGTTAGGAGCCATAAAATTAACGCTTTAGCGGTATGAGGGAAAAGAGAGAAGAGAACGAGACAATGATTTCAATGGGGAAAAAGGCGAACGTATTATGAAGGAACTCGAACAAAAATGACCCTGCTACCCTGCTCTGGGCGGCAGGCTTTATTTTTGAGTTAGATGACATATGATTACATTATTAGTATTTTCACTATTTAAACCATTTAAGTCGTAGAATTTGTCAATAGAATGTTCAGATAAGGAAAAAAATCCCGATATATATGTGTGTATGTAATAAATCCTATTCTGATCAACCATTTTATGAAAGGATGCTGTTAAAAGGGGGGCTATCATTGTTACAGTTATTTAAAAAGAGTACAAACGATCTTAAAAATCTTATTGACCAAATTAAACGAAATGAAAAAAATGTTGCAATTACCGTAAAGCCTAATAGCGATGTTGCAACAATACTGCAAATGACTAAGCTAACAATATATGATTTATCCGCCATTCAACTATTGCAACCATATGTGAAAGAAAATATTGATAAGATTGTCCAAAATTTTTATTCTAATCTAGCCTTTGAATCCAGCTTAATGAAAATCATTCAAGAGAACAGTACAATCGAACGTCTAGAGAAGACGCTTAGTCAGCATCTAGTGAATCTTTTTTCTGGAAAGATTGACGAAGACTTTGTAAAACAGCGACATATTATCGCACATGTACATGTGCGGATTGGACTGCAACCGAAGTGGTATATGCTTGCATTTGCGGACTTGACCAACAGCTTAAATGAGATTGTTCTTGCAAACACGACGAGTAAAGAAGAATATGCAGTGTTCTCCAACGCCGTAAGTAAGATTTTGTCCTTGGAACAGGTTATCGTGTTGGAGGCCTATGACAAGGAAAATGAACGAGTCAAGCAAGAAGCTCAAAAGGCAAAAGGGGAAGTTCAGAAGGAAGTACGTGAGACAGCAGAGGAGCTTGCTGCCATTGCGGAACAGGCAAGGGCTTTCTTGCAACAGGTTTCAGCACAATCCGTGCAAGTAGTATCCTTTGCACAGGCTGGCTCTATGTCTGCACAAGAAACGGAGCAACAATCCTTAGATGCGCAACAACGTCTGAATGAGCAGATGGAAGCAATGAAAAAGATTGAAATATGTATGAATGAAGTCAATGAACAGATTGAAACGCTCAAAGTAACATCTGCAAAAATTCAAGATGTTACTGGAATCGTTTCTTCCATTGCTGATCAAACCAATCTTTTAGCTCTGAATGCCGCCATTGAAGCAGCACGGGCTGGAGAATATGGAAGAGGATTTGCTGTTGTTGCCGATGAAGTCAGAAAACTTGCAGAACAAACGAAAAGCAGTTTAGATAATGTAAGTACACTCATTTCTGAAACGAACAAGGGAATCGCAGGAGTCAACCAATCCGTAGCCCAGGCTAATATTTTGGTATCCAATGGAGTGGAGGGGATCAACCAGCTAGATCAATTCTTTGATCAGGTGATTAAGTCCATGGGACAAATCAAAAAAGGAAGTATTCAAATTGACAACGAGTTGCAGTCGCTTGTGACTGTCATCAAAGAAATTACAGATGGTGTTAGCACAATTGCTACATCTACTAATAATCTAAATGAAATTGTAAAACAAATGTAGTTACAACTAAAATGCGGGAATTTTTAAACACAAAGAAATAAAGTAAAATAGACATGGGGTAAACATATCTTTATAAAGTTAACGTTAGAAATAGTCAGGTAAGTCGGGGGCATCGCTGTCCCTTTCTCTCCTCAGAATCATGCGTGAGTCTTTCAACTCATACGGCTCAAGTCTTCTTTTTCCTCGTCCTCGTATCGTAAGACAACATCATACGATACGGCATGCTGTTCCCAGTCCCCAGTCATATTTCCTTCACTTACAAAGTAAGCGAGACATGCGCGGACTGGCAACAAGGGATTTCTCCGTAAACTTATTTTCGCCTTAACTTAGCATCTATTGAATAAAAACTGTGCTATCAAGATATATTCTCTTGGAATGTAAAAATAATGTAAATTTAGTGACTATGTATTTTTTTATTCAGTATTTTTTGATACCCTAATCTTTGTCGAAAAGGCAAACTCATTGAAAGATGAGGACGCAAAGCCACGGGCCTAAAGTGTTAGAAAATGCTATGGCGGCCGGGTTACCGAAAGGAGAATAGGAATGAGAAGGAAGTATTCAGTTGAGTTTAAGCGCAAAGTAGTAAAACAAGTTCTAGAAGCGGAGAAGCCTAGTCATGTAGCCAGAAAACATAAACTAAGCAGTATCACTATTTATCGATGGATTAGTGAGTATAAACAAGGAAAATACAATTTGAACGTTAATAGAAATTAAAGAACAGAAAGAGACCCGGCACAAGGCCGGGCTTTTTAATATGAAATCCGGTATATAACGTTCCTATTTTTCCAGTTGTTTTAACGGTGAAAATAATACTAGTAGCTCTTTTGTATTTGTAATATTATACTATAATTCAATATATAGGAATATATAGTGTTTTAGAAGAGGTAAGATGAGGTGAGATAGGAAAATTACAACCCTCTATTCGGTTGTGAGTGGTTACATAGTGGAAAAATATATAAACCATATACAGGTATTTATAACGGAACGGAGCTATAATATTTCTGGAACTGTTACAAACTCTAGGTGAGCAGCTTTCAATGCCTTAATAACACCAGGAAGCGCCTGAACCGTGCCTGTTAAATCGCCACCTTTGCCGCTGGCACTGTGGAGTAAAATGATTGAACCGGGCTTTGCTTGTCGTAAAATATTCTGCGTAATTTGTTTGGCAGATAACTGCTTCCAGTCCAAAGAATCAACATCCCAATGGACTACAGTATAACCATGTTTATGTAACCACTTGAGTTGCTGCTTTGTCGCTGCTCCATAGGGTGGCCGGAATAGCCGTGGATTATAGCCAAGGAGAGGTCGAAGGACTTCTTCACTTTTTTTCATTTCCCATTCAAACCGATCGCTTTTCGCTTTTAAAAGATTGAGATGGGAATAGGTATGCCCGCCAACTGCATGTCCTTCATTTTTAATGCGACGTACGATTTGAGGATATTTTTGTGCTCTTTCAGCCATTAGAAAGAAAGTGGCATGGACATGATGTGCTTTCAATACATTGAGAATTTGCGGGGTAAACAACAAATCCGGACCGTCATCGAACGTAAGGGCTATTTGACGTTTTGCCCGTGAACCGGAAAAGACCATATTGCCAGGATATGACTGCAAACTTGAAAGAGAAACAGGTACCTGTTTGGCAAATGCGAACAAAGGATTACATGACGGTTTCTTCATTATCACACAGCCTACTCCCCATGCAAGGAAAAAGAATAGAACAATACAAGTTATTTTTCTCATTGTCTACCCTCATTTTCAAAAAAATTGTATGCTTAGTATGCTTTTCCCTTTGTTTTTTATTCCTTAATACATTTTTCAATTGAAGACAGACAACGTCTCCTAAAGAATGTTGTATTTTTGAAAGGATAAAATAGGAGATAGCTACGAGGATTCCTCCATTCCCCGCTTTTCATAAAACTAGAGTCTCTGTATTTTTCCCCCAGAAGGAAAGGTTATAATAAGGGTGTTGTACATCCCATGTTGTGGAAATGATAAGCGAAGAAGGAGGCGCAAGTGATATGGATATGAATCGTTTTACACAAAAATCGCTGGAGGCGATTCAGCAGGCGGAGACGAAAGCGCTCCGGTATGGCAATCCGGAAGTGGAAACGGAACACCTGCTGCTGGCATTGCTGACGCAGCATGAAGGATTGCTGCCGCGCCTGCTGCATAAAATGAACATATCTCCCGAAAATCTTACCCGGGAGATCGAAAAAAGACTGGAGCAAAAACCGCGCGTATCCGGTCCGGGCCGGGAAGCGGGCAAAATCTATATCAGCTCCGGCGTAAACAATATTTTGCTGAAAGCCGAAGACGAAGCGAAAGCGATGCAGGATGAATATATCTCTATCGAACATCTTTTCCTGGGAATTCTGGAAGAAGTACAGAAAACAACAACGCTGCGCAATCTATTTGCAAGCTATGGCATTACCCGAAAGGCGTTCCTTGCGGCGGTAAATGAGGTGCGGGGCAATCAGCGCGTAACAAGTGCCACACCGGAAGTGACCTATGAAGCACTGGAGAAATACGGCCACGATCTTGTGGAAGAAGCACGCAGCAACAAGCTGGACCCGGTCATTGGCCGCGATGCGGAGATTCGCCACGTTATCCGTATATTGTCCCGCAAAACGAAAAACAATCCGGTGCTTATTGGTGAGCCGGGCGTCGGAAAAACGGCAATTGTTGAAGGATTAGCCCATCGGATTGTACGAGGGGATGTACCGGAAGGCCTGCGTGATAAGCGCATTTTTGCGCTCGATATGGGAGCGTTAATCGCAGGAGCCAAATACCGCGGTGAATTCGAAGAACGTCTGAAAGCGGTCCTGCAGGAGATTAAGCGCAGTGAAGGGAGAATCCTGCTGTTCATTGATGAGATTCATACGATTGTCGGCGCTGGCAGGACAGAGGGCGCAATGGATGCGGGCAATCTGCTCAAGCCCATGCTGGCGCGCGGTGAGCTGCATTGCATTGGTGCTACGACGCTGGATGAATACCGCAAATATATTGAGAAAGACGCAGCGCTTGAGCGCCGGTTCCAGACGGTTATGGCCGATGAACCGACGGTGGAAGATACGATTTCTATTCTGCGCGGCCTGCGTGAGCGCTTCGAAGTGTTCCACGGCGTAAAAATCCACGACAATGCGCTTGTCACGGCGGCGGTGCTCTCGCATCGTTACATTACGGACCGTTTTCTGCCGGACAAAGCCATTGATTTGGTGGACGAGGCGTGTGCGATGATTCGTACGGAGATTGACTCGATGCCGGCAGAGCTTGACGAGGTAGCTCGTCGCGTCATGCAGCTTGAAATCGAAGAAGCGGCATTGAAGAAAGAGACAGACCCCGCGAGCCGCGAGCGTCTCGAGCAGCTGCAGAAAGAGCTGGCCGAGCGCCGTGAACGCTTTGCGACGATGAAGGCGCAGTGGGAGGGAGAGAAGCAGGCGCTGCAGAACATCCAGAAACTGCGGGAAGAGATAGAGCAAATTCATCTGGCGATTGCCCGGGCAGAGCGGGAGTACGACTTGAACAAAGCGGCAGAGCTTAAATACGGCAGACTGCCGGAAGCGGAGAAGAAGCTGCAAATCGAAGAAGAGAAACAATCGGCCCGTAAAGGTGAAGAGGCTTTGCTGCGCGAAGAGGTAACGGAAGATGAAATTACTCGCATCATCTCGCGGTGGACCGGTATTCCGCTTTCCCGATTGGTGGAAGGAGAGCGGGAGAAGCTGTTGAAGCTGGATCGAATTTTGCACGAGCGGGTCATCGGTCAGGATGAGGCGGTAAACAGCGTAGCGGATGCGATTATCCGGGCGCGCGCCGGAATCAAGGACCCCAGACGTCCCATCGGTTCATTCATCTTCCTTGGTCCGACCGGCGTCGGGAAAACGGAGCTCGCCAAGACACTGGCTGAGACGCTGTTTGATACGGAAGAGAATATTGTACGCATTGATATGAGCGAATACATGGAAAAGCATAGCGTGTCCCGTCTGATCGGCGCGCCGCCTGGCTATGTCGGATTCGAGGAGGGCGGCCAGCTTACCGAAGCGGTACGGCGCAAACCATATTCGGTTATTTTGTTTGACGAAATCGAGAAAGCGCATCACGATGTGTTCAACGTGCTGCTGCAGGTGCTCGATGATGGTCGGATTACCGATTCGCAGGGACGGACGATCGACTTTAAGAACACGGTTATTATTATGACGTCCAATATCGGGTCAGCCTTTCTGCTCGATGGAATTACGGAGGATGGCGAGATTAAAGACGCTGTCCGCGATCAGGTTATGAGTGAATTGCAGATGAATTTCAGGCCTGAGTTCTTAAACAGGGTAGATGAGATCGTGCTGTTTAAGCCGCTGACCCCGGCCGAAATCGGCGAGATTGTTGAGCTGCTGATTATCGATTTGAAAAAGCGTCTGTCCGAACGCAATATTGGACTTGAATTGACCGATGAGGCAAAAGCGTATATCGCCAGGGAAGGCTATGATCCGGTCTATGGTGCACGCCCGCTTCGCAGATTTTTACAGCGTCATCTGGAAACGCTCATCGCCAGAACGCTGATCGGTGGTAAAGTTATGGATGGCTCCATGCTGACTGTAGATTATAAAGACGGGAAGCTGGCGTTGGACTGGAAAAATTCTTCCGATACACAGGCATAGTAAGAGCATACCCTCGCTTTTCGTGTGAAAGGCGAGGGTTTTTGTCAGCGGAGATAAGGGCTGAGTTGATCAATGGTGCTTTGCAGCTTTTCGGCTGCTTTGGTATAGACTTTTTTTGTTTCCGGATTCTTGGTTTCCAGAGCGAACATTTCAAAATCGGCTTGGGATTTTTTCAAGGAAGCGAGAAGCAATTGATTTTGGCTTGGCTGGGGCATTTGGAGCTGGTCGTTGTACAGATCAAGATACAATTGCCCGGAGGCATCGACTTGACCCATGAACACGTTGTCCAGTTTCACGCCCGCTTTCTCCAGTTCGGTATTCAGCCAGTCGGTGTTCCGGCCGCTTGCACGGAGCGGGTCAAGCATAATCTTCCCATCCATGATGACGGTTTCCGGCTCTTGTTCCTCAGGCAGGTTTAGCTGCAGATCTTTTATTGTGGCCGCCTGCGCTTGTTTTTTCGTCATCACGCTGAGATGGCCGCTTGTCTCCAGCATGGCGAATTCTACGTCGGCCACTTTGAATGCTCCTTTTAGGCGCAACTGCTCTAGGAGCTCATCCGTACTAATGTGTTCCTTTTTCATGTTGTCTTCCAGAATCTTTCCTTTTTTAATGAGCACAGTGCCTTTGCCTTCAAACAGGTCGCGAACAAATTTGCTTTTTAATGAAAGATAATCAATAAGAAACGGAATGGCCGCAAAGACAATCAAGCTTGTGTAGCCATGAACCAGATTGTTTTCAATGTCCGTTGCGATAAATGCGGCAATATCACCGATAGTAATGCCGACTATGTATTCGAAAAATGTTAGCTGCGCCAACTGTTTCTTGCCGCTTAACCGGGTAATGACAAACAGGGTCACAAGGGCGAAAAAAGCACGCAGCGCGATTTGAATAACGTCCATCGTCCTTCACCTCGTCAGAATGTAACGAGGGTGAGCCGCTGACTCACCCTGCTGTCTCATGCTTAGAACCCTTTATATTGAGGCTCTTCTTGTTCCAGCTGCTGGATACGTGGCTCCAGCGCATCGATAATGGCTTGTGTTTGCTGAGCGTTCTGAGTGAAAAGCTGCTTTGCCTGTTGATTTTGCGTGCTTAACGCGAAAGTTTCCAGGCTTGCCTGCGCGCTTTTCAAGCTTGCTAGTGCTTGCTTTACTTGTGCTGATACTGTCATGACTCTCACCTCCACAACAAGTAGTATGTGCTCATCCTCTTGGTTTAAACACCAAAGCGCCTAAAAATCCGAAAATAATTGCGGCCGAAATCCCTGCGCTTGTAACCTCAAAAATTCCGGTAATAATCCCCACCAGACCATCGGTTTGCATCTCCTGTATGGCACCGTGGACAAGTGCGTTGCCAAAACTGGTAATCGGTACGGTCGCCCCTGCGCCGGCAAATTTAATGAGCGGTTCATACCAACCAAATCCGTCAAGAATGGCACCAGCAACCACGAGGGTAGACATTGTATGGGCAGGTGTCAGCTTTCCGACATCCATCAGCAACTGTCCAATGACACAGATCATGCCGCCTACTACGAAAGCCCAGAAAAATATCATCGCATATACCTCCTTATTCGCATGATTATTGTTCGATGGCGACTGCGTGCGCTACGCAAGGAATGCTCTCGTTCTGCTGGTAGCTGAGCGGAGAGAGAAGGGCGCCGGTCGCTATCACAAGCATGCGCTTCCATTCTCCGGCCCGCAGCCGCTTGAGAAGATGGCCGTACGTGACCGTGGCGCAGCAGGCGCATCCGCTTCCACCGGCCTGAACGTCCTGTTTGTCGCTATAAATCAATAAACCGCAGTCTGTCAGCTTGCTCTCAGGAACGTTGATATTATGTTTTTCAAACAAATCGCGGGCGATAGCGTGTCCAATCTTCCCTAAATCGCCGGTAGCGATAATATCATAATGATCGGCGGTAATCTGCAGGTCACGGAAATGTGCTTCGATGGTGTCTACTGCCGCCGGAGCCATGGCCGCCCCCATGTTGAACGGGTCGCTAATGCCCATATCAACCACTCGTCCGATGGTAGCCGAGACGATGCGCGGACCCGTGCCGGAAGCGGCTACAACCGCAGCACCCGCACCGGTGACCGTCCACTGGGCGGTAGGAGGTTTTTGCGAGCCGTATTCCGTCGGGTAGCGGAATTGCTTTTCGGCTGTGGCATTGTGGCTGCATGTCCCCGCAAGGGCATACTTGGCTGCACCGCTATCGACGAGCTGTGCGGCGAGCGCCAATCCTTCCATGGAAGTGGAACAGGCGCCGAAGATACCGAGATATGGCACGCCTACCGTCCGGGCCGAGAAGCTGCTTGAGATAATCTGGTTCATTAAATCGCCGGCCAGAAGGAAGTTAATATTTTCTTTCTGGATGCCCGCTTTCTTGACGGCTGTGTCGCAGGCGTCTTCCAGCATTTTTTTCTCCGCTTTTTCGAAACTGTCCTGTTCGAGCCAGAGATCGCCGTATAGCAGATCGAAGTCATCAGCCAGGTTTCCCTGGGCCTCGAACGGTCCGCCGACGGCTGCTGAGGAGAGAATGACAGGTTTGTTCTGAAACATCCACGATTGGTGTCCCTGAAGCATTATGACATTCCTCCTATCGCCGACCAGGCCCACTTAAGAAGTCCGATCACAAACGCTGCGAATACGCCGAAGACAATGACGGAGCCGGCCAGCTTAAACATTTTGCCCCCTACACCCAGTACAAGACCTTCGCTTCGGTGTTCCATTGCGGCTGAGGCGATGGAATTGGCGAATCCAGTCACGGGGACCGCCGTGCCGGCACCGGCATACTGGGCAATCTTGTCATAGACACCGAATCCGGTCAGCAGGACGGAAATGATGACAAGCACGGCAACGGTCGGATTGCCGGCCGTTTTTTCTGTAAAGTTAAAGTACGTCATAAAAAAATTTTGAATGAATTGCCCGAACAGACAAATAGCACCTCCAACGAAAAAGGCGCGTATCACATTTTTGACGACTGGTCGAGCGGGTTCATGCGCTTGGGCGAATGACTGATACTCAATCTGTGTCGGGGTGAGTTTCTTGTTTTTCGCTTTGTTTCCCATGAAATCTCCTCCTGTAAGTTTATTCAACTACGTTTTATTTTGGGGAGAAACGGAATTTTCATGCGTGGGACGGGGAAATCATGAGAAAAAGAAAACGCGAGACGGTGGGAGCGGGTGCGCGTCTCGCGTTCTGCCATATGTTTTAGTTCCTGTGGTGCTCGGCTCTCGCTATTTATTTTCTTTCGCCTTGGCGAGTTTCGCTTTCATCTCGTCGCGTTTGTCACGGCGATCCTTCAGGGAAGCGTGTTCTTCGGCTTGTTCATACTGCTTACGTTTGTACATGCGGCGCAAGCCTTCCGGCACCAGGTTAAATTTCTCGTCGCGCATGATTGCCGTGATGCCCACGGATTCTTTTTCTTCTGTCATACCGTACTGTTCGTTGAAGTAGGCGTCGGCACGTCCCGGTACATAGTTTTTCGGCTCCGGATACGATGTAATAACTCCTTCGAAGTTGCGCAGCACGACTTTATCCGGACTTTGCGAAATCATGTAGTTCGGCTGGAGCGCAATCTTACCGCCGCCGCCAGGAGCGTCGACCACAAATGTTGGTACAGCATAGCCGGACGTATGCCCGCGGAGTCCTTCGATAATTTCCAGGCCTTTGGATACCGGTGCACGGAAGTGACCGATGCCTTCGGACAGGTCGCATTGATAGATGTAGTATGGACGAACACGAATTTTTACAAGCTCGTGCATAAGTTTCTTCATAATCGGCACGCTGTCATTAATACCAGCCAGAATGACGGCCTGGTTACCGACGGGAACCCCGGCGTTTGCGAGCATTTCACATGCGCGTTTTGATTCCGGCGTAATTTCAAGTGGTGTGTTGAAGTGTGTATTCAGCCATACCGGATGATATTTCTTTAAAATGTTGCACAGGTTTTCCGTAATTCGCTGTGGAAATACGACCGGTGCGCGTGTACCGATACGAATGATTTCTACATGCGGAATGGCGCGCAGATTTTTTAGGATGTATTCAAGTACCGTATCATTAATTAATAAACCATCGCCTCCGGAGATAAGCACATCGCGTACTTCCGGTGCATTGGCGATGTAATCGATGGCCGCATCCAACTGCTTCTTCGGCACGCCCATGCCAACCTGGCCGGAGAAGCGGCGGCGCGTACAGTAGCGGCAGTACATAGAGCATTGGTTGGTTACAAGAAATAGTACGCGATCCGGATAGCGGTGGGTGAGGCCGGGTACCGGAGAGTCTTCGTCTTCATGCAGCGGGTCTTCTAGGTCGTATTTCGTTTTCATAATTTCCGCAGAAACCGGAACCGACTGCATGCGTACCGGGCAGCGCGGATCGTCCGGATTCATCAGCGACGCGTAGTACGGTGTGATATTCAGCGGAATGGTCTGCGTAGAGATGCGCACGCCTTCTTCTTCTTCCGGCGTTAGATTGACCACTTTTTTCAGATCTTCTACGGTTTTAATTGTATGGGTAAGCTGCCAGAGCCAGTCGTTCCACTGCTCTTCCGTCACATCCTTCCATAGTTCGATATCACGGTAGTTGCGTGTTTTTGCAGGTGCTTTATGCCAGCCTTCGCCCGGAGCGGGTTCCTGTACTCCTTTATTTAAATCTTTTTCGAGCAAGCCCATGTGCTGTACCTCCCTGGTATGTTCTCGTCGCATATTTATTGCAGCAAGATGCATGCCAAAGTGTAAAATATTCTAAAAATACTGATTTGACCATAGTTACAAAAAAAGAGGAGAATTTTCTCCTCCCTTTTTGCTATAAAGAAGTGCAAAAAAACTTGCGATTCATAAATTTTTTGCTGCAAGAAATTTGTCTACAAATTGAATTTCTTCAACTTATACTGAAGTGCCTGGCGTTTGACACCGAGTGCATCGGCGGTTTTACTGACATTACCTTGATGAAGCTTCAACGCACCTTCAATGATATCCCGCTCGATGCTTTCAATATAGGCGGGCAAATCCAGCGGATAAGAGGGCAGGGGAGAATCTACGGATTGGGCGGGTGTGGAGAATCCAAGCTCTGCAGGTGGATCAGTAAACTGCAGCGGCAGATGCCTTAGTTCAATCTTTTCCTCGTTTTCCTCGAGCATATTAAAGGCGGATTCGAGCGAATGGCGCAGCTCCCGGATGTTTCCCGGCCATGGATAACGCAAAAATACATTCATGACTTCTCTGCTAACACCTGTCACTTTCATTGCGAAAGTTTGGTTAAACTTCTCGATAAAATGTTTTGTTAACAATACGATATCTTCTTTACGCCGGCGGAGAGGCGGAAGTTCAATATTAACAACATTGAGACGAAAGAATAAATCTGAACGTAGAATATTATTTTTTAATGCCTCGTGCGGTCCGATATTCATGGCGGCAAGAATGCGTACGTTAACTTCCTGTTCCACGGCTCCGCCGACCCTGCGGACACGGCCTTCCTGCAGCACACGCAGGAGTTTGGCTTGCAGCATAATATCCAGACTGTTAATCTCGTCAAGGAATAGTGTGCCGCCGTTTGCCTGTTCGAAAATGCCGGGGCGGTCAATGGCGCCGGTAAACGCGCCTTTTGTCGTTCCGAATAGTAAGCCTTCCATCAGCTCACGCGGAACGGCTGCGCAGTTCTGCGCAATAAACGGTTTGTCGCGGCGAATGCTGGCATTGTGGATGCTTTGCGCTATCAACTCTTTTCCAGTGCCGGTAGGTCCGCAAATAAGCACAGGAGAGTGAGTACGGGCCGCACGTTTGGCGCGTGTCAGCGCTTGCTGGAATAACGGACTCTCACCGATTAAGTCACTGAAATGATACTGTGTATCGTTCTGCGTGTTTTTCTTTTCTTTCGTTTTCTTATAGAGCTGCTGACGCAAATCCAACACCTGGTCGTTTAGCTGGACGATGCGTGTGATGTCTTCCGCCAGCTCGACTGCACCGATGATTTCCCCGCCCTTGCGCAGTGGATACGTGCTATTAATCGACGTAATTTGCTTGCCTTTCATATTCATGTAGGTCTGTACTTTATCTACGATTTCTTCCCCTGTGCTGAGAACGCGGATGAGCGTGCTGCTTTCATTGGTCAGTGAGGGAAATAGGTCGAATACACTCTGGCCGATTACGTCTTTGCGGTCCAATCCGTCGATTTCCGCCATCGTTTCATTGAAAAATACGGTTGTTCCCTCTCTATCGACAAGATGAATGCCTACGTTAATAATACCGAGCAGCCATTCGAATTCTTCCGACCAGATCGCCGCAAGTTTAGACATACATATCACCTTTTTCTGTGAAAATCATGAAAACAGTGGCATATTTTTTGCAACATTCCTTAACTATGAAAAACATAGAAGAGCGGAGGACTGTTTATGACAACAAAAAATGAACGCTATTATCAAGTCTGTACGGAAATGGGAACCTATTTCACTATGGATGTCTGCCTTGATCCCTTTAATGCCCGCCTGCGCGTGGATGATTATCGCGGCGACGTACAGGCAATGCACGAGCGGATTTTAGAACTTGTGGAGAAACATGCATTTACAAAAGTGTTTATTAAATCACGTTCCGAAGATTGGCAGGCATTCTTACACCTCGGCTATATGCTTGAAGGCGTGTACAAAAAGTACTTTAATGGCAGCGACGCATACAGTATGGCCATGTACTTCACGGATGAGCGGCGCACAAGCGCATACTGGATGGAAGAAGACGAAATTCTGCGTCAGGTGTTCAAGCTTCCGTTAAAATCCATGGAAAATCGGCTTGCTCAGGGTTATTCCATGCGCCTTGCCACCATTGAGGACGCCGAGCAACTGGCTCAATTGTACGGGACTGTTTTTCAGACGTATCCGACCCCGATGAACGATGCGACTTACATCAAGAAGGTCATCCTAGAAGGGACCGTTTTCTATGTGACGAAAGCAGGCGGCCGGATTGTCAGTGCCGCATCGGCTGAAGTAAACGCCGCTTACAATAACGCAGAGGTGACCGACTGCGCCACATATCCCGAACACCGCAAGCACGGACTGATGCGTCATCTGATTACGGCGCTTGAACACGAGTTGCGCCGCCGCAGCATATACTGCGCTTATTCACTTGCGCGCTCGTTATCATTTGGAATGAATGCGGTGTTTCATCAACTGGGTTATGAGTATACCGGGCGCATGACCAAGAATTGCAATATCTTCGATAAATTTGAAGACATGAGCCTTTGGGTTAAGGATTTATCCCGCGGCTAGCAAGCCTACAGAACTTTCAATGCGGCATGGTCGAGCCGGTATGCCATAAGTGCTAGATGGAATTCGGTAAGCGCATGGGCACTTTGCAAATCTTTCTGCGTCTTTTCGGCGATCTGTTCCAACCGATATTTTAGCGTATGCCTATGGATGAACAGCGCGGCCGCCGTGTTTTTGATGTTGGAATTATGCTGAAGATAACAGTCCAGCGTATCCAACAAGCTGGAATTGTGTTTTTGATCGTATGCAAGCAGCGGGTCGAGAAGCGGGCTGTATAAAGCCGTAAGCTCTACCCCTGCTTTTTTCATTTGCAGAAGAGGGGCATAGGCTCCGATTTTATCGTAAGACAGGATAGGCTCTCCGGTGATGATCGATACTTGCAGAGCTTCCCGTGCCTCCTGCGCACCTGCAGCGGTAGTGGCAAGCCTTGTGAACGGTCGGCTTAAGCCGATGTGGAGCAGTTTGGATGCAAGCCGCAACTGCGCTTCCTGCTGCAGAGATTGGGCCGCTCTGATCGCGTCTTTTTCCTGTTGCACAGGAAGCAGGATTGTCATCGTTCGCTGTTTCTCACGCAGCAGTATAGGGATGTTTTGCTTTTGAGCCCAGGATTGGGCGAATGCCCGGAGGCTGTCTTCTGAGGCTGAGGCAATTTGCATGATGGTCATAGTTCCTTCCAGTCTAGAGCCCAGTCTATGCGCTAACTTCCGAAGATAGGTTTCATCCTGGCTTCCGGTCTCAAGGAGTTCATCAAGCACATCTTCCTGCATCCGGAGCAGCGCTTCCTCAACCGCTTTTCGTTTCAGGAACTCAATGGCGCACACCATTGCGGCCTGTTCAACGATGAGACGATCCATTTCTGTAAGCGGTGTTCGTTTTTGTATATGCAGGAATCCGTATTGCTCCTGGTCGGTCGCTATCGGATGAATAAGCCGATGTTTGGTTTCTTCAAATGAAACCGAAGTTTCGGAATGAATGCTGCTTCCCTCTAAACGGGTTGCCTGCGTGTCATAGACGTCCACTTCCGCCTGCAGGCGTGCGGCCAGCATATGCACAAGCGGAGCCAATCCCTGATTGTTTAATGTCAGCATGGTCAGTTCCCGGTGGATTTGCTGCGTATCCTGCATGATCTGCAGTTGGCGATTCACGATATGGCCAAGCAGCGCCTTGGTTACTTCAGAGAAGTTCATATGGTGTGGGATTTCAATCAGCGGCAGGTCATGCGCATCCGCCGCTGCGATGAATTCATCCGGAATCCGCTCCATATAAAAGCCGGTGTGAATCGCTACGGCTGACAAATGTTGTAACGCCAGCCGCTTGATAAAGTCATGCCGGTTCGCCTCCGTATCAAGTCCGTACCCGGTCGTAATCAGAAATTCTCCTTCTTGAAGTCTGGTTGTATCCTCGATAATTTCAACGATGGTGACCCACTTGATGACTTTGTGCAGTCCGCCGCGGCCTCCGACCAGCTTAATATGTTGAATGTCCGGCAATTCCAACGCTTCTTTTAGTGTAATCGACATGCTAATTCCTCTCTTTATACATCATGTATAAAAAATATACTACAAATTTATGTAATAGTGAGAATATTCTTCTTTGAATTGCCTTGTTATGATGAAAATATGAAGAAATGCAGAGGGGGAGCGTCCGATGAGAGGACATAGCCACGTTATTAAACCGCTGTTAGATAAAGAATATCCCACCGTTTCTCATGGTAGAGGAGTTTATTTATACGACATCGAAGGAAAAGCTTACCTGGATGGATGCTCGGGCGCCGTAACAGCCAATATTGGACACGGTGTACAACCGGTTATTGATGCAATGAATGAACAGGCGAAAAAAGTATGCTTTACGTACCGTTCGCAATTTACAAGCGAAGCGGCGGAAGCTCTGGCTGCCAAACTGGCAAGCTGGACGCCAGGGGATTTGGATTATGTATTTTTTGTCAATAGCGGGTCGGAAGCGACCGAAACCGTAATGAAGATTGCGATTCAATATTGGCAGGAGCAGGGTCGAACGACCAAAAACAAAGTTCTCTCACGCTGGATGAGCTACCACGGTATTACCATGGGCGCACTCTCTATGTCCGGCCATATTCTAAGAAGAAAGCGCTTTATTCCGCTGCTGGAGGAGTTTCCGTCGATTGAGCCTCCCTATTGCTATCGCTGTCCGTTCAACAGCACATATCCAAGCTGCGGCTTGCTGTGCGCCAACCAGTTGGAGCAAGCGATTCACCGCATCGGCGCTGATCATATCGCCGCATTTATCGCGGAGCCGATTATCGGTGCTTCCGGCGGTGCGGTTACGCCACCGCCGTATTATTATCAGCGGATTAAAGAAATTTGTGAGCGCTATAACATTTTGTTTATTGCCGATGAAGTGATGACAGGCAATGGAAGAACCGGCAAACCATTCGGAATTGATCATTGGGGTGTCGTACCGGATTTAATGGCGCTTGGCAAAGGGATGAGCGCCGGATACACGCCGATGGCGGCTGCCATTGCCAGCAGGCGCATTATCGATATCATCGCCGCAGGTTCGAAGTCGATTATGTCCGGCCACACGTTTAGCGCCAATCCGCAATCCGCTGCCGTTTCGCTTTCGGTTATGCAATATATCGAAGATAACCAGCTGATTGCCAGAGCGGAAGAGCGAGGTATTCAATTGATGGCGGGCCTGCAGGCGCTTATGCAGAAGCATGACATTATCGGTGATGTGCGCGGTAAGGGTCTTTTGTGCGGCATTGAATTTGTTAAGAACCGTACGACGAAGGAGCCGTTCTCCCTCAACCTCCACGTAACAGAGCGCTTGATTGAAAAGGCGATGCAGAAAGGATTGCTTATTTACAGCGCGTCCGGCGGCATCGACGGACAGGCGGGCGACGCCGTTCTGGTGGCCCCGCCGTTTGTCATCTCAGAAGAAGAAGTGAATGAACTTTTATTTATACTTGATCAGTCCATTGGTGAGATAGAGGTGGAATTGAAGCAGGAAGGGCAGCTCGTTTCCAAAGAAAGCGTATAACGGAGGAGGGATGCAGATGACACAGACAATCTCTAAAGTAGTTTCACTCGATGAAGCGCTGGCCCATATTACGGACGGCATTACGCTTATGTTTGGCGGATTCGGCGGCGTAGGCAATCCGCCGACTCTTATCGACAGCATTTTGCGTAAAGGGGTAACCGATCTGGATTTAATCGGCAACGACTCCGGTTTTCCCGATATCGGAATTGGCCGACTTGTAACGGCAGGCCGCGCCCGCAGCTTAATTACGTCGCACATCGGTTCCAATCCGAATGCCGGTCGACTGATGACGGAGGGCAGCATGAAGGTAACATTCTATCCTCAAGGTACGCTGGCCGAGAAGATTCGCGCAGGCGGTATGGGCCTGGGCGGCATTCTGGTGGATGTAGGACTTGGCACGATTGTGGAAGAAGGGAAACAAAAGATTGAAGTGGACGGAAAAACATACATGGTGGAACCGGCACTGACTGCGAAAGTTGGCATTGTATATGCGAAAAAAGCGGACGAATACGGAAACCTTGTGTATGACAAGAGTGCGCGCAACTTTAACCCGCTTGTGGCAATGGCAGCAGACATCACAATTGCGGAAGTGGACGAAATCGTACCGTGCGGAGCACTTGATCCGGAATGCATCGTAACACCGGGCGTATATGTGGACTGTATCGTACAGAGCGAAGGGGTGAACTGGAAATGGGCGTGGGAGTAGAGCAGCGTTACTTAATCGCGCGGCGTGCGGCGAAAGAAATCCGGCCGGGTATGCTGGTCAATTTAGGTATCGGTATCCCGACGCTGGTTGCGGATTATATTCCGCATGACTGGGATGTTATGTTCCATGCAGAGAATGGAATACTCGGAACCGGTCCGACCCCTGCAAAAGGCCAGGAAGACGAAAATCTTTGCAATGCAGGCGGATTTCCCGTTACCATCGTGCCCGGTGCTTCCTACTTTGACAGCACTGTCGCATTCGGCATGATCCGTCGCGGCTACCTGGATATCACCATTCTTGGCGCATTGGAAGTGAGCGAAAAGGGTGATTTGGCCAACTGGATTGTACCGGGGAAGCGGGTGCCCGGCATGGGTGGAGCTATCGAGCTGGCGCAGAAAGCCAAAAAAGTCATTGTGTTGATGAATCATACAAACAAAGCGGGAGAGCCGAAAATTTTACGGAAATGTACGCTGCCGCTGACCGCTCCGGAATGTGTAGATATGATTATTACCGAACGGGCGGTGATTGAAGTGGTAGACGGAGAATTATACTTGCGCGAGGTGCTGTATCCGTATACGGTCGAACAGGTGGTAGAAAGCACCGAAGCCCCGCTTAAATTTGCGGAAAGCAGTCAAATTCCGGTCTTTAAATAACCAGGGAGGTGCACAGGCGTAATGAAAGAACAAGTAAAGCAGTGGATGCGGGAGCACCGGCAGGAAGCCATCGATTTTCTCGCGCAGGTCGTGCAGGCGCCGAGCGTGCAGGGCAAAGAAGCAAGCGCGCAGAAATTGGTGGCCGATAAGTTGGCCTCGCTTGGTTTGGATGTAGACATATGGGAGCCATCGGGTGAAGAGTTAATTAAACACCCATACTTTTGCTCTCCGCGCACATCGTTTGAGGGAAGTCCGAACGTAGTGGGAGTCTGGAAGGGCGAAGGCGGCGGAAAGTCGCTTATCTTGAACGGGCACATTGATGTCGTACCGGCAGGCGACCTTGATCAATGGAATGATGATCCTTTCAGCGGCAAGGTTGAAGATGGCAAAATGTATGGGCGCGGCGTAACGGATATGAAGGGCGGCAATATTGCGATGCTGTTTGCTATCAAGTGCCTGAAAGAGTTAGGTGTCCGTCTTAAGGGCGATATCATCTTCCAAAGCGTAGTGGAGGAAGAAAGTGGGGGATCGGGGACATTATCTACGGTATTGCGCGGCTACAAAGCTGATGCAGCACTCATTCCAGAGCCGACCCAGATGAAAATCTTCCCGAAACAACAGGGGTCCATGTGGTTCAAGATTAAAGTAAAAGGGCGCTCCGCGCATGGCGGCACGCGTTATGAAGGCGTAAGTGCGATTGAGAAGGCGATGATTGTCGTGGATGCGATCCGCAAGCTGGAGAAGGAAAGGAACGAACGGATTACCGACCCGCTGTACAAAAATATCCCGATTCCTATTCCGATAAACGTGGGAACGATTCAAGGTGGAGAGTGGCCGTCTTCCGTTCCTGATTTGGTAGAGCTGCAGGGACGGATGGGTGTAGCGCCGGATGAGGAAATGAAAGATGCGAAACAGGCAATGGCTGAAGCATTGGCCGCGTTGGATGATGAATGGTTTAAGCAGCATCCGCCGCAATTGGAATGGTTCGGTGCACAGTGGGTACCGGGCATGATTGACAGCGATCACGAGCTGATGAATCACCTTATCCACTCGTACCGTTCAGTGCTTGGCGAAGACCCTGCTATCGAAGCTTCCCCATGGGGAACGGACGGCGGGTTGTTGACCAGGGTAGGGGAGACTCCGTCCATCGTATTCGGACCGGGAGTAACCAGCATGGCCCACTATCCGAACGAATACATCGAGCTTGATCGCGTAATGGAATGCGCGGAGATTATGGCACATACAATTATGCACTGGTGTGGAGTAGCGAACGAGAAGACGCTCACTGCAGAAAGGTAAAAAAGCATGCCTGAAAAGGGCGTGCTTACTTTTTTCCATCTGTGAAAAATCGGACGAATTATGACAGGACGGTGAAACTGCTTGTCCGCTATAAAATAAAAAGTATGTCCATTCTTGCATGAGAAGAATCGAATGTGCGACAATGCTTAGAGAGGTGGTAATATGCAGCAATCCATATCCGTATCATTCGCCTGGTTTGCCGGCTTACTTTCTTTTTTCTCCCCCTGCGTTTTCCCGTTAATACCCGCATACGTTACGCATTTGACCGGAGGGATGGTGCAGGACGATCGGCTTGCAATCCGGCGCAGTACGCTGTTGGTTCGTTCGCTGGCTTTTATTATCGGTTTTTCTATTATTTTTGTTTTATTCGGAGCAACTGCCAGCTATTTGGGACAATTTCTTCGTTCGAATCGAGAGCTATTCGAGCAATTGAGCGGTATTTTGATTGTTATTTTCGGTTTTCAGACAATTGGTTGGCTGAAGCTTCGTTTCCTGGCCCGCGAGAAGCGGTTTGACATGTCCCGTATTCAGGCAGGCAAAGGGTTTTCGTCACTGTTGCTTGGCATGGCGTTCGCGGCCGGGTGGACGCCGTGCGTAGGTCTTGCCCTGTCTTCCATCTTGCTTCTGGCCAGCAATGCTGAAACGGTCAATACCGGTATGTTTTTACTCAGTGTTTATTCTCTCGGTCTTGCGATTCCGTTTTTTATCATTTCGTTTATTATGCTGTATTCCGTTAAAGCAGTCCGCAGCTTGAATCGCTGGATGCCAGTCATTAAGAATGTAAGCGGATGGATTCTTATTGCCATGGGTGTACTAATCTATACGGGACAAATGCAGCGTTTAAGCGCCTGGTTATCTTCGTTTACTTTATTCACAGGCATATAACAGGTATAAGTAAGAAGAGAATTACGAATAAATAATCGCAACAGAGGAGGCGACAGTATGAGTACATACGGTGAAATCTCAGCAAATGAAGTGAATGAGCAGCTCAAACAAGGGAAGAAGCTGAATTTGATTGATGTGCGGGAAGATGAGGAATATGCAGGCGGGCGCATTCCAGGTGCAAAGCACATTCCGTTGGGGCAAATTCCGGCCCGGCTGCATGAACTGGATAAGGAAAAAGAATATATTATGGTATGCCGGAGCGGTAACCGGAGCGGCATGGCATCCGAATGGCTGGCCGAGCGTGGCTACAACGTAAAGAATATGGTCGGCGGCATGTTAGAATGGCCGGGTAGCGTAGAAAAATAAAAAAATAGAGACAATGATAATTGTGAGAAGGTTGATATACCTTCTCTTTTTTTATGGAAAAAGGACGGGCGATAGCGCCAGCGAGTTTTTCTTATGTCTTTTCATCTCCGTCTTAAGACGGAGGAAGAATCATGCTTGGGACGTTCCGCCTTAAAGAATGGATACGTTAACATAGAATCGGACTGGTTATACAGCATTCATATAGTAGGAAAGAGGAAGGAGGAGGAGGCGTGGAATTTTTAACCCGTTTCTCATTAAAGAACTCGGCCGCCGTTATTATTATTATTCTCCTGATTACGATGGGTGGCGTGGTGGCTGCTACCTCTCTGAAAGTGGAGAGTATGCCTGATATCTCGTTCCCGGTTGTCATTGTCCAGACGGACTATCCGAATGCGGCTCCGGAAGATGTGCTTGATGATGTGACCAAACCGCTGGAAAAAGCGGTCAATACCATCGAAGGAATGAAATATCTCGAATCGCATTCAGTTGATAATCACTCTACGCTTGTTGTGATGCTAAACGCGGGAACGGACGTGGAGGAAGCCAGGGATGAGGTTGAAAAGAAAATCTCGGGCGTCAAATTACCTGCCGATGCGGAACGCCCGCAGGTGAACACAGAAGGCTTCGGAACGGCGCCGATTTATTATCTAGCCGTAAGCCCCAAAAACACGGCGATATCCGATGATTCCTTAAATTCTCTGGTAAAGGATACAATCGTGCCTGAGCTCGAGGATATCCAGGGAGTGGAGAAGGTTTCCACTGTCGGCGAGCGCGTGAACAAGGTGCATATATATCCTAATCTATCGGCGCTCAGCAATTATGGATTTTCCGCTTCCCAGTTTAAACAATTAATTCAAGCGAATCATGTTGGTATTCCGGCAGGAAATGTGAAAATACAGGAAGAAGAGCAGGCGGTACGTATTCTTAACAAGTTTACAAACATTGAACAGATTAAGAATACGAAATTATTTCTTTCTTCCGGCATGAACAGCGGACTAGCCTATGTGAAAATCGGCGATGTGGCGGACGTCGCTTTTGAAACGGAAAAGGAACAAATTAGCCGTCTGAACGGCAAACCAGGTATTAGCATCCGCCTGTACAAGACACGCGAAGGAAATGCGGTAGAAACTGGCGACATCATTAACAAAAAGCTGGATGAGCTTCGCCAGCGTTATCCTGACATCGATTTCAAGACGGTATACGACACCTCTGTAGACATTAAAGACTCCATCAAGAGCATGATGAATGAAGGAATGATGGGCGCCATCATGGCATCCCTGATGATTCTTTTGTTCCTGCGCAACATGAAATCCACGCTTATTGTACTCGTATCCATCCCGCTTTCTATCTTGGTCAGCCTTATTTTCATGAGTTGGCTCGGCTTGACACTGAATATGATGACGCTGTTTGGCATGGCCATTGCCGTAGGCAGGGTGGTGGACGACAGTATCGTTGTCATCGAAAATATTTTCCGTCACCTGCAGTTGAATCGTGAACGAAACACTGACGTCATCCGGTTCGCGGCAAAGGAAGTAACAAACGCCATTACATCATCAACCATAACTACCGTAGCTGTATTTGCGCCCATTGCATTCGTAAGCGGCGTTGTTGGCGAAGTATTTCGTCCGTTTGCTGTCACGGTTGTTTGTTCGCTGCTCGCCTCGCTATTGGTAGCGGTGACGGTCGTACCACTGATGACCAAACTTCTTCTGCTGCGCTCAACCAAAGTAAAAGAGCACGAGCCGGGCAAAGTATCCTTTATGTATCAGCGTTTGTTGAAATGGTCTCTTGGCCATAAGCTAATTACAGCCGGCATTGCGTTTGGCCTGCTGATAGGAAGCCTTAGTCTGACGGGATTATTAAATGTTAGTATGTTTGGCGAATCCAACATCGGTGTTATCCAAACCGCTCTTAAGATGCCGAAAGGAACGTCGCTGGAAGTAACGGCGGAAGCGACACAACGACTGCAAGACGTATTTCAGAAGGAGCCTGGAGTCGATTATATCGAGACAAATATCGGGGAAGAGAACGAACCCAATAAATCGTCTATGTTTATCATGCTGAAAGACGGTGCAGACGTGAATGCGATTCTAGAACGGTTCCGTGAGCAAACCGAACCGCTCGTTCCGGCGGATTCCAAGCTAACGATTGATAAGATCAGCAACGGTGCAAACGAAGGATATGAAGTTATACTCAACGGTCCGAATAAAGAGGCGCTGACAGAAGCCGCGGAATTGGTGAAAGCTGAAGTGGAAAAAAATCCGCTGCTGGTCAATGTCAAAGACAATCTCTCGGATAAAAAATCAGAAGTGATTATACGGGTCGATCGCGACAAAGCGGCAGAGTGGGGAATGTCCCCGATTCAAATCGCCGGGGACGTTAGCAGCCTGACGGGCAGCGCGAAAATCGGGAAAATTAAAATTGATGAGGAAGAATATGATTTTATCCTGGGATTGAAAGAGGCGGATACGGATTCGCTTGAGAAAATCAGAAGCATTCTGCTGAATACGCCGATGGGACAGCAGATTCGTTTAGAAGATGTGGCGACGGTAACGAATGAAGAAGCGCCATCTCAAATTATGCGCCGCAACGAAAAAGAATTCATCGCCATTACCGCAGATATTACAAGCAGCGACAAAGAAGGGGTAAGTACTGCCCAGAATGAAGCGATAAAGAAAATGAAATTGCCGGATGGCGTTACAGTAGCAAGCGGCGGCGTAAGCGAGGACATGCAGAAGAGTTTCCAGGAAATGTTTTACGCTCTTGGTGCCGCAGTGGTGATGGTATATATCGTAATGGTAATCGCATTCGGAAATGCGATGGCCCCGCTTTCCATTCTGCTGTCTTTACCGCTCGCAGCTATCGGAGGAATTGTCGGTCTGTTCCTGACGGGCTCTTCCCTGGATCTAACGGCGCTTATTGGGTTTTTGATGCTGATTGGCATCGTAGTAACGAACGCGATCGTCTATGTAGACCGCGTACAACAGCAGCGTGAGAAGGGGCTTGAAACGCGTGAGGCGCTGCTTGAAGCAGGCGTTACCCGCCTGCGTCCGATTATTATGACTGCAGTGGCGACCATTGTAGCGCTTCTGCCGCTCGGGCTTGGCGAAGTAGAAGGTTCGCTGATGTCTCCGGGTCTTGCCATCGTTGTTATCGGAGGGTTGACTACATCCACGTTGCTCACCCTGGTTATTGTCCCGGTAGGCTATGAAGCAATGGATAAAATTCGCAATTACACGTTAAGAAAACGCGGCCTGCTTCCTGCAGCGGCATCTACCGAAGAAGAACAGCAGCTCGCGTGAAGGAGAGGAATGCACGTATGAAGAAAAAGTGGATACATGTAGGGGCGGTCTGCCTGGTGTCAGCATCGCTGCTCGCCGGTTGTGGTTCCGCGCGGGAAGCGGGCCTTGTCACTGCGGGCAGTGCCGCCCAGGAAGTAAAACCGATCGCCGTTAGCATAGCGGAAGTCAAAGAGGGCGTACTAACAGGCGGAAGCCAGCTGTTGGGGGAGATTTCCCCAAAGGTAAGTGTTAATGTGGTTGCCAAACTCTCCGGTACGCTTGCTTCGTTGTCCGTACAAAAAGGAGAAATGGTGAAGCAGGGGCAGGTAATTGCTCGATTGGATCAAACGGATTACGTGCTGGGTGTAAAACAGGCCCAGGCATCACTGAATACGGCCCAGGCTTCATTAGCCCAGGCGCAGGCAGGCGTAAGTGCGGCAAAAGCATCGCTGGCCCAGGCGCAGGCTGCGGTAGAAACGGCCACCTCATCGCTCAATCAGGCAAAGAGTACATACGGAATTAAAGCAGCCGGAAACACTTCTTATGAAATCGCCCAGCAAAGTGTTGCCATTGCCCAGGCGAACTATGATCGCGTTAAGAGTCTGGTAGATGCCGGTGCTGCTTCCAAGACGCAGTTAGAGCAAGCGGAAAGCGCTCTTCTGCAGGCAAAGACCCTGATGAATCAATCAGCCCAGGCGGATGCGCAGGGCAAAGGTGCGATTAATACGGCTAAAACAAGTGTAAAGCAGGCGCAGGTAAGCGCAGATAAAACGGCCAAAGCTGCCGTCCAACAGGCGATGGGTGGCGAACGCGCGGCCCGTGCCGGTGTGCAGCAGGCCCAGGTAGGGCTGGAAAAAGCACGTACGGCATTGAATGATACCGTGATTAAAGCCCCGATTACCGGTATCATAAGTTTCGTTGGATACGAGACGGGAGAGCTGGTCAGCCCGCAGCAGGCAGTAGCGACCATTATTAACATTAATCCGGTGCTTGTCAAAATCAATGTATCGGAATCCATGGTCGTCAAATTTACTAAAGGTGCCCTCATGGACGTAGAGATTCCGGCACTTGGCAAAACAGTCAAAGGTAAAGTCACATACAGGGGGATAGAGGCGGATCGGCAGTCCAAAATGTTTCCGATTGAACTCGAGATTCCAAACCCGGACGGCGTTATTCTTTCCGGTATGAAAGTCAATGTGCTGGGCGTCAGTATGAATAATCAGAAAGGCTTGCTCGTACCGGCGGATGCCATCATTGAGAAGGACGGAAAGAAAAGCGTGTATATTGTGGAAGGAACACGTGCGATTAAACGAGCCATTGTTACCGCCGAGGGGAATTCTACACACGTACTGGTGGTCAGCGGTTTGAAATCGGGGGACAAAGTGGTAGTAAAAGGACAGAGTCAATTGAAGGATCAAGCCCAGGTGCGAATTGTGCAATAAAGAATAGGTACAGGCATAGATATGGAGGGAAGGGGCTTATCCTCATCCCTCTTTTTTTCTGTGAAAATCACGAAGAAAGAAGGAGAGAAAGAGGAAATGAGATCCAGAGAAGAAAAAGGCGTTCGCCTTTTTCCCCATTGAAATCCTCTCCTCCTTCTTTCCTCTCTTTTCCTTCGTACCACAAGAGTCAGCCGCTCTTCTCCGCATTTTCATATCGGGGTTGTGGCTAATCGGTCATGGTGGTTTTATGGTGGGAGAAAAGTCGATCGGTACCATATACACCGTTTATATTTTTAGGTATAATTATTATCTATGTGGAGAAGCTATACCTCCAGTATTGCCAAGAAAAAGGACGTGTTCGGAAATGGAATTATCGCTTGTCATTCCGGCATACAATGAAGAAAAAAGAATTGCGCACACGCTTGAGATGGTTATGCCTTTTATGGACAACCACTTTACCGGCTATGAAGTGCTTGTTGTCGATGATGGCAGCACCGATCACACGGTGGCTGTAGTCGAAGAATTCGGCCATCCTTGTCTTCAGATCGTTTCGTTAAAGAAAAATATGGGCAAGGGAATGGCATTAAAGCACGGCATGCTTCTTGCGAAGGGGAAATATATATTTTTTATGGACGCAGATTTGCCGTACCCGCTCGAAAGCATTACCGAAGCGCTTTCTGTATTTTATACCAGAAAAGCGGATCTCGTCATTGGAGGACGCGATTTATATCAGGCGGAATCGGATGTGCCGTACCCGCTGTCCCGTAAGATCGCTTCCGCTATGTTCTCGCGGTTTATCAACGCGGTGCTGCGCCTGGATATTCCGGATACCCAATGCGGATTCAAAGGCTTTACTCGTGCGGCGACACGGATAATTTTTCCGCAATTGACTATCCAGGGCTTTGGATTTGACTTCGAGATGTTATTTTTGGCTCGTAAATATGGATATCATATTGAGAGAATTCCTGTGAATCTCAGGCATTCCGTCGATTCTAAAGTGCATATTGTTAAGGATTCCTGGAAAATGTTCCGGGATGCTTTACAGGTACGGGCCAACGATTGGAACGGTGTCTATAATAAGCTAAAGGAAGTGCCACATGAAGGGTAAGTACATACAGCTTGCTGTTGGTATTGCCATCACGTGTCTGTTTCTGTTTCTGGCGTATCGAAATCTCGGAAATTTAAATCTTGGGCGTCTGCTGCATTATCCGGTTCATTACTTCTATGTGATACTTGCAGTATTCGCATATGCGGTAAGTCAATGGTTCCGGGCCTTGTCCTGGACGAGGGGACTTGCTCCTGATGTTCCGCTTCGCAAAATGTTCGCTTCCGTCTGTATGGGGAACGGTTCGAATATGCTGCTACCCTTTCGGATGGGTGAGGCCATTCGCATTATTACCATAAGTCAGGTGAAGCGTGATTACGGCGTTGTCAGCGTCAACCTTATGCTAGAGCGCCTGCTTGACGTAACGATTCTGATTGTGCTGGCTGTTAGCGTAGCGTTTTTTGTTCCGTTTGAATCGGAAGTAGAAGCCAAACTTGCGGTGATTCGCAATCTGATGGTGGTGGGAATCGCAGTCGGTGTTGCGGCTTTACTGCTGCTATTCCGGTTTCGTGCCCGTATGGCGGCATCGGAGAGAACGCCGGATTTTATGCGCAAGCTGTTCGGTTTCCTTGGACGGTTTGCGGTGCTGCGCTCGCCGCTGGTTATTATTCGTACGCTGTTTTACTTGATTTGCTCCTGGGGATGTGTTTATTTGTCTACCGTCTTCGGCCTGATGGCGGTCGGCATTTATGACACGACGGCTTGGGCGGCAGGCCTGGTGGTTATCGTGATGACGAACTTGATTATGCTGATTCCGTCCGCTCCTGGAGGGATTGGCGTGTTCCAATACGCCTGCATCTATTCGCTCTCGTTATTTGATGTACAGGCATTTCAGAAAGCGATTCTTTCCGTGCTGCTCCATCTGATTCAGTACGCGGCGCTCCTTCCGCTTAGTATTTATTACTTTATGCGGGGCGAATTTACGCTTAGAGAGATTTACCGCAGTGTGGCAAAACGGCAGGGTGCTCGATTCTCGGAACGGTAAATGAAAAAGACAGGCGGAGCCCTGTCTTTTTTGCTGTGAAAATCATGAGAAAAGAAGGAGAGGGCAAGAGGAAATGAGATCCGGGGCAGAAAAAGGCGTTCGCTTTTTTCCCATTGAAATCATGGTCTCGTTCTCTTCTCTCTGTTCCTTCGTACCACAAAAAGTTATCTGCCCTTCTTTTTATTTTCGTGGCAGGGCTTGTGGCTAATCGATCATGGTGATTTTGGTGAAAAACAGCGATAGGAGGATGGTTATGGGGAAGACGCGAACAACCAGGCTTTCGCCATGGTTCTGGCTGCTGTTTGGCGCCGCCATGGTTTTAAAATACGGGTATGAAAAATTCCGATATTACCCTGTTCTCGATGATTGGATCCAATACGGAGCGTTCCAGCTCTACGACGATCCATTTCGTCAAATTTTTTTGAACTACAGCTATCATACGCGGCCGCTTGCCTCTTTATTTGATTTGTATGTTTGGGGCAAGTTCTGGCCTAACCTTATCGGTGCGTTCATTTTAATTACGATAATACATTTTGTAAGCTGTTATTTGCTCTATCGAATTTTTGACCGGCTGGGCCTGCCATCATTAGGTACGCTTGCGGCCGTGTTGTTCGGTTTACTGCCGCTAGGAAGCGAAGCGACATATTGGCTTTCCGCTTCATCACGATTGGTAGTCGGGCTTTTTCTGATGCTGTGCTCTCTTTATTTCCTTGCCGCAAGCTTCGATGCGAAGAAGAAAGCGGGATATCTTATCGGATTCGCCGTATTTCAACTCCTGTCTTTCGGTTTTTACGAGCAGATTATCGCTATGGGAGCCGCCTGTTCGTTGCTGCTTCTTCTCTGGAAGAAGAAGTGGTGGCAAGTCTTCCTGCCAATTTTAAATGTAGGGATAATTGGCGCGTATTATGTAGTATTCAAAGAAGGAGGCAATACGGAAACACGCGGCCAGCTCGTTCCGGGCGAGAGGCTGCTTGTCCATACAGGCGGTGTATTCCACGAATTTTATGACATTGTGGTGCTTTTACACGCTAAATTCTACAGTGTGGGCTTGGGCCGGGGTCTCCGCTTGTTAATGGAGAATGAGTCTTATGTCTATTTGCTTCTTACGGGAGTCGTTTCATTGGTGATAGGGTGGATGACTTTCCGTATGCTGCGGGAGGAAGATGGCTTACGCAGGCCTGGCGTGCAAATTCTGATTGGCATTCTGCTCGCGGTGATTCCGTTGACACCGTTTTTTATCCTGGATCAGAGCGGACTTGCCCTGCGCAATGTATTTCCTTCTCTCATCGGACTGGCGCTTATGATAGACGGCTTACTTTTGTCTATAACGAAATCAGGAGCCGGGAAAGCTGTGTACGGTGCTGCTGTAGCGTGCTTGACATTTGTATTTATCGTTGTTAATGTAGCGGAGGTTGTTGATTATAAGAACGTAAGTCAGGCGGATCGCCATGTCGCCGAGCAGATTATCTCGCTTGGAAAACAGGCGAAAAAAATCAATGGGAAATACCCCGTTTATTTGTTTGGCGCGGAGCCTGAGCTGGTAAAGGTAGGCGTCCCGTTCTTAAACCATGGACGGAACACGACCAGCAGCGATTGGGCGATGGCGGGCGTCATGCGCGCCGTTGGGGGCACTCGCTACTATCCGGCAGTCACTCCGGTTACCGTCCGGGATGATATTATTATTCCGGAGAAGAATATAAACCGCGGCCTGCTGCTTGGACTTGAGCCGGATTTGCGTGTCGTATCCCTGCGGCCGGTGAAGCGGCCGAACGGCGACTATCATTTGCTGCGCGAGGATGGTACGCGATTCGGTATTTATTTTACAGACAAACAATATTTTCGTAAGTGGTAGTTGTTAGGGTGAAGTGTGTAAGTGAATACTAATTGAAAAGAGTGGCATGAAATAAATCTAGTGATAGAACATCGTGATGCGATATAATAAAGGATGGTGTTTTGCTCACTTAAAGAAAGGATGTTCTGTGATTCGATGAGAGTATTGCGAAGCATGCTGAGAATCAGTTTTATTTTCTTTTTATTGGGTGCAATAGGGATCGGCGCATATTATGCTTATTCTTTCTATTCGTTTACGTCAAAGATTCAGAATCCTGGTACGGCGACATCCATGCCCGAGTGGACAGGCAAGGAGCGGGTAAATATCCTGCTGCTGGGTGTCGATAAACGCGAGAATGAAGAGTCGACACGGTCGGATTCTATTCTTATAGCCAGCATCGATCCGGAGACGAAGAAGGCGCAACTCTTCTCTATTCTGCGCGATTCCTGGGTAGAGATTCCGGGTTATCGGAAGAGCAGAATTAATACCGCATATGAGATAGGTGGACCGGAATTGATGGCACAGACGGTGGAGAACCTGACAGGGCTTTCGATCCAGTATTATATAACAACCGACTTTAAAGGGTTTGAGAAGGTTGTGGATGCGCTGGGCGGTGTTGACTTATATGTAGAAAAAGATATGGAATACTATCTGTATGAAGAGAATGGATACTACGATATTCTTCTAAAAAAAGGACAGCAGCATCTAGATGGACGCAAGGCGCTGCAGTATGCACGCTTCCGCCATGATAAGATGGGGGATTTCAGCCGTACGGAGCGCCAGCGTAAGCTGCTGAAGGCTCTGGCAGAGCAGGCTACAAGCAAGACAAGCATTTGGAAGATTCCGAGTGTGCTTGAGGCCGTGTCACCATACGTAACGACAAATATGAGTCCGACAGACATGCTGCGTCTCGCCAACCTTGCGTATAAACTGGATGTGAAGAATTTACAGACCGAGCAAATTCCGCCGGCCAATATTCTGCGCGAGAAAACGGTGAACGGAGCGCAGGTCATTGATCCGCGTGAAGAAAAGACGAAAGAGTACATTCAAGAATTATTGCAAAATCCGTTGAACCATGAGTCGGGCGAAAGCGAAAAAGAGAAGGTAAAAGGTTCTACAAACTAAATTCATGTATAGGATAGTTGGTAGGGGGGGACGAACTTATGGGCCAAATGCTTGAAACCATCGGTTCCTGGATTACCGCCGTTATCGACTATCTGGGCTATGCCGGCGTTTTTCTCGGAATGCTTCTTGAAAGTGCCTGCATTCCAGTTCCAAGTGAATTAATTATGCCGTTCGCCGGTTTTCTGGCTTCTCAGGGAAAAATGAACCTGTTGGCTGCCATTGTGGCAGGAAGCATCGGGGGGACGATTGGCTGCGTGGTTGCATATGTGATTGGTCGTAAATACGGCCATCTGCTTGAAGGCCCGCTGCGCTTTGTTTTTCCGCTGCATGAAGTTAGACGAGCACAGCGATGGTTGGCCCGTCATGGAGATAGTGTAGGCTTTTTTACGCGGTTGCTTCCAGCGGTTCGTACATTTATTTCGCTGCCAATGGGTATGGCGCACGCGCCGTTTCTGCGCTTTGTTGTCTATAGTTTCGTAGGAACCGCCATTTGGTGCACAGTCCTGGCGTATGTAGGCTGGATGCTGGGCGAAAATTGGGCAATGATTAAAGCTTATCTTCATTATGGGGATGTTTTTGTACTGATTGCTTGTGGAGCGTTAGTGGTTTATTATGTATGGAAGAGAAAAAAGAGAAGTCGTTTTGTGTAAGTAAAGGACTGCTGGTTTGTACCAGGAGTCCTTTTTTTGTCAACCTGGCTTTCAATCAAACTTACTAAAGAAGACGGCGAATGAAAAATGAACGCTATTCAATATAAATAATAAGTTTTAGAACTGGTTCAAAAAAATAAATGATTTTTCAATATGTTTTTCTCTTTAAATTTGACAAAATAGTTACAAAAAATATTGACAAATTTGTGAACTTAAGAGTAAAATAATGGTAGGAATAGTGAGAAACTTTATATCTTTGAAAAGGAGCGGTTATATAGTATGTGGAATGCAATTGTGATTGCTGAGATGGTGTTTACATCAACCATGTGCGCTGTGATTCTGGCCCTCCCGTTTTTTACGAAGCTGAAGAAAAATCATGTTGGAGAAACGGAAAAAGAATAAAATAGATAGAGGAAAAGGCGCCCCGGGGCGCTTTTTTTGTTATGTATTCGAATGGAGGAATAAATTCGTTAAAAATCTGCTTGATTTTGATTTACTTATGCCGATATATATTTAAGAGGATAAAAGAAAGATAGAAATTACCATAGAAGGAAATAGGGGATGTCAAATGGATTTAGCCTCATTAATTGGGATTGCGGTAGCCTTGGCTGCGGCTGCGTTTGGTTTTTTCTATGACGGTGGGCAGACTAATTTGCTGTGGAGTCCGGCTTCGTTTGTGCTGGTACTCGGTGGTACGGCCGGCGCTGTTATTCTTTCGCTGCCAATGCAGGACTTGAAAAATATACCGAAGCTGTTCAAGAAGCTGTTTACTGAGCAGAAGATGGATTACATGGGTCTGATTAATCAAATGGAACAATTGGCCGGAAAAGCGCGTAGGGAAGGGTTGCTGTCGCTTGAGCAGGAAATTGAGCAGATTGACAATAAGTTTATCTCAAGAGGATTGCGCAGCGCTATTGACGGTGTGGACCAATCAATTATTGGAGAAATGCTGGAGTATGATATCTCCGCCATGGAATCGCGCCATCAGCGCGGAGCCAAAACGTTTGAGAACGCGGGCGGGTATTGCCCGACGATCGGGATTATGGGTACCGTTATGCACATGGTAGTGATTATGACGCACTTGAATGAGCCGGAAACGCTGGGGCCGTCCATTAGTGCAGCCTTTCTCGCTACTCTATACGGTGTCGCATTTGCTAACCTCTTCTTCTTCCCTTTTGCCGAAAAGCTGAAGGCAAAGTCCAGAGATGAAGTACTTTACTTAACCATTGCCCTTGAAGGGATTATCGGTGTTCAGCAGGGAATGAACCCGGTTGCGCTGCGGGAGAAGTTGCTTGTATTCCTTTCTGAGGCGGATCGCAATATAGAGGCAGGCGGTGAAGAAGTGAATGTCCAGAAAGAGGCAGAAGCATGATGGGCACGTTAACCTGGAGCGCTGGCTCGTTTCCTATGCCGATTTTGTAACGCTCTTGTTTATCGTTTTTTTAATTTTATTTTCCATGAGTGCGGTTGATGCGCAGAAATTTCAGGCTTTAAAGGAATCATTCAGCGAAGTAACGGGTTCCGGTGCTTCGCTGGTGATGCCGGCGCCTGGATCGACAACGACGCCTTCCACCGATAGAAACACCGGTAAGACGCGAGAGAAGAATAGGATTGCCGCTGAACAGGAGAAATTTGAAGAAATAAAAGAGAAAATGGAGCAGTATACCCAGGCCAAAGGACTTGATAAAAACGTAAAGGTGAACATGGATCAAAACGGGATCAATGTAACGATTACGGGGACCATTTTGTTTGCCAACGGGGATGCGACACTGCAACCGCAGGCAAAGCAGATTGTGAAAGACATGTTCCAATTCATTAACTCAATTGATAATCCGATACGAATCGAAGGGCACACGGATAACGTACCGATTCATACGGCACAGTACCCGTCCAACTGGGAGTTGTCTGCTGCCCGATCGATGAATCTGGTTCGTTATCTGGCCGAAGAATACAATATGAAGCCGGCGCGATTGTCCGGTGCAGGATACGGGGAATACCATCCGGTTGCCCCGAACAATACGCCGGAGAACAGAGCTAAAAACCGTCGGGTAGAGATTATGATTCTAAGCACGAAAGCCGCGCAAGCGGATGCGCAAAAACCACAGAGTAAGCAATAAACAGAGGCAGGTATTCGCGGAGAATATCTGCTTTTTTTATTAAAATGAAGAAAAAAGAAGGGAAGGGAAAAGAAGATCCGAGGGAGAAAAAGATCTTCGCCTTTTTCACCATTTTGTCACAGAACTAACAAATTACAGTCATATAAACACTACGAAAACCTTGTTATTATAAAGAGATAAACAACAGATACCAAGATGAAACGTTCGAGCATGGTACCCTGGAAGGGAGGGCGTATTATGTCATATGAAGGAATCGAGATTGCCGTTCTATGGACGTTTCTATACGGATATTTAATCGTTGCCTCCATTGATTTTGGGGCTGGTCTTTTCCTGTTCTACGGAAAATGGAAGAAGAAAGATCAGATTATCAATGGGATTATTAATCGTTATCTTTCTCCTGTATGGGCAGCTAGCAACGTGTTTTTACTCTTCTTTTTCGGCGGTCTACTCTGTTTTTTCCCCGATGCGATTAATTACTATGGTATGGCGCTGCTCGTACCCGGGGGAATCGCTCTGGCTTTGCTGGTGGTGCGCGGATTATTTTACGGATTTGTTAATTATGGTGCAAGGGAGCGGTTGAGCCATCTTTTTATTTACGGCGTTACCGGATTACTTATTCCGGTCTGTCTGTCCACTGTGCTTATCATTTCAGAGGGGAAATTTATTGTGGAATTGCAGGATGGCCGCATTCATTTTGTACCCGAAGTATTATTCACGAGTCCGTACTTCTGGTCTGTACTATTCCTTGCCATTGTGAGCGTGCTTTTTATCAGTGCAAGTTTTTTGACACATTATGCAAGCAGAAGCGGGAACATGGAAGCGGAGGAGATATTTCGGAGGTTTGCGCTCATTTGGAGCGGTCCAACTATTCTCGCCAGTGTTGTCGTGTTTGCAACACTTCGTATTCACAACGAATGGCATTTTAGCCGGATGATTGATGTGAGTTGGATGTTTATTGCTTCTCTTCTCTTCTTCGTTGCCGCGATGTACTTAATTGCACTGCGTAAAGCACTTGGGGTTGCTTTTATAATGGTAATGCTGCAGTTCGGTTTTGCATTTTTTGGTTACGGTGTTTCCCATATGCCGTATCTGCTTTATCCCTATTTAACAATTCGAGAGGGGATGACCAGTCCGCAGATCGGATTAGAGTTTGTGACTCTTCTTGTAACCGGACACGGGCGATGAATCTTACGGTTATCCGGATGTTATATCAGACCAGTTTTATTTTTTGTCCGATCATATTATTATTCGGGCCATTGCGTTGCCGTTTCTTGTCACATTTTTGAGTATCTTCAGCCCCGCATTAACGGAGAACAGCCGCCATCTTGTTAAGATGGGGCTTTTTTCATGGGGAAAAACTGTTCATTCTTAATGGGAGACGTTGTACAATAAAAGAAAATATTTCCGATATTTAAAATACATAGTGATTGGGAATTTTGTCGAATTATGGGTGTGTGGAGCAATCTCTTCATGCGCCAAATCGCAGAGAAAGAGAGAGGGTACAGATGAGGAAGGTGTTATGCGGGGCAGGAATATTTCTTTTTCTCTTCCTGGGAATATGGTCCGTGGCGGTGCAGGCGGCCGCAGTTCCCTCTATTCAGCTTTGGATCAACGGGAATAAAGTAAGGCCTGAAGTCCCGCCGCAGTTGCTTAATAGTCGGACGCTGGTGCCTGTATACACGGTACAGGAAGGCATGGGCATGAAGGTAGACTGGGATGCAAAAGCCCGCAAGGTTACTGTGACTGACGGCAGTAAAAAAGTGGAGTTGACGATCGGTTCAAAAACGGCACGTGTGAATGGAACAGCGAAGAAGTTGGACGTAGCTCCGGTTATTATCGGCAATCGTACCTTTCTTCCGTTTCGTGCGGTAGGGGAATTGCTTGGGGTAGAAGTGGGGTGGGAAGACAAGACGAAAAGCGTCATTGTCAACGCTCCCGTTCGTTTTCAAGTGAATGGACAAGCCGTGTCAGCTAAGGTATATCGGCAGAACGATTCTTATTTTGTAACGGCCCGGCAAATCGCCCCGGCCATTGGCTATACAATTACACAGCAGAGTGGAAAAGCAGTCTTTTCTAAGGGAGAAGATTCAAAAATCCTGTCGTCTGATACATATAAGATAATTGATAATGAACTTGCTGTCCCCCTTTCTTTTGTGGAAGAGTTAACCGGAGGCAGTGGAGCCTGGAATCAGGGGAAAACTGTATACACGCTGAACAAGCTAATCACTCCGCCACCGCCGAAAAAACCGGAAGTAATCAAGGTAACGGATATTCAGCAAACAGACGATATCATAACCATTCGAACGGACAAAAAAGCGCAGACCAAAGATTTTACCATGAGCGGGCCGCCACGGATTGTAGTAGATGTCCAGAATGCAAAGCTTGCCGTAGTTACACCGTCCATAGCGGGGCAGGAGAAGCACCCCGCCGTGCAGGAAGTGCGCTACAGTCAATTTGATCCGGAGACGGTTCGTGTAGTTGTAGTGCTTGCAGGATCGGCTAAGTATAACCTTGTGCAGAAAACGTCGGGTATTGAGCTGCAGTTAAAAGATATCGCGTATCCGCAGCCGCCTGCACCGGCTCCTCCGATAACGGAACCGCCTGCACCGGCTCCTCCGATAACGGAACCGCCTGCACCGGCTCCTCCGATAACGGAACCGCCTGTGATGACGCCTGGCGATTCGACTTCTGCGCAGCCGAATCCAGTTCCGTCCCCGGGCCCTCTATCCTTGAAAGAGAAAGTAAAAGTTGTAGTAGATGCCGGACATGGCGGAAAAGACATGGGGGCGATTGGAAACAATGCGCGGGAGAAAGACTTAACGCTGGCAATCTCCCAGCGTCTTGCAGATAATTTGCGGGCGGATGCCAAATTTGATGCCATTCTTACGCGGGATAGCGAGCTTGATAGACAGTTGACTGAACGGGGCGTAAAGCAAGAGTTATCAGAGAAGGTTAAAATTGCAAATGATAATGGCGCTGATCTTTTTATTTCCATCCATATTAACTCAAGCACTTCGGCAGCAGGAAAAGGAACGGAGACGTACTATTACAGCGAGAAAAGCAAAGAATACGCCGCTACTGTTCATAAATATCTGGTACAAGCGACGGGTTTTGGCGACCGAAAAATGAAGACAGCTAATTTCTATGTAATTAAGAATACGAAGATGCCGGCGATTCTGATTGAAATTGGATTCATCAGCAATCCGACGGAAGCGAGGGAAATGATGAAAGAAGAGTTCCAACAGAGGGTGGCTGATGCTGTGTATGCGGGCATTAAAGAATATGTAGAAAAAAATTAAACGTAAAAGCCAGATCTGTTGCAGGTCTGGCTTTGTTCATACTTGCTTTAATAGCTCAAGCGACTTTTCGACAGATGCAGGGATTTCATCGGTACCTTTTCTGTTTTCGATCGCTTATAATTGGAAAAAAATGAGGGAAGGGAAAAGCGATGATTGTTGGTATAGGAATCGATATTGTAGAGCTTGAACGCATTCGAAAAATTATAGCGAGGCAGGAAAAAACGTTTCTCGAGCGGATTTTTACGAAGCGGGAAGAAGGGAATATTCCACAAGGGGAAGCGCGGAAGATTGAGTTTGTAGCCGGGCGCTATGCGGCGAAAGAGGCTCTCGCCAAGGCGCTTGGCACAGGTATCGGGAAGCAATTCTCATTTCAAGATGCCGAGATTATCCCTGAGGAAAGCGGCAAACCGATCGTGTTGATGAATGATTCGCTGCTTGAGAACATTACCGGACAGAAGCAGTGTATATGTCATCTGTCGATTTCACACGGTGAACAGTATGCCATAGCCCAGGTGATTCTCGAAAAGCGCGAAGACTTGTCTGCATATCGTGGATAAGCCGGACATACATATATAACGCGGGTTAGGAGGGAGTTGTATGTACGTGGTGAGCACGCAACAAATGCGTGACATTGACCGATTCACCATTGAGCAAATTGGAATCCCAAGCCTGGTTTTGATGGAAAACGCTGGAGTGGCGGTAGTTCGGGAAGTGGAGAAGCGATGGCCGACCGGAAAAGTGGTAGTGCTGGCGGGGCCGGGGAATAATGGTGGCGACGGTCTGGTCATTGCGCGTCATTTATTGAATGAAGGACGTGAAGTGACGGTTTGGCTGTTCGGTAGGGAGGAGAAGCGGAGTGAGGATTGCAGACGGCAGCTGGAGATAATCCGGCATTCCGGTTACTCTGTAACTGTATGGGAAGATGGGAGCGAAGAGGAGAAAGCACTTCAACTGCAGACGGAACTTGGACGGGCGGCGGTTGTTGTCGATGCGCTCCTGGGCACTGGAACCAAAGGAGAACTGCGTCCGCCGTATCCTTTTGTGATAGAGCAGCTGCAGAATGGACAGGGTACTGTAGTAGCGGTTGACATTCCGACAGGAGTAAACAGCGATACGGGAGAAGTGGCGCAGAAAGCGGTGCGGGCCGATGTAACGGTGACATTTGCGTTTCCCAAGTGGGGCCACTTTTTATATCCCGGCGCAGATTGCGTTGGTGAACTAGTGGTGGCGGACATTTCGATTCCGCGCCGGGCAGCTGAGGAGTTTGCGCTTCGGGACGCAGTGCTGATAGGAAAAGATTTGCGGAAAGAACTTCCTGTCAGACGCCCTTTTTCCCATAAAGGAACGTATGGGCATGCGCTTGTGCTTGCCGGTTCGAAGGAGATGACGGGTGCGCCGGTTCTGGCCGCATCCGCCGGACTTCACACAGGCTGTGGTTTGCTGACGTTAGCGGTGCCCTCCCCGGCTTTGCCGATTGTCGCCAGTAAAATCAATGAGCCTGTATTCTGGGAGTGGCCAGCGGAGAAAGGACATTTTTCCAGTGAAAGTTATGTACTGCTAAAGCAGCGCCTTGCTTCATTTGATGTAGTTTCCATCGGTCCCGGTCTTGGTACATGGGACGGCGGCCATCACTGGCTTAAGGAAATAATTCGTCTTGTAGAGGTTCCGCTTGTGTTAGATGCTGATGCGCTAAACTTGCTTGCGGAAGACGTATCGATTCTACAGGAAAAGAAAGGACAAATCATTCTCACTCCACATCCCGGTGAGATGGGCAGATTATGCGGTTGTACGGCAGCCGACATCGAGAAGGACCGGATAGGTTTCGCTCGAATGTTTGCTCAAAAACACGATGTATACGTTGTGTTGAAAGGAACATACACGCTAATTGCCACTCCGGACGGGCGGATTTTCGTCAATCCTACAGGAACGGCTGCGCTTGCCAAAGGCGGTACCGGTGATGTGCTAACCGGTATGTTAGCTGGCATGCTGGCACAAAAAGCGGCGCAGGGCCAAAACATTGAGACAGGGATTCAACTGGCAGTATACCTTCACGGGTTGGCTGGCAGAATTTGTGGTGAAACGTCGATGTACGCCACGCTGGCAAGCGATGTAATCGACAAAATCGGATCGGCCATAAAAAGACTGTCGTTTGCAGGCGACTCACATGTTACAGATTTCCCAGGAAATTAACATGGGGACCCCTCCTTTGTCGAATAAAGGCGGAGGAGTTGAAAAGAAGATGAAACGAGTTCTTTTATTACCCGCGGTTTTTCTGCTGATTTGTTTGTCTCTTATCGGCTGTGGACCAAAATCTTCAGGAGATGTGGCCGATGATTTGGCAAAGCAGGTGGAAAAAATGTCAGGCTACAAGTCTAAAGCATCCTTATCCGTACAGGCCGGAAAAACACCGCAGGAATACGAAGTGGAAGTATGGCATAAAAAGCCAAACTTTTACCGTATTTCTTTGACATCCAAACAGCGGAACATCACCCAGATTATCTTGCGAAATAACGAAGGGGTATTTGTGCTGACTCCGCATTTAAACAAAAGTTTTCGTTTCCAGAGTGAGTGGCCGGAGAAGCATGGTCAGGTGTATTTATACGAATCGCTGGCAAAAAGTATTATAAGCGATACAGCAAGGAAGTTTCAGGGTGAAGGTGAGCAATATGCTTTTGAAGTAAAAGCCGATTATCAAAGCCGTTCCTTGACTACGCAGAAGATTATGCTCAATAAATCGTTGGAACCTGTCCGTGTAGACGTCATGGACAGCAATATGAATCCAATGGTTACAGTGCAGTATAACTCGTTTGAGCTAAATCCCAAATTTGATGAGGATGCTTTTGATAAGGAACGCAATATGCAGGCAGCCATTCTTGACTCTGTACCGGTTATAGCCGAAGCTTCCGCTGAAAATCAGGAGAGAAGCTTTGGGGTTATCGAACCGAATTATCTTCCAAAAGGTGTAACATTAAAAGGAATAGATAAAGTAAATGACGAAGATGGTGTCCAAATCGTCTTAACGTATACAGGCGAATACCCTTTTACGCTGATTGAAAATAAATCCCGGTCAGCTGCTGTTAGTTTTGTTTCGGGAGAGCCAGTGGATTTAGGCTATACGGTTGGCATCATGGTTGGAGATGTGAATAAGACGCTGCGCTGGGATTATGAAGGGGTAGAGTATACACTGTCCAGCGGTATGCCTGCAGAAGAAATGGTAGAAGTGGCGAAGTCAATGTTCAATCAAGTGGGGAAATAAGGGTGGGGTTCCGCCCTTTTTTCTTTGTTAAAGAAAAATACGAATGGGAATCCAACATACTATCGCCAATACTAAGAAAAGTTAGTTAGCCAAGAAAAAGAAATTTTCAAATAGTTGGCACAAATAACTTCGCAAGGTACAAAATGTTCACTACAAAATTAGAAATTCTCGCCAGGACTTTCTCCGTTAAGTAAGAATGTTCCGCTTGCGGAAGTCGTCAGCTCATGCCTTTGCATTTGAGAACATACGTCTGTAAATGTGGTTGCACCATCGACAAAAATCATGAGAAGGGCGGCTGACTTTTGGGGTACGAAAGAAAAGAGAGAAGAGAACGAGACAATGATTTCGATGAAGAAAAAGGCGACCGCCTTTTTCTTCCCTGGATCTCATTTTCTCTTCCCCTTCTTTCTTTGCCTCATGATTTTCACAGAAAAAAACTGTACCCTCGGACAGAGGGAAACAGAAGGGTAGCAAGTTGCGCGGTCGATGAATCAGGAGTCCACGGGGCTTTCTCCGTGTGAGCGTCAAGTTTTTATTTAAAAAGAATAAAATGATGTTGACATAGCAAGTTGGTTTGTGATAAATTAATTCTTGTCGCCACGAAAAAAGGCGGAAACAAAAAAATGCTAGTTTTTCTAAAAAAGTGTTGCAAAACACTTGGCAGTTTGATAAAATATAAAGAGTCTCAGCGAAAAAAGAGACAAGCTTATGAATGGTTAAGTTCCTTGAAAACTGAACAGTACCACTCGATGTGTGCGAGTAAAACAACCCATAAAAGTGTAGTGAATGCTTTTATGGAGCCCGAAACAATTTCGTTTCAATTACTTAAGCTAGCTTCAGAGCTAAGCGAATCAACCTCAACTTTTTTGGAGAGTTTGATCCTGGCTCAGGACGAACGCTGGCGGCGTGCCTAATACATGCAAGTCGAGCGGACCAA
>Ga0310836_100349_pt1 | contig 42564 bp, 34 predicted proteins | sample SM_ome_4_FD_201310 | JGI IMG/M metagenome (GOLD analysis project Ga0310836, IMG submission 201310) | Sorghum-adapted microbial communities enriched on stacked mutant (SM) sorghum from Joint BioEnergy Institute, Emeryville, California... ... | reverse complement strand
TCGTTCAGGCCTCATTGAAGCTTCAAAGGATTGGCAAATCCATCCCGGTGGCCATCTCCAGGAGAGTATAATCTGATTTTGAATCCGTCACATTAGAACGATTTAGCAAATATCACGGATTCAGGTGATACTTTATATGTAAAAAGACACCTAGACGAGGGAACTGTTAGGATAACGCACCGTAGTAATCATGCATTAGTCGCAATTGCTTAACTCTAGAAGAACTATCAATTGAAATTAATCGTTACATCCATTACTACAACATTTACAGATATCAATGGGAACGAAAAAAGATGACCCCTGCCCAATACAGGAATCATCTTCTGTCTGCAGCTTGACTCTTTTTTCAAAGTGTCCTTGACAAAGGGGCCAGTTCATTCTCATAAAATGGCATCTCTGTCCTTTTATGTTTGCGGCGATGCGGTTTAAACTTGTGCTGCATACCGCTCGCTTAAAATCCGAACATGGTGCTCCGCATGCCCGGCGATGTTATAGGCGATGGCACGGGCTGTGGCCGGATAGTCGGCTACGTTCCCCTTGCGGGCCCATGCATCGTCATCCAGCTGACGAACCAGCGCCAACGTGGATTCCCGCACGATCTCGAAGCCCTTTACGATCTCCTCCATCGACTGGCGGTCAAAGCCGGCATGACGGGCGAACAATTCCTCGTCGAAGCCTGGAAGCGGCGTCGTATCGCCGCGGGCAATCCGCAGCATACGGTATTGCATGACCCGTTCCGTATCCGCCATATGGCCGATGACTTCCTTCACGCTCCATTTTCCTTCGGCATACCGGTAGTTTGCTTGCTCTTCACGAATACCTGCCCACTTCTCTCGAAGCCGCTTCGTCTGCTCCTCCAGAAACTTAACGAACTCCCCCTCAGGCACCATCTGAATGTAAGGTTCAAAATGTGGGGCGTATTCCCCTGTCTGCGGCCGAATCAACATCTCCAACATTCCTCCTTCATGAACGTAATCAATCCTATTCCTCGTCTTCCCACACTTCATCCATTAAAGCGCGGATATGACGGCTTCTCTCTTCTGTTTCCCGCAGGTTGGGAACCCATTTCGTGCCGTTCCATTCCACAACATCTCCCGGTTTGACCTTAGGATCCACCTGGGAACGCGGGACATTTCGGAGCTTCCCGTCCGATTCCAAAATGCATAAATCGCCCTCAAAGCCTTCCACGATATGGCTCATCTTATCCTACCTTTCCGTTGTGATCCGGTAGCCCTCGCCGTCGCTGGCGATCTCCACGGTACCCTGAAGATCGTTGCGATAGACCTCTACCTGTTGCTTGGACAGCCGATCCAGGATCGTCTTCGTCGGGTGCCCGTAAGAATTCTCTCCCACCTGGATCACCGCATATTTTGGCTTCACTGCATTCAAAAACTTGGCCGTTGTTGAAGATTTCGAGCCATGGTGCCCGACCAGCATAACGTCGGCGCGCAAATTCACTCCGGATTCTAACATTGCCCGTTCGCTCTCCGATTCAGCATCCCCGGTTAACAGAAAAGAAGTGCGGCCATATGTTACCTTCACAACGGCACTCATGTTATTACTGTCGTCGGTCACGGTCACCGGTGCGATCATACTCACCTTCACCTGCTCGTCCCAGGCTAGCTCCAGGCCCGCTTTGGCGGTCTTCACCTTCAGCCCTTTGTTCCGAATGGAGTTCAGCAAGGACTCATATGTCTTCGTATTGGACTGGATCCTTGGCATGTAGATTTCGCCGATGTCCAAACGATCGATGACCCGGTCCAGCCCGCCGATATGATCCGCATCTGGATGTGTCCCAATCACGATATCCAAATGATTTACGCCATAAGAGCGAAGGTAGTCCAGCATCGCCTGCTCCTGGTCATTGTTGCCGGCATCAATCAGCATCGTATGCCCGGAGGGGCTGATCAACAACTGGGATGCACCTTGTCCCACATCCAGAAAAATCACGCGTAGCTGACCGTCTCCTTCCACTTCGGAAGCAACGGAGGTGTTCTCCGCCAGCCGCCCCGCAACTTCTTCCCAGTTCGCTGCGCTGCAGCCTGCAAGAAGTACGCTTAAAAACACCAAAAATACGCCAATAACCGTCCAACATGTCTTCTGCCTAATCATAGATGTTAATCCTTCCCAGAACATTTGTTCTAATTATAGCGGATAATCGAGCCTTAAATCAATCAAAATTTAGCAAATAGCACATAAAAAATAGTTAGTTCATAAAAAAAAGTCTGCCTTTCCAAAGGCAGACTCAAATGATTCATGTTCGATCTTATTTCACTGAAACGCTGATAGATACCTTTTTGCCGCCATACTCTGCTTTGATGGAAGCAGAGCCCTTGGCAATCGCCTGAATCTGACCAGCCGACACTTTCGCAACGTTCGCCTTGGAGGTTGTCCACTTCGCGCTGCCCGTTACCGTGGCGACCTTGCCAGTATCGTACGTTGCCGTCAGGACAACCGTTTTGGCCGCACCAGGAGCCAGCTGCAGCTTCTTCTCGCTAACCTCCAGTTTCACCAGCTTCGGAACCACATTCACTTTCACGGTAACGACATTGCCTTGATAAGAACCTGTGATCGTCGCGGTTCCTTCAGCGACAGCCTTCACCGAAGAGGATGATACCGTAGCAACGTTCACATCGGAGGAGACCCAGCCCATTTTGGAGGACAGGGTGACTTTCTTGCCGTCTGCATAATACCCCGTTACCTTGATCGATTTCGATTTCTTGATGTTAAGCTCGATCGTTTGCGGCTCTACAACAATCTTGGTGATTTTCGGCTCAATAGAGACCGATATATTGAGGGTCTTGTTCTCGAAAGTTCCTTTCAGCGTGGCCGAGCCTTTGCTGAGACCTTTCAGCTTCTTGCCGTCTGCTGTCGACTTCAACACCGCATTGGAGCCGGTAACGCTCCATTCAACGCCAGCCGGATTCGTTTGCTCTACACCATTTTCATAGACCACCGTGATTTCCGGCAGCGCATTTTCTTCACCGATGACGATGTTCATTGAAGTTTGCGTGGCGAGAAGCGTCAGAACCTTTTCTTTCACGTTGACTTTAAGCGCCACTTCAGTTCCGCGAATTGGGAAGTCCGCGTTCGGGGTCAGCCCTGTTCCGGCTTCTGCCAGCTTCCCGGTCAACGTAACTTCAGCAGATACAACCGAGTCATCCAGATCCTTCGTTACGATCTTTCCATCCTCGACTACCGCGATATCCTCTTGGCTCGAGGTCCACGTGATGGCATCGCTGAGATCGATGGATTCTCCGTCCAGCTTCGTGCCGGTCACCTTCGGCAGGCTCGCCGATCCGCCTACATAGATATCAAGCTGCTCTTTCTCGATTTTGAGCTCGGTCACCGTAGGAAGTACCGTAACTTTGAAGCTCTTGCTCACGCCTTGATAGCTGGCTTTAATCGTAGTTGATCCCGCCGCTTTGGCCGTCACAACACCGGTGTCACTTACAGTCGCAACTAATTTATTGGAAGAAGTCCATTCCGCACTATTGCTGACGTCTTGAGTTTCGTTTGCCTTCACTCTCACGCCGGCATTTACTGCCAACGTTTCCCCGATGAAGATCGTCTGATCGCCGGACGGCGTGAGCAGAATCGCTTCATACGGGGCTCTTACGTAAATGTCGACTTTGGCTTGCTCGCCATAATAGGTTGCCGTAATCGTCGCTTTCCCCGTCGATACGATTTTAACCGTACCGTCTTCGACTGTAGCAACGCTGGTATCCGAAGAACTCCAGGTGGCTTTTTCCGTAACGTCGTTTGTCGTATCCGGGTCGCTCTTCAGCACCGTTTTCACCTTAAGTTCTACTTCTTTATCTGCCACGATCAACTCAAGGTCTTCTTTATCCTGAATTTCCGTGTCTGTCGTTCCAGACGTCTTGTACAATTTCAAGCCGGAGTAAGGCGACGTCACCTTCGCTTTGAACGAAGCAGTCAAACCGGCATATTTCGCTGTAATCGTCGCTTCCCCTGTACCGGTCAGCGTAATCTTGCCCTTTTCAACAGTCAGTACACCCGTATTCGAGGAAGTCCAATTCGCCTCATCCGTTACATCCTTGGGTTCCACAGACGTGTTATCCACCTTCGCCTTAGCGGTGACGGTCAGATCGGAGTCAGGGGTGTCCAGACTATATTTTCCGTCTAATTTGTAGTCCAAAGTTAATTCAGTGTAGGTGTCTGTAACTTTAATCGTAATAGACGATACCGACCCGACTTCAGTCGTTGGATTTTTATATTCCGCCGTGATGATCGCAGTACCGCTCTTCAGCGCGGTGACCAAACCGCCGGCACTAACCTTGGCTACGGTATCATCACCGGACGTCCAAGTTACAGTAGAAGTCACATCTTGGGTGCCGCCCCCTTCAAGCCCGGCCGTTACTTTAAGCTGCTTCGTTTTCCCCACGCCGAGTTCAACGGTCGTACCGGCTCCATCGATATTAATCTCCTTGATGTCCCCAGATGCTGCAAATGCGCCCGTAGGAGCAAGTACCGAAAGGAGGAGCGTCAAGACGAGCATCCAATACGTCATCTTCCTGTTAGCCAACATTGATTCCTCTCCTTTATTCTCATTGCTGATGTACCGGAACCTTTTTCCAGCCTTCTCCCATTTTATATCGACATTTAGTAGATATTTCGTAACGTTTTTCGTCAAAATAATCCATTTGTCCTATAAAAAAATAGAGCACACTCAATAAACGAGTGCACTCTATCTTCACAAATGCCGAGGACCGGGCTCGAACCGGTACGGTAGTCACCTACCGCAGGATTTTAAGTCCTGTGCGTCTGCCAATTCCGCCACCCCGGCTTGTTCAAAAATTCCGTATTTATGATTATATACAGAATTCCAATCAATATCAACCCAAAATTCATGCTGTCTTATTCCGATAAACTATTCAGTTAGGAATTATGGTAAGTTAAGGTTAGTCTTGCGAAAAAAGGCTTGAATTTCAGGAAAGGTGAGGTTAGCATTCATGCACGAATTGAAAATGGCAGTTACGCTGGGTCATCAAGTGGTCATTCAACTGCATGACGGACAATTGATGACCGGACTGCCGAAGTGGGGTTCAGCGCCTGACAAAGTACATCTGCGCACAACAGAAGGAGCCGTCTGGGTGAATCTCGACGAAATCCATCACGTGACGCGAATCATTCCATTTGGAAAATCTTTTTAATTTTTTCTGCAACCTTTTCCAATACTCATCGTCTAGAGGTTGTCAAAAAATACTAGACGAGGTGATCACCATGTTTAAACGTAATGTAGCCCTGTTGTCCGCCGCCGCCATTTTGAGCTTGTCTTTGGCTGGAGAAAGCTTTGCTGCTGCAGGGAGCTTTAAAGATGTAAGCCAATCTGTCGCCAAAGACAGTATTTCTGTCCTACAAGCGAAAGGCATCGTTCGCGGCGTCAGCGCCGACAGCTTCCTGCCGGATGACCAATTGACGACTAGCCAGGGCGTTCAGTTAATCGTCAATCTGCTAGGGTTGAAGTTGGATACTCCAGAAAACGCTGGTGATTATTTTGTCAATGTCAAGCAAGATGCCTGGTATGCCCCTGCGTTCTCGATTGCTCAAACTAACGGGTTTGATCTTGACGTCAACGTGAATCCGGACAAGCCTATGACGCGTGAGGAATTTACCCATCAGCTGATTTTGGCGATGGAGAAGCATGGCGATTTGCCGATGATCAATATCAAACCAATCGAATTTGCTGACGAAGACCAGCTGACGGTTTCTTATCAAGGGACGGTTCAACGTGCGCTTGTACTCGGGATCGCCCAGCTGGATGAGAACAATCAATTCCATCCGGGAGATCTGATTACCCGCGCAGAAGCGGCTCTCTTGACCTATCATGCGGTGGAATACTTGGCCGCACATCCTGCTCCGTCTCCGGACAGCAAGTGATCGCCTATTCGATAAAAATTGGAAGGACCGCCTTGTGCGGTCCTTTTTTGATTTCTGTGAAAAGCTTAAATTTTAATAAAATTCACTAAATCGACAGATTTTTGCATTTTATTTCAGGATTTAGGGAGGATTTACAAAAACGGACATAGAAAACATAAGGGTACCGCTTTAATTTGGTGCAGAACAGTGACAGTACATGGAAGAGGTCGGACAATCACCAGTCGAAAGCGGACGGATGGCATTAATACCTCAACTAGGAGTTGTTCGTCATGGAACTCATCCTCAAAATTGAAGAGCTCCGGATGGAATTAAACCATCTTGCCCGAAGTAAACGTCTTGCGGATCGGGAAATGATCATGGTAAGTCAGCAACTAGATGAATTGCTAAATGAATACCATCGATTAATGATCCAGAAGCAAGTCAAATGATCTTTAGGGAGCTGTGACAACGGCTCTTTTTTCTATTTTGATAAAGAGAGCTCCCAAATACTGAAACTTACCATTGAGCTAGCCCGTATAGAAAACCCGATGTGTTCTGGCGTATAGATGAGGCCTGGAAAATATTCTAGTACTATCCGACAATTTTAAAAGGAGGAGAAATTTTATCGTTCAGCGAACAGGGATTATCCATGACGGAAAAGAGGTTGGGCAAGCTTTGTTTTACCTGATGATTTGGAGAGGCTTGAATCTTCTTACGCTCAGAAAAGTCTCATTTATTCACAAAAAAATGGCCTACTACAAAACGCTCAACAGGAATCTACGAAACTTTGATTTTAATGATTGTAAAGCAAAAACCCCCTTGCCAAAGCAAGAGGGTTTCGCACTTATGGGCCCTACAGGACTCGAACCTGTGACCAATCGGTTATGAGCCGACCGCTCTAACCAACTGAGCTAAGGGCCCGGGAGAACTTGGATTGCGGGGGCAGGATTTGAACCTGCGGCCTTCGGGTTATGAGCCCGACGAGCTACCGGGCTGCTCCACCCCGCGTCATTAAATTGGCGACAATCAATAATATACACGATTCTCGCAGGGCACGTCAAGTCTAAGATTATGGAATAAATCGCACGCCGTATTTGCCCTTGCGCGATCGAAAAATTTCGATTTGCCGCATATCATCAAAACCATAGATCCAACCGTCTTGCTCCAACCGCCGGGCGAGACATCCCGCTTGGAATTTCGTTCGATACAGTTTATTGAAGTATACCCAACGCATGATTGTTTCGTCCATCCTTTCGTGAATTAGAGCAAATTGTTCATGTCTATAGAATGCCCAACCTTAACAAAAAAAGCCGCCGGATTTCATCCAGCGGCCCTAAATCTATATGGTAATTTTTTGGTGTTCAATGCAAACCTCGGCTTACCCCTTAAATACGACTCCGCCTGCTGCCGCCCCTTCCTCAGGAACAAATGGCGTACCATCCTCCTGGAATTGGGTTTTTGGATTGTTTTTAATTTCTTGCAGCATCTTGTTGCCCTTCTCTTCCCATTCTTTGAGCGCTTCCGCCGGTGTTTTCTTATTCTCCAACACCTCTTGGAAGAACCTGCGTCCGCTGTCGGTTACGCTGTATAGTCCTGGTTTTTCGCTCATCAGTTTTTCTTGCTTCGGATCCGTTGGCGGCGTCGGCTTCAGTAAATAGAATGCTTGAATATTGTAATCCAAGCCCATTTTCGGTTGGATGTACGATTTGCGAGCCAGCATTTCATAGGAGTTACTGCGAGACTTCAGCTTCGCCCAATCCTCGCCATTAATGAATTTAATGAAGTCCCAAGCGGTCTCGGCGTTTGGAGCAGCACTGTTAATGGCAAACGTATTGCTCAGCCAAATACTTCCCCCGATCCCCGGTTTTTCAGGATGGACCGGAACCGTGACGACATCCCAATCCACAGGAGTAAAGTTCTTAATTTTCGAAGCGTTGTTGTTGGCATCCGTAATTTCATTGACGTAATAGTTCTCACCAATCGTCATTGCAACTTTACCGGAGAGGAACAGGTCGCTTGTAACTGGGTTCCACTCGCCGTCCATCATCCCGCTGTTACTGTCCGGAATGATTTTGTCCTTCGCCAGCTTGCTGATGGTTTCCCAGACCTTCGTCCATTGCGGGGTATTAACCGTCATCGTTTCCGCTTTATCATCAAAGGTCTTGAGCTGCAGCGAATTGACATAGTTGCTCTGCATATCCCAGAACGGGTCGCTTCCGAGGTACCGGCTAAACGCGAAACCGTAAACCCGGTCCTTCCCTTCCCCTTTCGCCAAACGGCGAGCCAAATTGAAGATATCGTCCCAAGTCATATTATCGGTAGGCGGTTCTACCCCAGCGTCCGTAAAGAGCTTCTTGTTATAGAACAAGGCGGAGGAGGAGAACGAAGGCGTTAACGCATACAGACTGCCTTCCCCAAGATCCTTGATTCCGTCAATAACTGCTGGGACGAAGTCCGACGTGTCAAATTTATCTTCCTGGATCATTGGATCAAGTTGTTTGACCATATTTTCCTTGATCAGCTGATTTAATACAGAAGTATCGGTGACCACGACATCCACCGGATTGCTGCCGGTCATAATTTTCTTCATGCTATCCAGGTAGTCCGGCTGAACGTATGGCTGCGAGTAATCCTGATAACGATATTGGCTTTGGTCGATGGCCGGTACAACCTCGATACGAACATTGTGCGTAAACTCATATACATCGGTATACTGCTGACGGAAATAAGAATCATCATATCCCCCGTAAAGCACGCCGATGCGGAGCACTTTCTCCTGCTCAGGATCTGCCGCTTTGCTGCCGTTACAGCCGGCGAGCAGGCCCAACGCCAGCGTTGCAGCCAGCGATACAGACAGTAATTTCTTAAACCTCATGATGGATCCCCCTCCAACGATTTAGGTGCTGTAATAATGATTTTCTCTCCGTCAAACTCCATGCTCGCTCGGCCATTGATTCCGACGGATTCCAAATATTCCTTCGGAACCTGTAAACGTCCGACACGGTCAACCACAACAAAAGCTTCGTGAACCTCCTGCAATCCTCCGCCTAGCTCAGCTGCCGCCAAATCCAGATTCGGATTGCGCTTCAAGAACTCGGTGCTCGTTAAGCCGTCACGGATGGCGACCACGCGGTCCACCTTCCCAGCCAGGTTCAAATCGTGCGTGACGATCACAACCGTGATACCCAGCTCCCGGTTCACCTGCCGGAAGATTTGCATGATCTGATCGGAAGTGGCCGTGTCGACCGAACCCGTGGGTTCGTCGGCCAGCAGAAGCTTCGGTCGATTCGACAGCGAGATCGCAATCGCAACCCGTTGCTGCTCCCCGCCGGAGAGCTGATGCAGCTTGTTATGCATCCGATCCTTTAAGCCAACCCGCTCCAGCAGCTCTTTCGCATAGGCTCTGTCCAGCTTCCCGGTGAGCAGCATCGGCATTTCTACATTTTCCAATGCTGTCAAATAAGGAAGTAAGTTGCGGGCATTGTTCTGCCAGACGAAACCAACCGTGTTGCGCTTATATTCCACCAGCTGGTCATCGCGGATTTTCAGCAGATCCCAACCCCCGACGTTAACTTGGCCGGCAGACGGGCGATCCAGCCCGCCGAGAATATTCAGCAAGGTGGATTTGCCGCTGCCGCTGTTGCCGATGATCGCCATCATTTCGCCTTGTTCCACGGTTAAGTTCAGGCCTTGGAGCGCCACAACTTCGATATCTTCGGATTTGAAAATCTTGACGAGTCCTTCGCAATGAATCATCTCTTAGCGCTCCTCTCCCATTTTTACCGCCTGATGCACACGCAGTCGCCGGATTTGCCAGAACAGCAGGCCGGCTCCCATCAGGAGCATCACGAACACAACAACATAAAGCTGAAGCGTATCCTGGTTATCAAATACGATGCGGAAAGGCGGAACCTGCGTTGTAACATTATCCGCCGTTTGCAGGAACGGCAAGTACAGCTTGCCGGCAATCTTCCCGATGACGATCCCGAGCACGATGGATAAGCCGGCAGTTAAGATCTGTTCGGCCAGCAGCATGAACGTCAGCTGTTTCCGGGATAAGCCCATCGCCCGCAGGATCCCGAACTGGACGACCCGGCCCGATAAGTTGAAAAACCAGTACAACACATACCCGATCAACGACACGATGACCGAGACGAGGAAACCGAGACTTAGGATCCCAAATACGCCTCCCCGGGTCGGATGCTTGCTTTGCGCCGCCAATTCGCTGCGAACATCATCAACCGAATAAAGCTCAATTCCTTGATCCGCCAGCTTCGGAATCAGCGGGGCGACCTTAGCCCCCGGCTTCATCTTAAGCCAGACCTCATAAGGAATAAGCGGAACTTGATCGTAAATATAATCCAAATTCGCAATAATAAACGGTGTTTGATCTGGATATTGACTTGGCCAATACGGAATAATTCCGTATACGGCAAATTCCACCGCTTGCTCACCCAAGGCAACCGTAAACACGTCGCCCGGCTTCAGCTTATACTTCTCCGCCAAGTTCGACGGGACTAAAGCTGCACTTTCGTTCATCCCGAGAAAATTTAAATAATGGTAGGGATGCGTTGGGAACAGATCGTTCCGGAACCAGGCCACTTTGGCAAAATCGACATTGTCGATCCCCATCACATTCCCTTGGCCTGCCGAACGACCGGAGATAATGATGTTCCCCTTCGTTTGAAGCACACGTGCCGCATGCTCGACGCCGTCCAACCTCCGGAAGATTTCGAACGGGGGCTCGGAATAGATCAGTTTAGACGGGGTAGGATTTTGCCCTCCGCCTCCTGGGCCGCCGCCAGGTGCTCCACCTGGGTTCCCGCCGCCTGGAGCTCCCGGACCGCCGCCTTGACCTTGGCCGGAGCCTCCTTGAGAAGGACGAGTGATTTCCGGCGTGCCTTCCCATACCGTTCGCATGATCACATCTGCTCCATATTTATAGAGCGTCCGCTCCGTCGAATTCAGGTCGATTGTCCGTGCGGCTGAAGCGTTATATACCCCAAGACCCAGCGTCAGAACGAGCAGGATCATCAACGGATAATACGAAGAAGACGACCTGGACAGTTGCGTCAAACTTAGATAGTAAGGAACCGGCAGCCACTTTTTGCCGATCCAGCCGATCAGCTTAAGCAACCACGGGAACACCCGCAGGAAAAACAGTCCGATGGAGAAAATGGCAAGCGCGGGTACGAAGAACAGGAACGGTTGAACCTGCAGCTCATCCGTCGTCATCCCTGTCTGGAACGTCAGCATTTGCCGTTCATTAAACAGGTAATACCCATAACCCGAAATCGCCATCAAGACGATATCGATAAACCAACGTTGCCAAAATGGCGCACGATCGGAGCGCGCTTGCTTCTGCTTCGCCTTGACGATCGAGGAGCGGGCGAAGGAAATTGCCGGCAACAGCGTCGATAAGATTGCGATCACAACCGCTACCGCTCCCAATACCAAGGCATCGGCATTAAAGCCTACCGGAATGGACTTACGGTTCACAAACGTCAGGAAGCCGTCTGCCGAGCCGATGCTCTTCGACATAAACCAGCCGAGCAATGGACCTGCGATGAGTGCAACCGCGCCAAGAATCAGGCTTTCAAATAAATAGATGAAAATAATCTGCTTCGTAGAAGCTCCGCGGCTGCGCAAAACCGCGATATCGCTTTGCTGCTTGTCGAGCGCCTGGCGAGCGTTCATCACAATAAAATAGAACACCATGGCAATCATCGGTGCCGCCAGGGTAAACAACAGCGTCTGCATCTGCAGGCTCTGCTTGCGGAAGTCACTGAGCAGACTGCCGAAAGAAACATCCACCTTCGTATCTTTCAGCTTCTGATATAACTCTACGTTCAACCGCTCCAGCGTATCTGAGAGCGGTGACAGCTGACTCGTCTTGATCTCACCGAGATCAAAGGCGTAATACCAGCTGGAGCTATGCAGCGGAATCGATAATTGATTCAGCAGGCCTTCATTAAAGGCGTGATCCGAGATGTAAAAAGTGTTCATCATCCCTTCAAAGCCTTGATACCAGTACGGGTCATTCTCGTTCTCCGGCTGGAAGGTGCCCACGATCTTCACCTTAAGCGTCACGTCCACACCACTGTACACCGGATACTCCATCACGTCACCGACGTGCAGATCCTGCCGGTACATCGCTTCTTCCAGCATCAGAGCCTCAAGCGTGTCGCCATCGCCTTGATCGGAATACATCCGGCCGCCGGAAATTGCCACATGGTCCTGTAAACCGCTCATGGATACGATGGACATCGTCCGCGTTCGGCTCGCGTCAACCTTAGTCGGGTCCTCCGGAAATACCTCCGTACTGCGGATGGATCTGATGTTCACGTAGGTGTCAAACGGGAAGCCGATTTGCCCCGGCACCTCGTCAACAATGTATTGATTGACGGCGGATAGTGCATTCAAATCCGTCTTGGTACCACCCGGCGCCTGATAGCTCATGATCAACGAACCGGCAGGCAGCCCTTCGCTCTCCGCCTGCAGGGTGGTCGCAACGACCCGCTTCAGCGAACCGTCGGAATACATCGGAATGCTGACCGTGAACGAGACCGCGACAATGAGGCCCAAGAGCGTACTTAACGTCAGCCATTTCGTGTTCCACATTTTACGGAACAATAAACGTAATAAAGGAAGTCCCATTAACGACCCACTACTTTCTGCCCCGGCGTGAGTCCTTTAACAATTTCCACGTCGGTCGAGGTCTGCAAACCTACCTCAACATCGGCTTCACGTTTCGAACCGTCTTCCTCTACCACCTGAACATAAGTGCGCGAGCCAATCGTCCGCAGGGCGGAAATCGGAATCAACACCGCGTTTTCTTTACGTTCCGTTACAATGGACACACTGAGCGGCCGTCCACGTTCAAGTCCCTCCGGCCATTTGTCCAGTTCCACGATCAGGTACTTATCGATTGTATCTTTCTCTGGAGGTTTACCGCCTCCGCCGCCGTTATTGTCGTCGGACGATCCGGAATCCACAGGCATGACCTTCACCTTCCCATCGAATACGCCCATCGCATTAATATCAACCTTGGCTTTCATACCAACGGCAATCTTCTCTAAGTCCTCCTTGGCAAACTGAGCTGCCACGACCAACGAAGACGTGTCGGACAACACGGCTACCGTATCATATGCTTTGATCGCGGCTCCTTTCTGGACGGAGACGGAAATGATCGTTCCGGAGAACGGCGCACGGAGTGTGCCGTCGGCGATCGTCTTCTCCAAATCCTCCAGCTCTTGACGCTGTTCCTCAAAGACGATCGAGGCCTCCTCAAATTCGATCGGGTCCTTCTCGTCCTTCGTACGCAGCAGCTCCTTCATGGAGATTTCCTGCTTGCGGAACTCCAGCTTCTTCTTCCGTAATTCCTTCTGCAAATCTTCGACATCCAATTGAATGAGAGCATCGCCTTGCTTGACTTTGTCGCCTGCCTTAACGAGTACTTCCTTCACGTGAAGATTATCCTTTGTGAAAAATAACGGCTCCTCGCGCTGGCTCATGATCTTCCCAACCGCACTGACGCTAAGCTCGATCGTCTCCGTGCGCACCTCATACTCCGGCTTCTTCGAGATTGTCGGCGGCGTGATCACCGGCAGGTCCTCCTCCGCCTCTTCGTCCGGCAGCAGGGCGCAGCCTGTGGACGCAATTAACGTCAGGGACAGAGCGAATACCCCCAGCGTTCGGACAAGCCTTATCCCCCCTTTTTTATTCGATAAATTTGCCATCCACCATTTCGTAAACATGGTCCGCTACCTCCAGGATTGTAGGATCGTGAGTAGTCATACAGATCGTCACGCGTTCGGTCTGTATGATGTTCTTGAATACTGCCATGACTTGTGCTCCCATTTGCGAATCGAGGTTGGCCGTTGGTTCATCCGCCAACAACAGCTTGGGGCGATGGGCAATCGCTTTGGCGATGGCCACCCGTTGCTGTTCGCCCCCGGACAACTCGAACGGGCGGTGAAACATCCGTTTCCCGAGTCCAACGAGCTCCAGGCAATGCTTAACGCGCGGCTTCCATTCCTGAGGGGGAACTCCCGCCATACGCAGCGACAGTTCGACATTCTCCCAAGCGGAGAGCAACGGCAGCAAGGCGTAGGCCTGGAAAATAAAGCCGATCTGATTCCGACGCAGCAGGGTACGCTTATCGTCGTTCAGCTCATGAAGCGGCTGACCGCGGAACCAGATTTCACCGGAAGTCGGCTGATCCAATCCGCCAAGCATGTTGAGCAATGTCGTTTTGCCCGAGCCAGAACGGCCTTTAAGCATGACCAGCTGGCCGGAGAGCACTTCCATGTTGATTCCCTTCAATACCTGGATTTCTCCTCCGCCCACCGGAAATGATCGGCGAACGTCTTTGACCGACAAAATAGGTCCGGTCTCCTTCTCTTCCTCCTTCTGTACAACATGGGCTGCAATAACCTCGGCATCTGCTTCTGCTAATGCCGTCTTCTCCGCGGCAGCGGCGGTCTCCCCCTCCGCACTTTCCGGTACCGGAGAATCAGCTCCGGGCTGAACTTCGACTTTTTCTTTCTTGCGAAGCCATCGCATCATTGTGTATCGGTCTCCCATTTCCCTAAATTGTGCTTCTCCTCTTCTGCTTCCTCTTCTTGGACTTCTTGGTCTAATTGGCCTTGTCTAGCAATACATTCACGTCTTGCATTATAAACGAAATACGATGGCAAAAAGTTACAAGCTCATTAACGAAATCGTTAATTTTTTACCAGATTTTTCGCGCTGATGCATGGTTACAATTCTGTTAGAATTAAGGAGGATTCTACTAATTTCGGCAAGGAGAACTAATATTTCATGAAGAAAATGATCCCCATCCTGCTCACGGCGACGCTCTTATTCACCAATGTCGTGCTTCGGCAAGAGCCGGTCGCTGCCGATCTTCCTTTTAACGACATTTCAAACAGCTATGCTAAAGATGCCATCCTCCGTTTAAATGCGAACAATGTAATGAAAGGAACCTCAGGTTCTGAATTTTCTCCAACCCGCTCCATTACCCGAGCCGAGTTTATGACTACATTGACGCGCATCTTTAAGGTGGAACCGGCCAAATCCGCTATCCCCGCTTATCGCGATGTCCCCAAAACCGCCTGGTACTATGGCACAATCCAAGCCGCCACGGAACTTGGGCTTACCAACGGCTTGGGAGACGGGATCTTTAAGCCAAACCAGCCGTTAACCCGGCAGGAGGCCGCTTCATGGATCGTTCGTGCTTTAAAACAAAACGCCGCCGGCAATTCGTCTTCCAATTATCAGGATGCAGCGATGATCGCGGCATGGGCCAAGCCTTCGGTCAGTTCCATTACCGAGCTCGGGTTGATGCAGGGAAGCGACGGGTTATTTCATCCAACACAGCCGATAACCCGCCAGGAGACCGCTGTCATCCTGGATCGCCTGCTGCAGGACACCCGATGGACCGATGCGCTCACAGCCAGCACGAACCAGACCATCAAGCTAGGATGGCAATACGGCCTGTCAACCGAAGCCTACAAGAAAGCCGTGTTGCAATCGAATGTGAACGTGCTGGTGCCTCGGTGGTTTTTTCTCGAAAGTAATGGCAAATTTTCTGATTCCAGCGTTCCCTCGCTTGTAACCTGGGCGAAAAATAACGGCAAACAAGTTTGGGCCATGATCGGAAACCGATTTGATCAGGAAACGACGCACAAGCTTCTGGCTTCCAGTTCGCTTTCTTCCGAAGCGATTCAAACCTTGAAGTCCTACGTTCAAAAATATGGGCTGCATGGCATCAACGTCGATTTTGAAAATGTCGCACCTTCCGATCGCAGCTTGTATACGGCCTTTATCGCCAAACTGGCACAGGAGCTTCATTCCGTCTCTGCCGTCTTGTCTGTGGATTTACCGCCGGACCTCGACACTGACTGGTCGGACGCCTATAATTACGCAGAACTGGCGAAGAGCGCCGATTACCTGGTCATTATGACCTACGACGAGCATTGGGGCGGGGCTGCTGCCGGTTCCATCGCATCGCTTGGCTGGGTGGACAATCACCTGCAAAAACTGCTCACCCAAGTCCCTTCCAACCAACTCATTATGGGGATGCCGCTGTATACGCGGGATTGGAGCCTAAGCAGCACCGGGGCTACGTTGTCTTCCGAGGACATCACCCTCGCCGCTCAAAATAACCGGATGAACCAATACGGCCTGAAGCCAAAATGGAACGACACATTAGGGCAGTACACCATGGAGTATCGCAAGAACGGGACGCTCCACAAAATTTGGCTGGAGGATGCCCGCTCCCTCTCGGAGAAGCTGAGGTTAGGCATGAAGTTCGGAGTGGCCGGTTATGCTTACTGGCACATCGGCGGTGAATCGCCGGACATCTGGACGAGTCTTCAAAATGCGGAGAAATACGCAGGATATTCATTTAAGTAATCCGCCATCATTTCTAAATCATATGTAATAATAAAGACCACCTTTATGAGACAAAGCGATGTTGCTTCTCAGGGGTGGTCTTTTGATATTTAGACAAAAAAACAGCCCTTCTCGGGGCTGTTTTAACCATATGGAAGTACTTAGGCATTTCCGAAGGAAGCCGGGTCTTGCCGCCAGGACTTGAGCAGTTCCAGGTCTTCCGGCTGAATATCCCCGCGCTGCACGGCGACATCCATCAATGCTGTATAGTTGGACAAGGTTTGCAGCGGGATGCCAGCTTCAGCAAACGCCTGCACCGCTTTATCGAGCTGATAGCTGAAGATCGCCAGCACGGCCAACGGTTCTGCCCCCGCATCGCGCACGGCCTGCGCTGCTTTGATCGAACTGCCGCCGGTCGAGATCAAATCCTCGATAACAACCACCTTCTGCCCTGGTTTAATCAGACCTTCAATTTGATTCTCCTTGCCATGGCCTTTGGCCTTATCGCGAATATAGGCCATCGGCAGCCCCAGCTTCTGCGACGTAAACGCGGCATGCGGAATGCCGGCCGTAGCTGTTCCGGCGATAACTTCGGCCTCCGGATAGTCTTTACGGATCAGTGCAGCAAACGATTCAGCGATTAGATCGCGGATCTGCGGGTAGGACATCGTGAGGCGGTTGTCGCAATAGATCGGCGATTTAATCCCCGAAGTCCAAGTAAACGGCTGATGCGGACGAAGCGCAACGGCTCCGATCTCTAACAGGCTGCTGGCAATTTGCGCTTCGACGGATTGGGTATTGGTCATGCTACATCATCTCCTTAATGATCGTCTCCGCGGCTTCTCGCGGGTTAGGAACAGCGATAATCGGACGGGCAACGACGATATAGTCCGTGCCTTGCGCCATCGCTTCGCCTGGGGTTAACGTACGCGTTTGATCACCTTTAGGGCTGTTCGCTGGACGAATCCCCGGCGTTACCGTCAGGAAGGCCTGTCCGCACTTCTCCTTAATTGCGGTAACTTCCAGTGGAGAAGCAACCACTCCGTCCAAACCGGCCGAACGGGCCAGGTCCGCATAATGTACGACGGAGGCTTCAACTTCGCCCGGGATGCCAATCTGTTCATTCATCACTTGCTTGCTGGTGCTCGTCAGCTGCGTAACCGCGATGATCTTTGGCATCGTCAACGTCGGGTCGGCTTCCACCGCCGCCAGTGCGCCTTCTTTTGCCGCCTTCATCATGTCCAGCCCGCCGGCCGCATGCACGTTAAACAGGTCTACACCCAGCTTGGTGACGCTGTTCGCACCACCTTTGACGGTGTTGGGAATATCATGCATTTTCACATCGAGAAAAACGGAGTACCCCCGCTGCTTTAATTCCCGGATCAGTTCCGGACCCGCCGCATAGAACAGTTGCAGCCCCACCTTCATGTAACAAGGGATGCCCTCCAGCTCCTTCAGCAGCTTCCGCGCTTGCTCCGCATCAGGGAAATCGAGACCCACGATCAGCTTCCCAGCCGCTTCTTCAAACGAACGCAAATCCGCTCACCTCCATTCATGCTTGCGGCTCCGAAGCATCCTGCTTCCGAGCCGCCATCTTCTTCGTCCTCTAACGGACCTGAAAGACCTTATTCAAGCATTTCCCTGCGATTTCCCGCTGTAACGGACTCCATGGACATTATTCAGTCCTCATGGAGCCACTCAGCTGCGATCTAAGCAAAATAAGGTCTCCTCGGTCCGTTAGAATGGTTATTTGCTTCACACCAGATCAATAACGTCTCTAGTGTCCGTTAGCGTCTGCGATTAAAGTGCGGGCATCGCTTGGGAAGAGAAGTTGATCGTCTCCAACATCTCCAGCAGCGCCCGAACGGTATCGAGCGAAGTCATGCAGACCACGCCGTTCTCCACCGCTTCCCGGCGAATCCGGAAGCCATCGCGCTCCGGTTCTTTGCCCTTCGTCAACGTGTTGATGACGAAGTGAGCTTCACCGTTCCGGATCAGATCAAGGATGTTCGGCACCCCTTCGGACAGCTTGTAAACCGTCGTCACATGAATACCCGCCTCGATCAGCGCAGAAGCCGTGCCATCCGTAGCGATGATCTTGTATCCCAGGCGGTAGAAGCCGCGAAGCAGCTCAACCGCTTCTTGTTTATCCTTGTCGGCTACCGTAGCGATAATCGCCCCGGTTGAAGGAATCTTCATTCCCGCGCCGATCAAGCCTTTATACAATGCTTTGGCGTATTGCGGATCGCGGCCCATGACCTCGCCGGTCGATTTCATTTCCGGACCAAGCGTTGGTTCTACCCGACGCAGCTTCGCGAAGGAGAATACCGGCACCTTCACCGCAACCTGATGGCTTTCCGGCCACAGGCCATTGGAGTAGCCCAGATCGCTTAGTTTCGCCCCCAGAATACACTGGGTTGCAACATTCGCCATCGGTATGTTTGTCACTTTGCTCAGGAACGGTACTGTACGCGAGGAGCGAGGGTTCACCTCGATCACATACACTTCGTTGTTGTAGATGACGAACTGGATGTTCACCAGACCTACCGTCTTCAGCTCGCGGGCGATTTTGACCGTGATTTCAACGATCTTCTCTTTCAGCTCTGCCGACAGATGCTGCGGCGGATACACCGCAATCGAGTCGCCGGAGTGAACGCCAGCGCGTTCGATATGCTCCATAATCCCCGGGATCAGTACTGTTTCCCCGTCGCTGATGGCGTCGACCTCTACCTCTTTGCCAAGCATGTAGCGGTCGATCAGGACCGGATGCTGCGGATTGATGTTCACCGCTTCTTCCATGTAGCGCAGCAGCTCCTGGTCGGAGTAGACGATTTCCATCGCTCGGCCGCCCAGTACATACGAAGGTCTTACCAGTACCGGATAACCCAGGGCTTGAGCAGTTCCAACCGCTTCTTCTACCGAGGTTACTGTGCTGCCCTTCGGCTGTGCGATGCCCAGCTTCGACAGGAGCGCTTCAAACTTCTTGCGATCCTCCGCCTCGTCGATGCTTTCCAGCGAGGTTCCGAGGATGCGAACGCCCGCCGCTTGCAGCGGTGCTGCCAAGTTGATCGCCGTTTGGCCGCCGAATTGGACGATGACGCCAACCGGCTTCTCCTCTTCGATAACATTCATGACATCCTCGAAGAACAGCGGTTCAAAGTAGAGGCGATCCGACGTGTTAAAGTCCGTGGATACCGTCTCTGGGTTGTTGTTGATGATTACTGCCTCATATCCAGCTTTTTGAATTGCCCAAACCGCGTGTACTGTCGAGTAGTCAAACTCGATGCCTTGCCCGATCCGAATCGGTCCGGAGCCCAGCACCACGATCTTCTCTTTGTCCGTTTGAACGACTTCGTTCTCCGTTTCATAGGTCGAGTAGTAGTAAGGCGTGGAGGCTTCAAATTCAGCCGCGCACGTATCTACCATTTTGTAAACCGGCTTCAGTCCATGCTCCTTGCGGAAGCTTCTCACTTCCGCCTCTGTCGTGTGCGTGCCTGTCGGCTGTCCGGCAGCGCGCAGCTCGGCGATCGCCCGGTCCGTAAACCCTAAGCGCTTCGCTTCGTACAGCGTTTCATAGGAAAAGAACTCTTCTTCCGCAATCCGTTTCTCGAAATCCACCAAACGCTCGATTTTATCAAGGAACCACCAGTCGATTCCGGTCAGATCATGAATGAGCTGCAGTTTGTAGCCGCGGCGGAACGCTTCTGCGATCAGGAACAGCCGCTCGTCATCCGCTTTGATCAAGCGAGTCTTCAGCGTTTCATCGTCGATGTTCTCCACGCCTTTCAGATAGAGGCGATGGGTACCGATCTCCAGCGAACGGACCGCTTTATGAATCGACTCTTCGAAGGTCCGGCCAATCGCCATCACTTCGCCGGTCGCCTTCATCTGCGTGCCCAGCTTGCGGTTGGCATGAACGAATTTATCAAACGGCCAGCGCGGAATTTTGCTGACGATGTAGTCCAGCGTCGGCTCGAAGCAAGCGTAGGTCTGCCCTGTAACCGGATTGATGATTTCGTCCAGTGTGTAGCCCAGCGCAATTTTGGCAGCCATTTTCGCGATCGGATACCCCGTCGCTTTGGACGCAAGCGCCGACGAACGGCTGACCCGCGGATTAACTTCGATCACGTAGTATTGGAAGCTTTGCGGATCGAGCGCGAACTGGACGTTACAGCCGCCTTCGATGTTCAGCGCACGAATAATCTTCAGCGAAGCCGAACGGAGCATCTGATACTCACGGTCAGACAGCGTTTGGCTTGGCGCCACGACGATACTGTCCCCGGTATGTACACCAACCGGGTCGAAGTTTTCCATGTTGCAGACCACGATACAGTTGTCGTTCGCATCGCGCATCACTTCATATTCGATTTCCTTCATGCCGGCGATCGATTTCTCGATCAAGCATTGGCCAATCGGGCTGTAACGGATCCCCGACTTCACCGTCTCGCGCAGTTCCTCTTCTGTAGCGCAGATCCCGCCGCCGGTGCCGCCCAGCGTATATGCCGGACGAACGATCACCGGATAGCCGATTTCGCTTGCAAAATCCAGCGCCTCTTCCACCGAAGTGATGATTGTGCTCTCCGGCACCGGCTGCTCCAGCTCGCGCATCAGTTCGCGGAACAGGTCGCGGTCTTCTGCTTTCTCAATCGACGTCAGTTGAGTGCCAAGGAGCTTCACATTTTCGCGCTCCAGCACGCCTGCGCGGGCCAATTCCACCGCCATGTTCAGACCGGTCTGCCCGCCTAGCGTCGGCAGCAAGCCGTCCGGCCGCTCCTGACGAATGATTTGCGTGACGAATTCCAGCGTGATCGGTTCAATGTAAACCTTGTCGGCCATGTTGGTATCGGTCATGATCGTCGCCGGGTTGCTGTTGATCAGCACCACCTCGACGCCCTCTTCCTTCAGCGCTTGGCAAGCTTGCGTTCCGGCGTAATCGAACTCAGCCGCCTGACCGATAACGATCGGTCCGGAACCGATGACGAGAATTTTCTTAAGGTCTTTGTTGATCGGCATAGGTTTATAGTTCTCCTTTCGCAGCGGCCATCAGTTCGGCTTGGCGAGGCTTTTGCGGATTTTGCCGCTTGTGCTCGCGGATCATCTCGATGAATCGGTCGAACAGGTAGCTGTTATCGTACGGTCCCGGAGCCGCCTCTGGATGGTACTGCACAGAGAAGGCCGGGTATTTCTTATGCTTCAAGCCTTCGATGGTTTTATCATTGTTGTTAATATGGGTAACTTCCAGCTCCGTCCCAGCGATGGATGCTTCGTTTACGGTGTATCCATGATTTTGCGATGTGATATAGCAGCGGCCGGTAGCCAGCTCTTTCACCGGGTGGTTCCCGCCGCGATGGCCGAATTTCAGCTTTTCCGTATCAGCGCCGCAGGCGAGGGCAAACAGCTGGTGGCCCAGGCAAATGCCGAAGATCGGGTACTCACCAAGCAGTTCAGAAATCATTTTCACTGCATGCGGTACGTCTTTCGGGTCCCCCGGTCCGTTGGACAGCTGAATCCCGTCGGGATGCAGGCGGCGAATTTCATCCGCAGTCGTATCATGCGGGACGATCACGACGTCGCAATCGCGTTTGTTCAGCTCGCGCAGAATACCGCTTTTCGCACCGAAGTCAACCAACACGATGCGTTCCTTCGAACCCGGACTGCTGTACACATGCTTCGTCGAGGTTTGCGCCACTTGGTTGCGCAGCTCGGCGATGCTGGTTGCCAGCATCATTTCTTTTAATTCCTCCACCGATTTATTGGAGGTCGTTAAAATCCCTCTCATCGTTCCCTGATGGCGGATAAGTCGCGTCAGCATGCGCGTATCGATGTCGGCAATGCCGGGAATTCCGTATTCCTTCAGCAGGTCACCCAAATTGTACTGCGCCCTCCAGTTGCTTGGGGTTGGTTCATAGCGGCGAACCACAAACCCGTGGATCGACGGCGTAATCGATTCAAAGTCATCGCGCGAAATGCCGTAGTTCCCGATCAGCGGGTACGTCATCGTGACGATTTGCCCGCAATAAGATGGATCGGACAGCACCTCTTGGTACCCCGTAATTCCCGTATTAAAAACGACCTCGCCTGTTTTCTCTCCTTCCGCTCCGAATGAGGTTCCGGTAAACAGCGTGCCGTCCTCCAACAATAGTCTTGCCTGCATCCTGAAGCACTCCTTTATCCATAAGCTAAAACTACATTTTCTTATCCGCCCGTTAACGGGTCAGTTCTAGTTCATCATTCCATACCAGTCTTCCACGGGCGATGGTGGCGACCGGCCAGCCTTTTAGCTTCCAACCGGCAAACGGGGTGTTGCGTCCCTTCGAGGCGAAGGTCTCAGGATCCACCGTGCGTTCCGCGTCCAGATCAACGATCGTCAGATCCGCCGGAGCGCCTGGAACCAACCGTCCGGTTTCTAGACCAAACACACGAGCCGGGTCCGCTGTCATACGCTGCACCAGCATCTCCAGGCTCCAACGGCCAGTTGTCACAAACTTCGTATATAACAGCGGGAAGGCTGTCTCAAAACCAACGATTCCAAACGGTGCCAGCTGCATGCCTTTTGCTTTTTCCTCTTCACTGTGCGGAGCATGGTCGGTGACGATGATGTCGATCGTGCCGTCCTCCAGCGCTTCGATGCAGGCTTCCACATCTCGGCGGGAGCGCAGCGGCGGGTTCATTTTCCAATTGGCATCCAATCCGGGAATATCCGCCTCCGATAACACCAGATGGTGCGGACACACCTCTGCGGTCACGTTAATGCCGAGCTGCTTCGCTTGACGAATCAGCCGGATCGACTGCTCCGTGCTCACGTGGCAGACATGGTAGTGAACCCCGGTCGCTTCCGCCAGCAAAATATCCCGCCCCACATGAATCGCCTCCGATTCGTTTGGGATCCCTTTCAGTCCGTGCTTGCGGGCGAATTCCCCTTCAGCCACCGGCGCGCCTTCCACCAGCGAATTGTCTTCGCAGTGGGCAATTACCGGCATCCCCAGCGCAGCCGCTTGACGCATCGCATCCTTCATCATTTGTGCGCTCTGTACGCCTACGCCGTCGTCGGTGAAACCAATCGCACCGGCTTCCTTCAAAGCAGCAAAGTCGGTCAGCTCGCGACCCAGCTCAGATTTGGTGATCGCCGCATAAGGCAGCACGTTCACCAGCCCGGCTTCCTCCGCCTTCTCCTTCACATAGCGAACCGTATCCGGATTGTCGGTCACCGGCCGCGTATTTGGCATGCAAGCGATGGTGGTGAATCCCCCTTTCGCTGCTGAACGCGAACCGGTTTCGATCGTTTCTTTATGTTCAAATCCCGGTTCCCGCAAATGGACGTGCATATCAATAAATCCCGGAGTGACCAGTCTGCCCCCTGCATCGATCACCTGTGTTCCTTCCTCAGCGACTAGCTGCTTGAGGCTTCCTGTTTTCTCGATGTTCGAGATCACTCCGTTCTCGATGACGATTTGAGCGATTTCTTGTTCCCCTTGTTCGTTTAAGATCTTGGCATTGATTACGACGAGCCGCATTCTGATTTCTCCTCCCGCTGATTTTGAAGTACGATCCGAAAAATAACGTCCATCGCCCGTCGCCTAAGCTACAGGCGCTCCCCCTCATTTGCTAGAGCAATGCGCGTTCCAGAACCGCCATGCGGATCGGAACGCCGTTTTGCATCTGCTTGAAGATGCGAGATTGCGGGTGTTCCACCACCGCATCGTCGATTTCCACGCCCCGGTTCACTGGAGCCGGGTGCATGATCAGCGCGTGCGGTGCAAGGCTCGCGGCCCGCTCCTCCGTTAAGCCGTAATGCAGTCGATATTCTTCGGCCGACTTAATCAGCCCGCCAACGTGGCGTTCCAGCTGCACTCGCAGCATCATCACCACATCGGCGCAAAGCGCTTCGTCCATCGGAACGTAAGGCGCATACGCGCTCAGCTCCGGTGCTTGCATATTGTCCGGCGCGCACAGCTTCACTTCGGCACCGAACTTTTGCAGCGCCCACAGATTCGAACGTGCCACCCGGCTATGCTTGATATCTCCGATGATCGATACCTTTAGCCCGACGAGTTCCCCGAAATGCTGTCTCATCGTATATAGATCCAGCAGCGCTTGCGTCGGGTGCTCATTGTTACCGTCCCCGGCATTTACCAGCGGTATGGATACCCGCTTCGCCAGCTCCTCCAACACACCGATCGGCTTCAGCCGGATGACTCCAGCATCAATGCCCATCGATTCCAACGTGCGAACCGTATCGTAAATCGACTCGCCTTTCTCTACGCTAGAGGCGGCTGCCGCGAAGTTCAGCACCTGGGCACCCAGCCGTTTCTCCGCCATCTCGAATGAGAAGCGGGTACGCGTACTGTTTTCGAAAAACATATTCGCAACAAAGTGCTCCTTCAACACCGGAATCATCTTCTCTTCCTTGGCATCCCAGTAGCCAGCCCGGTCGAGAATCGAGGAAATTTCCGCTGCGCTTAAATCCTTCAGCCCGAGGAGGCTGCGTTCCTTCAGTGCGGTTGCAGTCAGCGCCATCTCAGTTCCCCTCCCGTGCATGCAGGATGCGAACCAGATCAGTGCCGTCATGCTCGGTCAAGAGCACTTCGATTTCTTCCGATCGCGATGTCGGTACGTTCTTGCCAACGTAATCAGCTCGGATCGGCAGTTCCCGATGTCCCCGGTCAGCGAGTACCGCTAACTGGATCGACTCCGGACGACCGCAATCCATGATCGCGTCCATGGCTGCACGAATCGTACGGCCTGTGTAGAGAACATCGTCGAACAGGATCACTTTTTTGCCTTGAATCGAGACCGGGAACGTGGCTTTGGCCGCCCCTTGAGTAGCCTCCACTTTGTCATCGCGGTAGTTTGTTACGTCAAGCTCGCCCCATGGAATTGCGGTTCCTTCAATACTCTCCAGGCGCTCAGCCAGCCGTTTTGCGAGGTAAACTCCTCTGGTTTTGATGCCGGCCAATACACAGCCCTCGATGCCTTTGTTGCGTTCCAAAATTTCATGTGCAATTCTTGTCAGTGCCCTCCGAATCGCGGTTTCGTCCATAATGATATGACTTTCGTTGCTCACAGCTGCGACCTCCTTAGGGATAGGGTCACCTTGCATCGGTCCGTGATAGGCGCATAAAAAAACTCCCTGCCCGTATATCCAGGCAAGGAGTCTTCAGCCATAGTGTACCTATGACTATCATGTAGGATTTGGGCACAGAGAACCGACTTAAATAAGCGCAGTTCGCCCATTTCCCCACTCACGTTACCTTGCCAGCCTCACGGGACTGAATTAAAGGTGCTTATGGTTTACATGAATTATGACAGAATGAAAATAGCCTGTCAAGACACCCTGCCGAGTTTGTAACCTACCGATACTGAGGTTGATTCTTCCCCCGTGTGAAGCCTGCTGTGATGCGGTTGTTAATAATTATACATTCAATGTAATATTTATTCAACAGTTAGTTTCCCCGGCTTATCCTTGATCTGAAGCCGTTTAACCCGTGTGCTCTCCCCGCCAGATCCCTGCATAAATTTCCTAACATGTTGAATATTTAACCGGGATGTTTGGGGAATGGTGGGCAGCAAGATCACTAATAGTGCATGGTACTTGCTGTGTAACGCTGATCAGAAGCGCTATTTGGCGAAAAAGGGGCCCCATGGAAACGTAACGCTTAGGAGAGAGCTTATTTACGATTTTTGAGTACAAATGAGGTGGGTTTAGCCTAAATAAGACTGCTGGTAAGCGTTAAAATGAAAATTTGGCGCTTTTCTCCGAAATAAGCATTCTGGCAGGCGTTAGAATAAAAGCGGACTCCGAACCTACACCCTTACCAGTATGTAATCGATTGGTACTAGCCAGCATCTGCAGCATATCTTGTAGCAAGGCACCAAACCCATCGTCAGCACCAGCTCAGGCACAGTTAGTTCAGGGAAGTATGCTGTAACGCTTAACAGAAACGCTATTTGGGGAAAATTCGGGCATTCTGCGGCGTAACGCTTACAGGAGAGCTTATTTGCGATATTTCATCGTAAAAGAGGCTGTTTTTGCCTCAATAAGGCTGCTGGTAAGCGTTAAAAGTAAAACTTTGCGTTTTTCGCACAAATAAGCACTCTGGCAAGCGTTAGAGCACAATTGGACTCTGCCCCTTCATTCTAGCAAGCGTTAGAGCAAAAGTGGCACCAGCGGCAGCAATCGCCGCATAATCAAAAAAAGCCCCTTGGGATCAAACCCAAGAGGCATTATAAACGAATCATTATGGTCCATTTTATTCTTCTTAGAAAATAAACTTCAAATCGCCAAGGCGACGTTTGATTTCAGAAATGACGCGGCGTTCTTCTTCTTCCCCGTCGGCGATAAACGTCACGGAGAAGCGCACGTAATGGCCGGCATCGTCCCACGGCACCGTCGAAATCAGCTTCTCGCGGATCAAGAACTGTGAGAAGTCTTCCGCCGTTTCAAACGTTGGTCCGCCTTCCACGCCCTTCGGCGCTTCAACATAGAGGAAGAACGAACCCTTCGGCTTCTTCGCCTTAAAGCCCAAGTCATTCAGAGCATTCACCAGCAGCTCGTGGCGGCGCGAGTATTTCTCGGCGATGCGCTCCGTGATTTCTGGATGAGCCAGCCCGTAAGCGGCCGCCTTCTGAATGGCGATAAATTGGCCAGAATCGTTGTTGTCCTTCACGTCGCTGAACGCTTTAATGATCAACGGGTTACCAGCAACAAACCCAATTCTCCATCCGGTCATGTTGTACGACTTGGACAAGGAGTGCAACTCGACCCCTACGTCCTTTGCTCCCGGTACCGACAAGAAGCTCAGCGGCTTCAAACCGTCATACGTCAATGCAGCATACGGTGCATCGTGTACGATCACGACATGATATTTCTTCGCCCAGTCCACGACCTTGGCAAAAAACTCCTTCGTCGCGCTCGCGCCCGTCGGGTTGTTCGGGTAGTTCAAGTACATCAGCTTGGCCTTACGTGCGACCTCTTCTGGAATCGCGTCCAAATCCGGCAGGAAATCATTCTCCTCCGTCAACGGCACGGTATACACCTCGCCGCCCAAATACTTCGTATGGGTCCCGATAATCGGGTAGCCCGGCACGGTCATAATCGTGATATCTCCAGGATTGATGAAGCAAGAAGGGAGCATAGCGATCGCTGGCTTGGAGCCGATCGAGTGCACTACTTCCGTAACCGGATCGATATCTTCAACGCCAAAAACATCATGAAGATACTTCGCTGCCGCTTCCTTGAACTCGGCGATGCCGTTGTCGGCATACCCGCGGTTCTCGCGTTTTGCCGCTTCCTCCGCCAGTTTGGCCACAATGCCGGCATCCGCCATATCATCAGGTTCGCCGACGCCCATGTCGATCAGTTCAACATCGGGAAAATCCTTCTTCGCTGCCGCTTTCGCCCGTTTGATTTTCTCGAATTTATAAATAGCGGTATCTTTGCCGTAGTTCGCCCCGCCAATGCGCTCTGCAAATTGTTGTTGAATATAAGTTTCCTGTCCATTCAGCGTACTCATCGTAAACGTCCATCTCCTTCGTATTCATAAAAAAATCCATCCTCAAATGATTCGAACTCGCACTTTAAATATGCAGGAATTCGGCCCATTTAGAGAATGGATTAATCACCTGATCGTTTGTACTTTTTGATCAAGCTGTCTCCTGGAGGTGAACATTCTATAGGTTAAATCACCAAATCTAAGCAATGGCTTAGCGATTTCTCAGCGATTGCAGCACATCTTCCATATCCGCCGGAATCGGTGCACTAAACTCCAAATACCGCCCGTCTTCCGGATGCTCAAAACCGAGCACAGCAGCGTGCAGCGCTTGTCCATCCATTTTGATCCCTTTACTGCGTCCATACAGCGGGTCTCCCACCAACGGATGGCCGATAAACTTCATATGCACACGGATTTGATGCGTACGTCCCGTTTCCAGCTTGAGCTCAAGCAGCGTATAATCACCAAATCGCTCCACCACATGAAAATGCGTAACCGCATGCTTGCTGTTCCGTTCAATTACTGTATACATCTTGCGATCATGGGGATCGCGGCCAATCGGCGCATCTACTGTGCCTTGGTCATGGCTAACGTTGCCGTGAACCAAAGCATAATATTTCCGCGTCACCGTATGCGCCTTCAGTTGAGCGGCCAACGAGGCATGGGCCTTATCGTTCTTCGCTGCCATAATGAGACCTGAGGTGTCCTTATCGATCCGATGCACGATCCCAGGCCGAAGCTCGCCATTGATTCCCGACAGATCCTTGCAGTGGAACATCAAGGCGTTCACCAGCGTGCCGGAAGTATGTCCCGGTGCCGGGTGCACGACCATGCCGCGCGGCTTGTTAACGACGATCACATCGCTGTCTTCATAATAAATGTCCAGCGGTATGTCTTCCGGTACAATTTCCGTAGGCTCTGCCTCCGGAATCACCAGTACGATGCGGTCGCCTTCGGCCAGCTTGTAATTGGCTTTCACCGACGCCCCATTTACAACCAAGTTCCCCGCTTCAATCCACAGCTGAATCTGGCTGCGGGAGAACTCTTCGCCCAGCTGCGTTTTTGCAAATTTATCGATTCGCTCTTTCGCGTCAGCCGGTCCGGCCACCCACTCAAGCTTCTCTTCTTCAAAATCCTCTAGCGTTTGATCCAAACTCATACGTTTTCCTCATGCTCCTGTGGTGTTGCGGCTTGCTTCTCCCGGCGAAGCTCCAGCAGTGAATCCAAAATGATCAGCGCCACGCCAATAACGATGCAAGAATCCGCAACGTTAAAAATCGGGAACGTGTACGAACCGAAATTAAACATCAGAAAATCAACGACTTCCCCACTGACGGCACGATCGAGAAAATTGCCGATGGCTCCGCCAAGTACCAGAGACAACGCTACCGGCAGCATTTTGTTGGGTTGATTTTTTATTTTAAGCAAATACCAGATGATCCCAAGCACCACAACCGTAGTCACCACAATAAAAAACCAGCGTTGATCCTGCAAAATGCCAAACGCCGCGCCGCGGTTCCGATGGGAGGTAATCAAGAAAAAGTTGCCGATCACCGGGATTTGTTCCCCGATCGTCATTCCGGTTGCAATCCAATATTTCGTGCCTTGATCCACCAGAAAAACGATTAATGCAATCAAAAAGTATACCACGCGGTCCGTCACCTCGTTTTTCATTTCCCGCTCGCACCAAGCGGCAGGATATTCCTCTTCTAAGCCTTGTATATTGTAGCACAGCCGGAAATGGCCCGTCCATGCGCGAAAGGATTTTCCTTAGGTATTTCGTCATGGTTCTGCACAAAATACCGCTAGGAGAGACGTTATAAATCACCGCTCTAGATGCAGGAAGGAAGGAGCAACCACATGCCGCATTTAACGAAAGCCCAGCTCGCGGAGCTTACCGCGAAACTGCAGGAAACCAAGTCTGCTTTAACCGAGCAATTATCGGACAATGATCATTATGGAATGAATGAATCGATGCGCGATAATACCAACGAGCTGAGCCAGATCGATAATCACCCCGGGGACCTCGGATCCGAAGTCTTCGAACGGGGCAAAGATTTGGCCCTGACCGAGCATCATGAAATGCATCTGGCCCGGGTTGAGGATGCACTTGAACGAATCGAGGATGGCAGCTACGGCTACTGCGCAACTTGCGGCAAGCCGATCAGCTATGAACGGCTCCGCGCCATCCCGGAAACAGCGTATTGTAAAGACCACAGTCCGCAATCGTTCGTGTCCGCCAAACGGCCGATCGAGGAAATCTACTTGTCGCCTCCGTTTGGCCGCACGAGCTTGGATGAACGCGAGGACCAGAATGGCTTTGACGGGGAGGATGCTTGGCAAATCGTTGAGAGCTACGGAACTTCGAATTCACCGGCGATGGCCGAGGATCGGGAAATCGATGATTATAACGATATGGAAATCGAGGCCTCCGATGAGCTCGACGGATTCGTAGAGCCTTACGAATCCTTTGTTGCCACAGATATCTATGGCAAGAATGTTTGTTTTTACCGCAACGGCGTTTACCGGAAACATATGAGTGCCACGGAGCATTTGGACAGCGAGGATTCGCTCGGAACCGGACCTAATACGTATTAAGCTCCATCTGTCTTTGCACAATCCGCACGATGTCCGCGATATAATCGCCGATGATCGGTAAGTTCAGTGCCCCCAAGAGCTGCAGGACGTAGATGATCGTTGCCGCAAAAAAAGTAAACCCAATCGCGATTCCCACCCCGCGGGCAATTCCGGACAACAGGCTTAGCCAAACCATGCGCCACGGGCGGTTCAGCAGTTGGGTGTACTCGGTGATCCGCGATTTCTCTAACTGCCGGGTCCACTTCAAGGTCAGACGGTATACGGCGTTCATCTGCTCCTCCGGTGTATTCGGCAAAGGTTCTGCAGCCTCAGGCGCCGCAGGTGCCGCAGGTTCAGGCCTCGGTTTTCGACGAATCATGAACAACCCATCCTTTGCTCCCCAGTGTATCCCAAAACACAAACGAGCCCGTTCCCCTTTTACAGGAGAGCGCAGGCTCGTTTGCTTCAATTGCTATTATTATGACCTTCCTGGAAAAGCTCCATTCAGGTACTTACGCATCAATTGAAATCGCGATGGTTTTGCTGCCGAGATCTACCGTTTCAGCCTGGCCTTGCGGCTTGCCGAAGGCGACGTCCGTGATCAAGACGTTCTCACGCAGCACATGTTCAAATGCGGTGATGGCTGCTTTTAATTCATCGTCAACATCCAAGGTGAGGTGTACCCGTTTCTCGATCGGCAGATCCAGCTTCTTCCGGGTATCCTGCACCGCGCGGACGACTTCACGCACCCAGCCTTCTTGTTCCAGCTCCGGCGTGATGTCCGTGTTCAGCGCAACGGTTAAGCCGTAACCGGAAGCGGAGGCGTAACCCGGCTTCGCTTGTTTCTCAACGAGCAATTCGTCCGCAGTGACCGTCAGCTCTTCGCCTTCCGGCGAAGTCACGGAAAATTGACCTTGCTCCACGATGGCGCGGGTTTGCTCCGGCGCGAGATTTTTCAGGTAGCCTTGCAGGAAGCCGACGTTTTTACCGTATTTCTTCCCGGCCACCTTCAGGTTCAACTTCAATGTGAAATCAACAAAACCGCTGTCGCTCGTTTCGATGTCGATCGCTTTGACGTTGATCTCTTCCTTGATGATGTCTTCATATTCGCTCACCGCAAACTCCCGGTCCATGGAGACGATCAGGCTGGACAACGGCTGACGCGTTTTGATGCCGCTCTCGTTACGGACGTTGCGGGCCAGCTCAACGATTTGCCGTGCGCTCTCCATGTCTTGCTCCAGTGCAAGATCGATCAGCGATTCATCCGCTTGCGGATAATCGGCCAGGTGGACGCTTTCCCCGCCGCCCAAGTTGGTGAAAATGTCCTCAGCGATCAACGGCGCAAACGGCGCGATCACTTTGGATAGGGTGAGCAATACGTGAGTCAGCGTTTGGTAAGCGGACAATTTGTCATCGTTCAGGCCGCTGCCCCAGAACCGGTCGCGGGAACGGCGGATATACCAGTTACTGAGCTCATCGATAAATCCTTCGATCGCTTGCGAGGAGTTCACGAAGTCGTTCACCGCCAGGCCTTTGTCGACCACTTGAATTAAGCTGTTCAGACGGGACAGAATCCAGCGGTCCAGCTTATTCTCGGAAGGACGGTAAGCATGCTCTTCCGGTTTATAGCCGTCGATCCCGGCATACAGCGTCAGGAACGCATGGGTGTTCACCAGCGTATCTACGACTTTCGATTTGGCTTCAGCTACGATGCCTTTGGAGAACCGTTTGCTGTTCCAAGGCGCGCTGTCGGACAAGAGTGCCCAGCGGAACGCGTCCGTGCCAAACTCGTTGATAATTTCCCAAGGATCGATGACATTGCCTTTGGATTTGGACATTTTCTGCCCGTTTTCGTCCAGCACGTGGCCGGTGGCAATCACGGCTTTGTAAGGCGCTTTGCCAGTGAACAGCGTGGACACGGCCAACAAGCTGTAGAACCAGCCGCGCGTTTGGTCGATCCCTTCGCAGATCATATCTGCCGGGAATTGCTCCGCGAACGTCTCTTGGTTCTCAAACGGATAATGATGCTGCGCAAACGGCATCGAACCGCTGTCGAACCAAACGTCGATGACTTCGCTCGTCCGTTCCATCACGCCGCCTTCGCAATGCGGGCAATGAACCTTCACTTCGTCAACGTACGGTTTATGCAGCTCCAAATCCTCGCTGACATGGCCTACCGCATGCTCCCGCAGCTCGGCGATGCTGTGCGGAGCGAATTGTCCGCCGCAATCCGGGCAAACCCACACGTTCAGCGGCGTCCCCCAATAGCGGTTCCGGCTGATATTCCAATCGACCAGCTCTTCGAGGAACTTCCCGAAGCGGCCTTCACGAACATGCCCTGGATACCAGTCCACGGAATTGTTGTTGGCAATCAGCTGATCCTTAATGGCTGTTGTTTCGATAAACCAGCTCTCCATCGCATAGTAGAGCAGCGGCGATTTACAACGCCAGCAGTGCGGGTAGCTGTGCTCGTATTTCTCTTTGCTGTACAGCGTTCCTTGCTCGGACAGCATCTTAACGATGTCAAGGTCACAGTCCTTGACGAAACGGCCTGCGAAATCGGTTACCACGTCCGTATAGCGGCCTTGACCGTTCACAACGCTGACAAAGGTGATGCCGTTCTCGCGGCAAGTGCGGTAGTCGTCCTCCCCGTGAGCCGGTGCCATGTGAACGATCCCTGTACCGCTGGCATCCGTAACGAACGAAGCACCAACGATCACGTTAATGTTATCCGCTTTGATGTAGGTAAACGGCGGCGTATAGGTTTTGCCAACGAATTCCGAACCTTTGTGCGTCGACAATACCGTGTAATCGCCTTTCATGACTTTCTCAACCAGGTTCTTCGCAACGATATATACACCGTCTTCCTGCTGTACACGGGCGTATTCCATGTCTGGATTCACAGCCAGTGCCACGTGAGACGGAAGTGTCCAAGGCGTGGTCGTCCAAGCCAGTACATATTCGCCGGTGTCGGTCAGCTTGAATTTCGCTGTGGCACTGAGATCCTTCACATCCTCATACCCTTGCGCCACTTCGTGGGAACTGAGCGACGTTTGGCAGCATGGGCAATACGGGCTGACGCGATGGCCGCGGTACAGCAGGCCTTTGTCGTGGATCGTCGCCAGGATGTTCCACACGCTTTCGATGTAGCTGTTGTTCAGGGTGATGTACGGATCGTCGAGATCCACCCAGTACGCAATCGCTTCGGTAAATTCCCGCCATTGCTTTTCGTAGCCAAACACGCTGTCTTTACATTTTTTCACGAAATCCTCGATACCGTACTTCTCGATCTCCTGCTTGCCCGAGATGCCAAGCTCCTTCTCTACGCCCAGCTCGACCGGCAATCCGTGCGTATCCCAGCCCGCTTTGCGGACAACGCGATAGCCTTTCATCGTTTGGTAGCGGCCAACGAAGTCCTTGATGACGCGGCCTAACACGTGACCGATATGCGGCAAGCCGTTAGCGGTAGGCGGTCCTTCAAAAAAAACGTAATTCGGCCGGCCCGCCCGATTTTCGATACTCTTTTTAAACGTATTTTCGCGGCTCCATTTGTCCAGAATCCGCAGGTCGCGAGCCCGCGCATTTTCTTTGACGTCAACCTTCTTCATACTTCTCTTCCTTTCTTTAATCAACCTGTAAAAATAACAAAGCCCCGTCCCTAGAAGGGACGAGGCATTAGCTCGCGTTACCACCCTTGTTTCATGCTTGATAAACACAGCTGTCCGAAGGACGAGCCGCATCTTAGGCATGACACCTTGATCCCATACGCTTCATATGGGGTCGGTATAACGGCCGACAACCGGCAAAGCTTACTAAGCAGAGATTCAAAATGTTGGCATTTGAATCACATTTAAGTTCAGCCTTGCTTCTCCGGGAGGATATTCCGTCCGCGCATTGAACGTTGGCTTTCAGCAGGATGCCAACTCTCTGGGGAACAACATCACGGCGTACTGGTCCCATCATCGAATGATTCTTTATGCAAGTACAATATGTAAATAGTTATATCTTATTGCCTCCCTCATGTCAACATCCTGCCCTCAACCTGTTTTTTTGCCTAGAAGACAATTCATCATTGCCCTGGAAATGTCCGGAATCCCCCTCTTTCGTACGTTTTCCCCCTCCCCTGTTCCTCAGGTGCCTCTTTTATAATGAAAGGGATTACATTTTCGTGTGAGAAGGAGCGAGCATACCGATGGAGACCCTCTGGCAAGGAAAATGGATTTGGCATTCCGGTGAATCCAGCCCGCGTAACGAGTGGCGTTGCTTCCGCAAAACGTTTGCGTGGACGGCAGCCAACAGCGGGCGAGCAGTGATCAAGCTTACGGCGGACTCCAGATACGTCCTGTACGTAAACGGACAACGGATTGGTCAAGGCCCTCCGCGCTCCTGGCCGTTTCGGCTGGCTTATGATGAATACGACATCGGCCATTTGCTGAGACCAGGACAAACGAACGTCATCGCCGTCATGGTGATGCATTTTGGAATCAGCAACTTCTATTATTTGCGGGGACGCGGGGGCTTGCTGGCCCAATTGGAGCTTGGTAGCAGCCCACAAATCCTAGAAGCAACAGACGATACGTGGTTCACTGTGGTGCATTCAGGCCATGACAGCCGTTCCCCGCGAATGTCCTGTCAGCATGCTTTCGCCGAGAAGATCGACGCGCGATTGTGGGACGACAACTGGATTCAACCGGACTACCAGCCTGGCCCGGAATGGCAACCAGCCGCGGTCATCGGCCCGGCAGGCTGCGAGCCTTGGGGAATGCCGGTTCCCCGGGACATTCCCTATTTGACGGAAGAAACCGTATATCCTCGGCGCATCGAACGCTTGAGCAAGGTTAAGCCCGTTCAATATACGGCGGCTATTGACCTGCGAAATCAATTTTTCGAAGAGAGTACCGACACGGCGAACCCAGCCGAATTTCTCGGATTGCTCGCTACCGTGGTGCGTTGTCCGTTGAAATGTACGGCTACGCTGGGGCTGATCGATGTGGGCGGGACATTTCGGGGCTGCAGTCTGGACGGGGTTTGGTACGATGAGAAGTCATTAATAGGTGAAGCTCCCGAACGCTTTCTCCGCGTTGAGCTTGATCCGGGAGATCATCTCCTGCTGATCGACGTCAGCGGAGGGACGCACGGAAGCGGGCATCATTTTGCGGTGGATGCCGAGAAGCCGCTGGAGTTCTTATCGCCTCTAACGTTCATACAAGCACACTCAAACGCTCAAGCAGACGATTCGTCCGTCTTTGTTACCCTTGGTCCCTTTGACGGCGGAATCCGTTACGACCATAAACCAAATCCTCCGATGAATCCGGCGCACCCCGACTATTTGCGGGCCCGAGAGATCGCAGATGCGGCAGGACTTGTACCGTTTGCGAACTGGCTCCGTCCGGTTCCCGAGGCGCTGGTCAGCCAGGAAGATGTCTTTATCCTTTCCGTGTGGAAAAGGGATGAAGTCCCTTTAGCGATTCCAAACACGCTGCAACAAGCGGTGATTCCCAGCTTCGAGCTGGCGGAGGTCCCTTGGTATCCCGATGGAGATACCGAATTTGTGATCGACTTTGGCAGAGAGCTGTCAGGTTATTTAGAGTTCGAAGTTGAAGCGCCGGAGGGGGCGATCCTTGATTTTTACGGATTCGAGTTTATGCATGAAGGTCGACGCCAGGATACTTACGGATTGGACCATACGCTTCGCTACATCTGCGCCGGGGGACGCCAGCGGTACACGTCTCCAGTGCGGCGTGGACTGCGATACTGCCAGGTCACCGTACGAAACGCAACGGTTCCTGTGCGCATCTGCTATATTCGCATGCTGCAAAGCAATTATCCGATCGCTGAGGTTGGGCAGTTCCAGTCATCGGATCCGCGCCTAAATGACATTTGGCAGATCAGCCAGCATACGACCCGGCTATGTATGGAGGATACTTTTGTTGATTGTCCGATGTACGAGCAGACCTTCTGGGTCGGCGATGCCCGGAATGAAGCGCTGATCAACTATTATTTATTTGGGGCTGACCGGATCGTCGAACGCTGCCTGCGATTGGTTCCCGGCTCCAAGTTCCAGACCCCGTTTTACGCCGATCAAGTGCCGAGCGGATGGAACAGCGTCATTCCAAACTGGACATTCTTCTGGATTATCGCCTGCTTGGAGCTGTATCGCTATAATGGGGACAAATCCTTTGCCGCGGATATTTTCCCCCATATCGAGTTTACGCTCAAGCATTATTTAGAGCGGCTGGATGATCGGGGATTACTATGGATCCGCAGCTGGAACCTGCTCGATTGGGCTCCGCTGGACCAGCCGAACGACGGGATCGTATCTCACCAGAACATGTTCCTGGTCAAAGCATTGATGTCCACCGCTGCTATTGCTTCGGCTCTCGGCAATCGTGAAGCGGAGGCGTTCTACACGGAGCAGGCGAACCGCTTGGCAGCCGCCATCAACAAGCATTTATGGTCGGAAGAACAACAAGCCTATCTCGATTGCATCCATACGGATGGGCGGCGCTCTGACATCTTCAGCATTCAGACGCAAGTTGTGGCGCTGTTGTGCGGCATTCCCGAACAGGTTAAGGACGAGAGCTCCAACTCTGCAACCGCTCAAACGGCAGACGCAACGCTCGCGAAGCGCAGACTTGCTTCCGTTGAACGACTGATTCTGCATCCGCCCAGCTCCTTCGTGCAAATTGGCAGTCCGTTTATGTCCTTCTTCTACTACGAAGCGCTGGCGAAACTGGGCAAATGGGATATCATGATCGAAGATATGCGTCAGGGCTATGGGCAAATGATCGATTGGGGAGCGACAACCTGCTGGGAGATGTATCCTAACTTCACGGAAAACCGAGCCAAAGCCGACCTGCTGACTCGGAGCCATTGCCATGCCTGGTCTGCGGGACCCGCCTATTTCCTAGGTGCCTACGTCCTCGGCGTTCGCAGCCTGGAGCCCGGATGGAGTCGAGTGCTCGTGGCACCGCAGCCATGCGGCGGATTGACCTGGGCGCGCGGCACCGTTCCCGTTCCAGGCGGCGGCAGAATCGACGTTTCCTGGCGTCTGGAATCCCCTGCAGCCGTTGCAGCAGAGGAATGTCAACCGCAACCCAGCCTGCCCCGGATGCACATACGGATCGTTTCTCCAGAAGCCATCGAGATCGAGGTTCAGTCCCCGAGCGAGGTTGACGTTGTGATTGAGCATATTCGTGTCGCTTCAGCATAGGCATGTTGTATTTGTCACGGGCTTAGCCGATTTCAAATTGACCCTTGCCGGAGCTGACACTATAATAGGGGCAACCGCAGCGTAGGAGGGATCACCGTTGTCTTTATACCGAGGGGAGAAGGTACTGGACGGGGCTGATTTTTTTACGGACTCCTTACCTTTTTACTTTAACCGGGTCGAAGAGACCTTTGATTTGCAGATGCATAGCCATCGTTTCGTGGAAATTGTGCTCGTGGATGAAGGTGAAGGGTTTCATTTCATCGATGAGGAGGTTGTGCGCGTCACCAAAAACGATGTATTTCTGCTCCCCGCCGGAACGAGACATGTGTTTCGCCCCGGACATGCGGGATCTCGTCATCCGCTAATCGTTTACAACTGTTTATTTGAGCCGAGCAAGCTGCTCGCATGCCTGGAACACCTGCCCGGCTTTCACGAGTTAAGCCGCTCCAGACCGTATTTGTTCGAGGGAACTAGGGCCTCCTCTCCGGGGTGGCTGCACTTGAGGGAGGGAGGCAGTCCGTGGAGTATTTGGTTTCGCGCTGCCTACCGTGAGTTTACCGAACGAAAGCCGGGGTATCTCCTTCAACTGTACAGCCGATTTATTGAGCTGGCCGTCATGCTGGAACGTCATCTGGAGCGCCTCCAGTCCAACTCTGCCGCAGAGCCGGAAAATCGGTTCATGGAAGAAGTCCTGCGCCGGATCGATAAAGACTATGCAATGCAATTATCCGCGCAGAGTTTTGCTGCTGCAACTCATCTGAGCGAACGTCACTTCCGTCGCTTGTTCCAGCAGTATGCCGGCTGTACCTTTCACGAATACGTCCGGAGCAAAAGAATCGAGAGAAGCCGCGAGCTGCTGGCCTCCACCCGGCTTCCAGTGATAGAGATTATGAAGAGAGTGGGTTACACAGATAAGAAGCATTTTCTGTCCCTCTTTAAGCAATCGACCGGCGTCTCTCCTACCGAATACCGACGGCAAGCCAGCCTGGATCGACCGCTTGAACACAAATAAAAAAACGCCATTTGGCACTCCCTCGTAGAAGCCAAATGGCATTTGCTTTTGATTAATACAGTTCCTGCACTTCTTGACCTTTCTCAGGGGCACGTTCGCGGCTCTCCAGCGAATCCCAGGTTTCACTGCTAAGTAGATCCAACTGGGCTTCCACCAGCGTACGGAAGCGAGCGCGGTAAATGGAAGCCTGCTTCTTGAGCTCTTCCACTTCCATCGCGATTTTGCGCGATTTGGCCAGCGATTCGTTGACGATCCGATCGGCGTTCTTCTCCGCCTCTTTCACGATCAACTGAGCTTCCTTCTTCGCATTGTTCTTCACTTCATCGGCCGCTTCCTGTGCAACGATAATGGTCTTGCTAAGAGTTTCCTCAATATTTGCGAAATGATCCAGTTTCTCTTGCAAAGCCAACAGTTGGTTATGAAGCTCCTTGTTCTCCCGGATCACGATCTCATAGTCTTTAATGACTTGGTCGAGAAACTCATTCACTTCATCTTCGTCATAACCGCGCAATCGTCTGGAAAACTCTTTGTTATGTATATCCAGCGGCGTCAATGGCATGATCCTCACCTCCTAGAAATTTCGAAACTCCCCGTGAAGCGATAGTTCCATCAGGTGAATTGTCCCGTTGTTGAACTCGCACCCCAGCGGGAAGATGGGTTCAATTCAATCACGAGATACATTCAAGAACCAGTTCGAACTATCATATTCGACAAGAATCCACCATCTCCTGCAAAACGCCTTATACAAATTTACCGATTTTGACACGATGTCTGCCTTTCTTAGTCAAACCGCCTGCTTCCAGCACCTTAAATCGCCCAAAGCCCTGCAGTGCTACGACATCGCCAACCTTCAACGGTGTGGAGGGGTCCTCCTCCGTTCTCCAATTTACTCGGCAACGGCCGGCTTTGATTGGAATCAGCACTTTGTTACGGCTTAAGCGAAATACATCGCTAACAATCCCATCCAAGCGCAATGAAGCCACTGTCAGCTCCATCGGTTCCAGTTCTTTCTCCATCGTCCTCAGCTCGCCTAGGTTCAGTACATCGGTCATGACATTCACGCGATGCACTTGATGGAGGTTCATTTGCAGAAACGGTACAATCTCTTCCGCAACAATGACGTGACATCCGTCCTCACGAACATGAATGTCGCCGATTTTATCGCGTTTGAGTCCGAGCCCCAATATCGCCCCTAAATAATCGCCATGCTGAAGGGCGAGAAATTTCTGGTCTCCTGAGGTGATTTCGAGCACTTTCAGTCCCATCGGCTCTTGGCTGAGATCCCGGTAATCCGGAGCAATCAGTGCCCGCCGTCGTTCCGCGCCTTCATAACCGCCGTCCAGCCGAATTTGCACATCGGGATGGCGATTCGCCAGGGTCTCCAGAATGTAACATTGCCGCGGATCCAGGAAGTCGCTAAGCTTGACCTCATGATAATCCCCGGCATTCACGACCCATTCCCAGGCACGGTCGACAAACGGCCGTTCCTCCGGTTTAAAATGCTCATAAATATCGGCTTTCATCATTAGTACCCAAAGATATAGTGGAGAACACTAATTAATCCGAAGACAGCCAATCGGAGCACAAACAAGGCAATAATCGGCGAGATGTCGATCATCCCCATGATCGGTGGAATAAACCGCCGGAAGGGAGCCAAATAGGGCTCAACGAGCTTGCCCAGCAGTTCGCCAATAAAGCTGTCGCGGGCGTTAGGTACCCATGACATCAGAATGTAAACCAGGATCATATAAAAATAAATATTGTATAGCAGCCATACAATGGAATCGATATAACCTACCAAGCTGTCATCACCTCATTCTGTTATAATCGGAATCCTCCGTTAAAATCTCTGTAATCGATCCCTGAATTTCAACGGTATCCGGTGTGCAAAGAAAAATATTCGATCCAATTTTGGAGATGCTTCCGCTAAGCGCATAAATCGTTCCGCTTAAGAAATCAATAATGCGCATGGCTTGATCATTGCGGACCCGCTGCAAATTAACGACGACCGATCGATGGGAACGAAGATGGTCAGCGATTTCCTGCGCTTCTTCATAGGAGCGAGGTTCATAGAGGATGACCTTGACATTCTTCTGGGAGTGAATACTGACCACGTTGCTTCCTCTCTGATTTCTACGGGATTCAAAGCTTGGGGTTTCAATTTCTGCGTCTTCTTGACCAGAAAACCGTTCGCGCTCCACAATCTCTTCTTCTTCCTGTAAGCCCAGAAAGTTCATGAACCGGTTCATTACTCCCATTACGACAATTCCCCTTTCCCCACTAACAGCGTTCCGAGGCGAACCCATGTCGCCCCTTCCTCAATCGCCACTTCAAAATCTCCCGACATGCCCATCGACAATTCTGTCAACGGCTCCGCCGTTACAGCTTGAGCGTTCAGTTGATCGCGCAGCTCCCGCAGTTTGCGGAAAACCGGTCTTGTCCGCTCGGCATCTTCCTCGATGGGAGCCATCGTCATGAGCCCCACCACGCGAACATGCTTCAAATCTGCGATTTCCTTCAAAAAATCAGCAGCTTGCTCAGGCTCAATCCCTTGCTTGGACGCCTCGCCGGAGACGTTCACCTGCAAAAATGCAGTAACGCTCGTTCCCATCGCTGAGGCTCGTTTCTCCAGTTCACGGGCCAGCGACAGCCGGTCCAACGAATGAATATATTGAAATTTCCCAATGACGTCCTTGACCTTATTGCTCTGCAGATGGCCGATAAAATGCCAGGTCCCTTGCCCTTCGAGCGCTTCCCATTTCGGAACGGCGATTTGCGGGCGATTCTCACCGATATGCACGATTCCTGCGTCCAGCACTTCGCGCGTAGCTTCAACCGATACATATTTAGTTACGGCGACGACATGGACCTCCTCGCGCTTTCTGCCGCTTCGCTCGCAGGCTGCCTTAATCCGCTCTTCCACGTGCTGTATCCGTTCCTTCAGCGACACGGGAAGGATCACCTCTCTTTTATGCCAATCCAGCTTGCCATTCTCCCTGTAACGCCATTCTGCGCCCGGTAGGAGTAAAAATACTCCGGATGACAGCTTGTACACCACGTTGTACATTCGATATGAGTCGGCAATATTCCTGCTTTAATCATAATGATTCGATTCATTTCTTTCAAGTTCAGCATTGTTTTTCCTGCACGGGGAGATGCGGAAGCAAAATGCGGCTCTTCACCCGGCAGCGCCTCACGAACCTTCTCCATCACCACTTCGTCCACCTCATAGCAGCATTCCCCAATGCTGGGGCCAATCGCCGTGCGGATCTCGCTCCGCTGGCTGCCGAACTCGCGTTCCATCGTGTGAATCATTTCTGCAGCGATCAGACGGACGCTGCCTTTCCACCCAGCGTGGGCCAAGCCTACGACACCTCTCACCGGGTCAGCAAAATAAAGAGGAACACAATCGGCATAAAACGAGGTGAGCAGCACCCCCGATACGTTGGTCACCAGTCCGTCCGTCTCCTGAAAAGCGCCGCTGCGGTCCAGGAACCCTTTGCCGCGATCCTCGGCACGGACCACGGCGACGGCGTTGCCGTGAACCTGCTCCCCGCAAGTCCATGCATCGGAGGCAAACCCCAACGCTTTCGCTAACCGGCGTCGGTTCTCAAGCACGTGCTGAGGGTCGTCGCCTACGTGAAGAGCCAGATTCAAGCTATCATACGGCGGTTCGCTGACTCCGCCAGACCGTCCGGTAAATCCGGCGCTGATTCCCGGAATAACATTGGCCCAAGGAGCCAGCTCGAACCGTTCCGGTTGTTGGTTCTTAGCATTCCTTACAAACGGTTCCATCATCCATCTCCTTAAGGTAATTAAATTTAACGGACCTAAACGACCTTATTTGCCAGAAAAAGCGTCAAACAAAGATCTAGCTAAGATGAACGTAAACAAAAGACAGCCCTCCAAATTGCTACATCTCGTAGGTTAAAATGGATAGTGTAGTATAAACCAAACCATTTCAGAGCTACATAGCAAAGGAGAGCTGATAC
>Ga0310836_100348_pt1 | contig 42602 bp, 32 predicted proteins | sample SM_ome_4_FD_201310 | JGI IMG/M metagenome (GOLD analysis project Ga0310836, IMG submission 201310) | Sorghum-adapted microbial communities enriched on stacked mutant (SM) sorghum from Joint BioEnergy Institute, Emeryville, California... ... | reverse complement strand
AAGATGAGATTTCCCAATTCGTAAGACCCCTTGAAGACGACAAGGTTGATAGGCCTGAGGTGGAAGTGCAGCAATGCATGGAGCTGACAGGTACTAATCGGTCGAGGGCTTATCCAAAAAAACTCTAAAATGCAGATTGAGTTTCGTATCCAGTTTTCAAGGATTAAACCTTGATAACTTTATAATGTTCCCTGATAGCTCAGTCGGTAGAGCACTCGACTGTTAATCGAGTTGTCACAGGTTCGAGTCCTGTTCGGGGAGTCTAAGTCCCCAGAAAGTGACGATAAGCTTTGTAGTTTATTCCGATTACTTTCTGGGGGCCCTAAAAACACATGGAGAGGTGTCCGAGTTGGCCGAAGGAGCACGATTGGAAATCGTGTAGGCGTCACAAGCGTCTCGAGGGTTCGAATCCCTCTCTCTCCGCCATCATTATTACATGGCCCGTTGGTCAAGGGGTTAAGACACCTCCCTTTCACGGAGGTAACAGGGGTTCGAATCCCCTACGGGTCATTTCTTCCCTTCATTTCAAGTTCTTTTGCTGACTGACTTGATTTATGAATGGGATGTCTGGTACAATATAACTTGTCTTTTCCCATGGAGGTTTAGCTCAGCTGGGAGAGCATCTGCCTTACAAGCAGAGGGTCGGGGGTTCGATCCCCTCAGCCTCCACCATAACATCTTTAATACTGACGCGGGGTGGAGCAGCCCGGTAGCTCGTCGGGCTCATAACCCGAAGGCCGCAGGTTCAAATCCTGCCCCCGCAATTATCCTCTTGAAGAGGATGGCATTATTCTCGTGTGGAGCCGTGGTGTAGAGGCCTAACATGCCTGCCTGTCACGCAGGAGACCGCGGGTTCGAATCCCGTCGGCTCCGCCATTTAACTTCATATTAAGGCTCGGTAGCTCAGTTGGTAGAGCAGAGGACTGAAAATCCTCGTGTCGGCGGTTCGATTCCGTCCCGAGCCACCATTCAACAATTATGTTGAAGAGCCGGTGTAGCTCAATTGGTAGAGCAACTGACTTGTAATCAGTAGGTTGGGGGTTCAAGTCCTCTCGCCGGCACCACGTGGAGGCTTAGCGAAGTGGCCAAACGCAGCAGACTGTAAATCTGTTCTCTTACGAGTTCGGTGGTTCGAATCCATCAGCCTCCACCAGTTTTCTAGGGGCATAGTTTAAAGGTAGAACAAAGGTCTCCAAAACCTTTGGTGTGGGTTCAATTCCTGCTGCCCCTGCCACTTTTTCTCTCTTGATAAACTTTATATTATGGCGGTCGTGGCGAAGGGGTTAACGCACCGGATTGTGGCTCCGGCATTCGTGGGTTCAAGTCCCATCGATCGCCCCATTTCTTTCTCAATCAAATATAGTGGGGATTAGCCAAGCGGTAAGGCAACGGACTTTGACTCCGTCATGCATAGGTTCGAATCCTATATCCCCAGTTTAAGCGGACGTGGCTCAGCGGTAGAGCATCGCCTTGCCAAGGCGAGGGTCGCGGGTTCGATTCCCGTCGTCCGCTCCATTCTATATTATGGCGCCATAGCCAAGTGGTAAGGCACAGCTCTGCAAAAGCTTTATCCCCAGTTCGAATCTGGGTGGCGCCTCCATTGATAATTCGCGGGAGTGGCGGAATCGGCAGACGCACAGGACTTAAAATCCTGCGGTAGGTGACTACCGTACCAGTTCAAGTCTGGTCTTCCGCACTTTTAATTCATTTTATATGTGCCGGTGTGGCGGAATTGGCAGACGCGCGCGACTCAAAATCGTGAGGGAAACCGTGGGGGTTCGAGTCCCTTCACCGGCATTACAATTAACAGAACAGTTCATTAGATCCAAGATCTAGTGAACTGTTTTTATTTTGCACTTGTAATCCTCTTCCTTGACAGCCTAGAGGCAGAATCAACAAATTTGGAGCTAACGGTGGTTCAACCTTAGTTTTGAAAAAAAGCCCATCCCACGTCTCTTGTTCAGACATTGTGTGATGGGCTGATTCATTACCTTAAGGAACTAGTTAGTTTGAAGCACTCCGATACTTGTTTAAGAACTCCTGCACTTTCGCTGGATCCGCGACCAACTCGTTGCCGGTCTTCACCAGCGGGCTAACCGTAGAGGTAGCTTTGATCTTATTGCCATTGTAGAAGGCTAGAATTTCATCCTGGTTGATGGAATAAAGCACGGCCTTACGCAGATCTTCGCTTTCGGCAACAGGACGTCCTTTGGTATTAAAGAGCAGGTAAGTCACACCGTTACTTTCGATAGTTTGCAGCTGCAGCTTACTGTCGCCTTTAACAATGTCATACTTCGTTTCCGGTACGCCGTAATACAGATGGATTTCGCTGTTGCGCAGTGCGGACAGGGCGCTGTCGGCATCGGCGATAAAGCGAACTTTTACCGTAGAGATTTTAGGCTCATATTCGCTGCCTTTCCGATATCCCGGATTTTTATAGAAGGTGGCCTCGTAGTCGTTCTTGGATGATAAAATGTACGGTCCGCTGGCATACAATGTGTTGTTGTATTGAGGGCCTTCCGTCACAGTGTTCTGATCCCCGTATGGAACGTCCTTGTTCACGTCGAAGGTAGCTACGTCATACGTATTGATGCTCTCGACTTGTTTCTTGGACACGATCCCTGCCGACTGGTGACCCAAGTAGTTCAGAACTTGCGGGAATGGCTCTGTGGTGGTCAGTTTGACGACCTGGTATTTGCCAGCTTTATTGTCAGCTTGGTTCTTATCAGCAACGAGCTCTTTGATTTTCATTTCCAATCCGGCCTCGAGCGCTTCTCTGACACTTCCGCCGCCGCCGGCTTGTTGGATCTTATCTAGGGAAGACAAGTCCGTGACGATCTCTACGTTCTTGATATGTTCATGTAAGCTGTAAGTGCGATGATCGGGTACCGAATTTTTGTCCTTTGCTCGCAGCAAGGAGAAGACGACGTCGTCAGCGCCTACACGCTCGCCTGTGTCGACGGCCTTTTTGTCTTCGATCTTCGCAAAATTAATGTCATCCCGAAGCAGGAAATAGTATTCCGAGTTCCCTTCGGCGATGGTGTGGTTATGGGACAGGGAACCTTCGGAAGTGATTTGATCATCGTCGGTTAAATTGATCAGGCGAACGTACATATTGGTGTTCAGTTGGTTAATGGAACCATCGTTGCCTTTGATGGGATCCAGGGATGTTAACACGGAAGCCGCTTGCGTAAGCAGCAGCGGTTCTTTATCGCGTTTGGATGTATCGTTGAAGTCGATGCTCTCCCAGGCCAGGGCACGGGATTTAGACAATCTAACGCTAGCTGGATTCAGAATGTTTTTGTTAATGGCTTGGCTCTTCAAAGAAATGTAAAGTGGTGCGATATAGGCTTTGTCAAAGACCAGCCGTTGTTCAAATTGCTTATAAGTCTCTTTGTATTGCTCCGGTGTCTCGGTTGCAGCTTTGTCGATCAATTGATCAATTTCCGGATCGGCTAAGATGCTGTAATCACCGCCGGTCTTGAACAGCGATCTCACGGCGTAATCAGGGTTGCCAGTTACAGTCGTCCAGCTGGACAAAGCGATGTCAAAGTTACCCGCGTCTTGTTGGGCTTTAAAGCTGCCGTAATCCGGTTGAAGGTTCAGTTTCACGTTAAAGCCGTTTTTGGTCAACTGGTCTCGGATGATGTTAACATCGGATTCGTTGGAGCTGGAGGCGAGCAGCTCTATTTCTACAGGAGTTTGATCTACCGTGTTTTCCGCTTCTGCATTGGGGGTACTTTGGTTGCCGGCTACGTCCGACTTGGTCTTCACAGAGCATCCGCTGGCCACCAAAATCAAAGCGATCAGCAAGATAAGTAGTGGTTTTCTCTTCATTCTATAATTCCTCCCTCAATTAAGTAAAAAAATAATATGTTCATTCATTTTCCGCAGACGAAAAACGAAAGAATAACCACTCCAGAAAAGTGTAAATGACGTTAGCCAAGTTTAGGATCTAACGCATCCCTGAGCCCGTCGCCCAAGAAGTTAAAGGACAGAACAAGCGCAATGATGGCAAGTCCAGGATAAACGGCTAAGTAGGAATGGGATTCCAGATACGTGCTGCCCAGCTTCAAAATATTGCCCCATTCCGGTATATGCGGCTCTACGCCAAGTCCAAGAAAGCTGAGACTGCTGGTAGAAATGACGGCGGTGCCAATCGTTAAGGTTGACTTGACGATCATCGGCGCCAGCGCCCCCGGCACGATATGCTTGAAAATAATTGCGGCATTGGAAGTTCCCAAAGCCCGGGCCGCCTCAACAAATTCGTAAGTGGATACGAGCAGTACGTTAGCCCGCATCGTTCTTGCATAGGTCGGAATGGCACCAACGCTTAGCGCTAAGATGAGATTTACCGTATTAGCACCAAAGGCTGCGATGATGGCAATCGCCAGCAAAATCCCCGGTATAGCGTAAAGAATGTCCAAGAACCGCATGATGATATTGTCGGTATGCCGCCCGTAGTATCCGGATATCGCCCCCAGCGCACCGCCGACTATGAATGGCAGAACGGTCGAAAGGAAGCCAACAACTAATGATATCCGAGCGCCAAACACGATTCGTGAAAACAGACATCGGCCGAAATTATCCGTACCAAGCGGATAGGCTAAACTTGGGCGTTGCAGGATGGCGCTGTAGTTGTTTTCGGTTGCCATCGCATAGTCAAACGTAAAAAAGCTGCATACCGAAAGCGAAAATAAAAAGATGATGAAGAACAGTCCAAGCATGGATGGTGTGCTTCGGGTTAGCTTGCTCCAAACTTCCTCCCACTTGTAGGTCCCTGGATTCCCATGATTCCGTAGTTTGATCAGCAGATTCACCCCAAGCAGTAAAGCAAATAGATTGCCTGTCACAGAGGTTAAAATCAAGAAGACCGCGATCCAGACTAATCCAGGAGCTGCGCTACGGTCATCGGTATACCGGGCTACGAGCACAAGCGCAATCAAGTGAAACAACGCGATGAGCATTAGCACGATCATTGATGGAAGGAAAGTGTCTGAAACATAGGGTTTGAACAAGTTCAGGGCGGACAGCGCAATCACAAACACATCTGTGAACAGGGTGTACACTGCGAGCTTCACTTCGGTGTTAAATTTTCGGGTTGAGGAAAAAAGGGCTTTGGCCATATCTCATTTGCACCTGCTTCAGTATTGTTTCATTTTCGTCCGAATTCGCGGATCGAAGAAAGCGTACAGAACGTCAACAATTACATTGATGATCGAGATCGTTATCGCGGTATAGACCACGCCGCCCATGATACTGGGGATATCCGGTACAAACTGCTTATCTACGATGTAACTGCCGATGCCGCTGATATTAAACACCTTCTCCGTCACGGCCGAACCGCCTAACATTCCGCCAAATTGCAAGCCGATTACGGTTACGATCGGAATGAGGGCATTACGCACTGCATGTTTGAGCAACACCTGCCGCTTGTTTAATCCCTTTGCTCTGGCGGTAAGGATGTAGTCCTCGCCAATGACTTCCAGTGTAGAGGACCTCGTCATCCTGGCGATCGCCGCTGTGAGTCCGGTACCCAAGACAAGGGTGGGCATGATGATCGACAACGCGTTTTGCGGATTGAAGGTCGCCGGCAACCAGTGGAGCTTGATCGAGAAATTCAAGATGAAGATCAACCCTTGCCAAAAGCTCGGAATCGATAAACCAATTAGCGCGATGAACATCAATGTATAGTCCCACAGTGAATTGCGTTTGACGGCGGACAGGATCCCCGCAGGAATGGCGATCAGAATGGCCAGCGACAACGAGATTGTAGTTAACGTCAGTGTAATCGGAAATTTACGGGCAATCGTCTCCGTCACCTGTTCATTGCCGGCGAACGATTTGCCAAGGTCAAAGGTCGCGATCCCTTTGATCGTGTTCCATAATTGCACGAGGTAGGATTGGTCGAGTCCATAGATTTTGTTGAACTGTGCAATCTGCTCTTCCGTTGCCGTCTCTCCAAGAATATTGGCGGCAGGATTCATCGGCGACAAATAAAGGATCGTGAAGACCACGATGGATACGCCCACAATAACGAACAGGGCCATGACACATCGCTCAAATATGTATTTCAGATAAGGACTGCTATAGAAAAACATCAACAAATACATCAGGATGCCGGGAATAAACGAAAGGGCAAGAAACCAGGAGCGTTCGGCCAAGTCCTGAAACGTCCCAACGAAATCGGTTCGTACCAGCTGCAGTTGGATTCTTTTTTGTTCTGCGGCATCATGAACGGCTTCCTGAAATTTACCCTCTGCTTCTTTCACTGCGAGCAGCTCTGTTTTTTCCGGTGATACGGCTGCCCCGAAGAAACGCTGCTTCTGACGCAGTTGCTCCAGAATTTCCGCTTTCAGCTCATCCTTGTACCCGGAAGCAAGCAGTTCCTTTCTCGTATCCGCTAGCAGCAGCCGGTAAGCATCATTGCGCTTCCGGAGCCAGTACACGAAGAAGACGAAGAGATTTACCGGAGCTCCTAAGAGAAGCAAGAAATATTTATAGGAGGAATCTAGCATCATTTTGGCATAAATGGACTCGACTCTCCGATTGAAACGGGGCTTTGCATTCACTGGGTCAGCATTAGCGGCTCTCGCCGCGGGTGCGGCTTCCATGGATGATCCACCTTTCTTATTCACAAATTGCATTATTCCGATAGTTATAGTATATATTATTTTAGGAGTTATTTGATGTCAACGGTAGATTTCACAGAGATGGACGGGAGGAAGTTGTAAAGATGGAGACGATACTGCGGGTAGGCAATTTATCCGTATCCTTTCGGACACGGGACCAGGAAGTTGAAGCTGTTAAGGGGGTTAGTTTCGAGGTTAGAAAAGGGGAGACGCTTGGCATCGTCGGCGAATCCGGCAGCGGGAAGAGCGTAACAGCCCGCGCAATCATGCGTCTGTTGCCTACTCCACCTGCGGATATTAAAGAGGGCGAAATCTTTTTTCTAGGGAATAAGATAGCAAATTATTCGGAGAAAGAGATGGAGAGCATCCGCGGCCGGGATATCGGGATGATCTTCCAGGATCCAATGACTTCACTGAACCCCACGATGAAGATCGGGGAACAAATTGCCGAAGGGCTGATCAAACATCAGAAGCTGTCCAAGAAAGAGGCTAAATTTCAAGCGCTTGAAATGTTGAAGTTGGTTGAAATTCGAAACAGCGAGCTGCGGTATAACCAATATCCCCATGAGTTCTCCGGAGGGATGCGCCAGCGCGTGATGATCGCTATTGCCTTGGCTTGTCGGCCTGCTTTACTCATTGCCGATGAACCTACGACAGCACTCGATGTCACCATTCAAGCGCAAATTCTTAGCTTGATGAAACAAATGCAGGAGCGTTTTGGCACTTCCATCATTCTGATCACCCATGACTTAGGAGTGGTTGCCGGGATGTGTGATCGGGTTGTGGTGATGAAGGAAGGCGCCATTGTGGAGAGCGGGACAACGGAAGAGATCTTTGCGAATCCGCAGCATCCATATACCCTCAAGTTGCTAAACGCCTTACCGCGTTTGGATGAACCCAAAAGGGCAAAACCCGCATCATTAATTCTGAAAAACTCGAATTTAGAGCGTCCGCTGATCGAAGTGAAGTCTTTGAAACAGTATTTTGATTTGGGGAAGGGAAATATTTTGAAAGCTGTCAACGATATCAGCTTTCACATTCGCGAAGGGGAGACCTTGGGGTTAGTAGGAGAATCGGGAAGCGGGAAATCCACAACCGGCCGCGCCATCCTGCGCCTTCATCAACCAACGGGAGGGGACGTCCTTTATCAAGGGATTGCGGTTAATCGATTATCTGCACAAGAAATGAAAACAATGCGCCGGTACATGCAAATGATCTTTCAAGATCCTTATGCCTCTCTGAATCCACGCCTTCGAGTCGCAGATATTATCGGGGAAGCCCTGGATGTGCACCGTTTGGTCAGCAGCGGGACGGAAAGGAAGAAGCGGATCGAAGAGTTGCTCGATATGGTGGGGCTAGAACCGGCTTTCGCGGAACGATATCCTCATGAGTTCTCCGGAGGTCAGCGTCAACGAATCGGCATTGCCCGGGCGCTTGCGGTGGACCCGAAGTTTATTGTATGTGATGAGCCGCTTTCTGCTTTAGATGTATCGATTCAGGCCCAGGTGGTTCAATTGCTAGAAGAGCTTCAGCAGCGATTAGGACTGACTTATTTGTTTATTGCGCATGATCTATCGATGGTAAAGCATATTAGCGATCGTGTTGCCGTCATGTACATGGGGAAAATCGTTGAGCTTGCCGAAAGCGAAGAACTGTACGCCAATCCGCAGCATGAGTACACCAAATCGCTGCTCGCTGCGGTTCCGGTTCCAGATCCGAAGGTTGAGTCGCAGAAGAGGCGGACTATCGTGGAAGAATCCACGGAAGTGGACAAGTATGATCTGGAGAACTCCCAACTGGTCGAAGTGTCCAAGGGGCACTGGGTGGCTTTGCCAACGGAAGGCAAGAAGGTTGCGATTTAATAATTTGGGGAAAATCAAAAGGTCTGCATATCAGCTGACATCAACTGGCTATGCAGACCTTTTTGAGGTTTAAAAATTATTGTGCCGCAGCTGGCTCTTCGTCCATTTCCAGCGAATGCGGCTTCACGGACAACCCGTTAGCCTGACGAATGAGGGTGAAGTAATGATCGCCTCGTACCACTTCAAATTCCGGTCCGAGGGCTTCCGTCATGGCGACCACATCCGAAGGCGTCAGGCTCCAAGCCAGCAGCCCCAGCGATACGAACAGCGGGGACTTGCCGTCCCAATTCGCTTTCGCTTGTTCCAAGACGCGCAGACCGTCTTGGACGGTACTGATGCCTTGAATCGTGGATACCGGCAGAGAACCGTTAACGATTTCCACGCCGTGGCGATCCTCCCAACTCAGGAACAAGCCAGGGGCTTTGTAGTAGCGCTCATAGGCGTTCGCATAAGAGGAACCCAGCGGCATGTTATTGCTGTCAATCCGGTTCAAGACATAGGTGAGAGTCATGCCGGATTTCTGCAAGTATTTATAGGACTTCTTCAAGAATTCAGCAAACGTCGCTTCCGGCCAAGCCTCCGGATAGAAGTATCCGGCACCGGACGGTCCGGCAATGATCAGATCGTTATCGGTGGCCGACTGGCGATAATAGTTCAGCATCGCCGGAGCGGCATCGTACAGCAGCGGGCTGGACGTCCAGTTGATTGGCACCTGACCGCGGGCCGGATCATCCCACAGAATCCGCATCCGGTGCTGGTTATATTGGAAGTTGTCGCCCTCGCTGAAGGTGTACGTGACATAGATTTTATTTTCTAATGGCGGAGCAGCAGGGGCTTTGGTTTTGACCTGCTTCGCTTGGGTGCCGGAGAAAACGGTCAGGTTGCTGAACCAATCGGCAGCCAAGACGTAAACGCCATGGTTCGAGGTCACTTCGACAGAGCTAAACTCACCTGCAACATCGTTGCTGAACCATCCGAGATAAGGGGTTCCTGGCTCGACGTCCGATAAGATTTTCTCAAACAGTTCTCTTTGCTCCGGATCATTAACTTCCAACCAGAACACCATCGCTTTGTTCGCGACGGCATAATCCCGCAGGTAACCGTAAGGCTCCTTCTGTTCGGAGGAGAGCGGTTGAACGTTGCCGGCAGAGACCTTGAACTGGTTCCACATAACCACGGAGGCTGTCAGCTCTTGCGTACCTGCAGGAGGAACGAAGCGGTAGACGAAATATCGCCCGTTGTCGGCAAACCGGTGCCCGCCGTCACCCGCAGAAATCTGCGAATCCTGCCGATCGTATAAAAATTCTTCTTCTTCCGGTGTACCCGGAATGAACTGAGCGATCGTTTGTCCATCGGCCTTGATCACGACTTCATGTACGGCGGAGCCCCAGCCGTCTTGGGTAAACGCATCATCAAACCGCAAATAGACGGCATCTCCCCCTAGAAACGACGTCAAATCTAGCTCGTAGGTGCCTTTGTTGCTGGCATCACGAATCTGCCGGGTCTCTTCGGCGATCACCTCAAACGATTCGGGGAGTCCCGGAGGGATTTTGATGGAGACGCTGGGACTAAGCCCGATCAGCATACGATGCGTCGTTTCTTTCCACAGATGTTCATATTGCCATGTATAAGCATCCATCCGATCCTCGAACCGGCCGCGCAAATCCTCAAGCACCTTCAAGCGATAAGGAGCAGCTTGGAGTTGCGGAGCGAGGTCCGGACTGACGACCATCCCGTTTTTAAGCCCGGCTAAGGTGGTCGCGACATTAATCGAATCGGGAACCTCCGGATCGTAGATGATGATACCTTTCACTTCATTTTTGTACTTCTTCACAAGATCCCCAGCTTCATTATGCAGTTGATAAGGAACCTTGAGATCATTAAGCCAAGTCAGCTTGCCTTCTTCTTCATTCTCCAGCAAATAAATGCGCGGCTCCGAACGGTTGACCACACCTTGCAGCGTAGCCAGCATGATGCGAATGTCGCCCGGCGCTTTGGCGACATCGGCCACATCCAGCCGTTTCACTTTTCCGAAGCTTGGAAGCGCTTGCGATTTAGGCCAGCTGATCGTATTCTTTGACGCCGTTTCCACTGAGGATGTTGCCGATGCAGAGGTGGTACCTAAGGATAAGGACATGGTGCAGAATAAAATGAGACAAGTCATCGTTATTTTGCGAAGCAAATGCGTTCACCTCGTATCTGCATATTAGGGCTATCGCTCATCGACAGGCTCTCTGAAACGCTGGATTCACAAATTCCCTCCTTTTTTAATGAAATATGTAAAGAAAACGATAGCACCTGTATAATATGTTTAATATATCCAATAGTGAATGTCAAGGGAGCGAATGACTTGAAATGGATTGACGAAATGCTATAAATGATATAATGTGAATATATGGAGAGAAATAAGATAGGAGAAGCCTTATGCAAAACGAACGTAAACCGTTGTATATGCAGATTCAACAGCACTTCAAAGAAATGATCCTGCAGGGGAAGCTGCGGGAGAACGATAAGATCCCATCAGAAAAGGAGTTAATGGAACAGTTCGACGTCAGCCGAATAACGGTAGCCAATGCCTTGATGCAGCTGGCGAAGGACGGGTGGATCTACCGGATCCCTGGACGTGGAAGCTTCGTCAGCGAGGGGATTGGCGAGCTATTGCAACGCCATCAAGGCTCTCTGGCAGAGGGGGGCGGATTATGGCCTGTGCTGGACGGAAATTCGGGGGCACAAGTCCACCCCGGAGCGTTAAACGGAGGGGGAACGGATCCTTCGCTGGGAGCGATTGAAGCAGCATCCCATATTCCGGGGCGCACCACGATCGGGCTCATTATGCCAATGATGGTAGACTATTTTGCCATCCGCCTGCTTCAAGGAATTACGAACATTCTTGAAGACAGTCCTTACAGCCTGCAAATCGTCTTGACGTACAATTCCATTGAAAGAGAGAAGGAAGCGATCAACGATCTGATTCGCAAAGGAGCCGCTGGTCTGATTATTTTCCCAAGTGATGCGGAAACGTACAACGAGGAAATTTTAGCCCTGAAGATGCGGGGTTACCCGTTTGTGCTGCTCGATCGGTATTTGCCGGGAGTGGCGACGAACTTGTCGCGCAGCGACGGATTAATCGGCGGACAGCTTGCTGTTGATTATCTGTGGGGGCTGGGGCATCGCGATATCGCCATCTGCTCCGATTCCCCGTTGCCCACCATTACGGTAGAGGAACGGATTAACGGATATATGGAGGCGCTCAAACAGAAGGGCGCGATGATTAATCCGGCACTGATCCTCACGGATTTCAATGTGGATTACAGCGAGATTGACAAGAAGCACCCTTTGTACCGGTTTATCAAAAACCAGATCGCTACCGCTTATATCACACTGAACGGACGGCTTGGCCTGCACATCTATTCAATTTGTAAAGAACTAGGGCTTCGGGTACCGGAGGACATCTCGATCTTGACGTTTGACGATCCTTCGCCGGGGCTGCATGAATGGGGATTCTTCTCGCATATTTCGCAATCGGAAATTGAGATGGGAGAAGCCGCAGCTCGGATATTGCGGGACATTCTCGAGAAGCCTGAGCAGAAAGATGCGGGGTACACGAAAGTGATCCTCGAGCCAAAATTAATTGAAAGTCAATCTACGGGCCCACTTGCGAAACGAGTAAAGTAAATAGATTGACAGGGCACCTGCTTGCCCTTGCAAGCTAGGTGTCTTTTTTATAGCAAATTAGCATTAAATGATATATCTAATACTTGACATAAATGATATAGTGAAATATATTTAATATTGCAAATAGATAATACAACTTAGAACAAAAAAGCTTTAACAGTGCACTTCACAGTAAGGAGGGTTGCTTGGACGATGGAAACCGCGGGATTACAGAAGCGAAAGGCAATGCAGCGCAGGTTAGGGAAGCGTAAAGATGCTTTGATCGCCGCCGTTATCCTCGTGCCGATGTTTTTGGCATGGTTGGTGGTTTCGGGTTTCCCCACTTTGTTCGGGTTCGTGCTAGGGTTCTTCGAATGGGTGGGATTGGCAGATACACCTAATTTCATCTGGTTTGATAACTTCGTTAGCTTCTTTAACAACCCGGTATACACGGATGCATTGTGGAGGTCGATCTGGCTGGGTGGACTGGTCACGGTCATTACGCTGGGAGCAGGCTTTTTTGCTGCACTGCTGATGAACCTGCCGCTGTTCGGCAAAGGATTTTATCGTTCCATTTGGTACATCCCCGCCATCACGGCAACGGTAGCGACCACGCAAGTATTCAACATTTTTCTCGATTCAAACAATGGGGTCATCAACAACCTGCTGAAAGCGATGGGCAAGGAACCTATCGTATGGCAGTACTCTGTCGGATGGGGCATCTTCTGGATTGTGGTCTATTCGGTCTGGAAAGGGGTTGGCGGTGCCGCTTTAATCTGGTTGGCCGGTCTGCAATCCGTAGATTTGTCCTTGTACGAGGCGGCGGAAATGGATGGTGCAGGACGGTGGCATAAGCTGCGGTATGTTACGTTGCCAGGGTTAAAACCTATCGCGACGTATATCGTGATTACGAACTTGATCGCAGCGATCCAGATTTACGAGCAGGTCTTATTCATTACGAACGGCGGGCCTTACGGGCAAACCGAAGTGCTGGTGTTCCGGATCTACCGGGACGGCTTCTGGGACTTTAATTTGGGGATGGCTGGCGCCTCCTCGCTCATCATGGCCATGATCGTGATCGTCGTGACGGTGCTGTATTACAACTGGTCAACGAAATCCGATCGTCGGACAACCATTCCGATCAAGCCCGTCAAATCTGCGAAAAAGGAGGCGCTCCCGCATGCCCAGTCCTTTGAACGCTAAAGTTAGCAAACAGTTTAAGCCCGTTCATTTACTGGGACATCTTATCCTGCTTGGCGTTGGGCTCATTTTGCTTTACCCGTTGATCTTCATGGTGCTTGCTGGTTTTTTCAACAAGACGGAATTCTCCTCAACGGTGTTAGGCATCTTCCCCATTCCGAAAGCGCCCACGCTGGAGAACTTCAAGGCGCTGATCGTCGGTTCCACGGATGCCGCCGTAGCCACTTATATGAAGAACTCGCTGATTCGTACCGCTTACAACACGTTTTGGGCGATTTTGACTTCATTTTTGGCGGGATACGTGTTCGCACGGTTGCGGTTTAAAGGACGGGATACGATCTTCTTGATCATGCTTGCTACGCAGATGATTCCCGGGACGCTCGCGATCATTCCGACTTACCTTGAATTTGCCCGCTTCCCGTTTGCCGGGGGAAACGATATCTTTACCGGCGGGACTGGGATTCTGAACTCCTGGTGGGTTTACTTGATCGGCGGACCTAGCATCAATATTATGGGGACGTTTCTGGTGAAGCAGTCGCTGGAAAAAGTACCGCTGGAAATCGACGAAGCTGCAATTGTGGATGGGGCCGGGACGTTGCGACTGATCTTCCAGATCCTCTTCCCGCTGCAGTTGCCGATTATGGCGTTTATCGCGATTACGACAGCGCTCGGAACGTGGAACGATTTTATTACCCCGTTCTTCTATACAACAGACGACAGTTTGCAAACGCTTCCTGCGGCGATCACGCGAATTTCCTCCGTTGGAGCAAGCCCGGGCGCCGTCATCAACTATCCGATGATTATTACCCTGAGCCTTGGCATCACGATTCCAGCACTGCTGATCTTTGCTTTCTTCCAGAAGTATATTGTGCAGGGCTTGGCGAACACAGGGATCAAAGGTTAGGAAGGCCGGGAACTCATTTTTTTATGTCGAAGTTGCACTACCGGTCCGTTATGGATCGAATCGATGAAAACAGTTCAACACCCGTATTGAAAACTTGACTTAATGGACACTCACGCTGAATAAAATGACTTTTGGAGGGGTTCAAGCATGTTGTTGAAAAAGTTCCACGTCATGTTTCTATCGCTGTTACTCATCACCTTACTAGCGGCTTGCGGATCTGGAGGGGGTAACACTGGAGGTAACCAGGCTGCGAACGACCCAGGGACTAATGGAGCATCAGGGAATCAAGGTTCGTCCTCTTCTGAAGGCGCTACCATTACCGTATTAAATGAAGGAGCCGTAGCGGTTGGCGTCGGGGTGCTGAGCGAACTGCTGGAGAAACACAAAGAAAGACAAATCGCTGACGAGACGCTGAATCCCCGGATTACAGCAGAGGATTTCAACTATACGCCGGGTCAACCGCTGAAGAAAGCAGGCGTCTTCCCGTACTATTATCAATCGATCATCAATGAGAAAATGCAAAGCAAGAACATTACGGTGAAAACCGAGGACTGGGGCTGGGGGGAGCCGCTGATCCAGAAGCAAACGGCGGGATTCCTGGCGAAGAACATGCCTGATATCATCGTTGGGGAAACGCAAATGCCTGGGTTTGCCCAACAGGGATTGCTTGAACCGTTCCCAGATGACATGGCTCAAGAAATTCGTGAAAAAGTAGCACCGGCTGCCTGGAAGCCGATGGAGTATGACGGCAAGATTTACGGTTTTGCTTCGCAACCTGGCGTAAGCAGCTTGTTCTGGAACAAGAAGCTGGTGCAGGAAGCAGGTCTGGACCCGGACAAAGCGCCGGAAACGTGGGATGAGCTGCTGGCGAATGTGAAGAAGGTCACAGAAGCAGGCAAAGGCAAGTTCTACGGCGGCGGGGTCTATGCTGGACCGAATGCCGGGGGGTATTTGCGGTATGGGACTTTGCTTGTCATCAATGGCGGAGGATTTGCGGATGATCAAGGTCAACCTGTCTTTAACTCCGATGCTAACGTAGAAACGGTACAGTTCTTAAAAGAGCTGAACGCCAACCATCCAGCTGGATTGATGGTCAACACCAATGAGGGAACGTATTTCGATGCGTTTAAGAAAGGACAGATCGCTTACCTGATCGACGGTCCGTGGCGTGCGATCGAGAGCGCGCAAATCGGTATCGAGTACGGCATGTCGCAAATCCCGCTGTCCCCGGACGGCAAAGCCGGCAATATCACCATCGGCGCTGCGTTCCATGCCGTACCGAAGGATGCCAAAAACAAGGAAGCTGCATTTGAGTATATTCGCGCAATGTACAGCGAAGAGATTCAACAGCTGATCGCCGATACGGGTGTCCGGTCTCCAGTGTTGAAATCGGTGGCTGAAACCGATGCATATAAAGAGGCGCATCCGGAAATGTACCAGCACTATCTGGCGATGGCCGGCAATGTGCAAGGGTTGCCAACGTTTGCGAATGCAGACTCCAAGGTATGGCAAATCTTTGGTGAATCGGTGACGAAAGCGTTAATGACCAAGGAGGATATTCAGTCGATTCTGGATGATGCACAGAAGAAAGCGGAGGCCTATACCAAAAAGTAAATTTAAATTGAAAGAGTGATGCAGCATGCCGTATGAAACGAACCACATTATGATCCAAAAGGCAAAGCAAAGGCTTGCCAAACTACAGGAATTCATTTACCACCCGATTGCCGGGTTGGAGGTTGAAGCTTGGGTGACGAAAGAGCCGGTCCCTTACGCCGAGCGAATGAGCGGCCGGCACATACGGCTTCATCCCGGTGATAAATGGGGAGAGCTGTGGGATTGCGCCTGGTTCCATTTTCAAGGAACCGTACCGGAAACGGCCGCTGGCCAAAAAGTCGTTCTGTTGATCGATATTAATGGAGAATTATGTCTCGTAGATGAAGCGGGAACCCCGCGGCAAGGCTTAACGAACGTTAGCTCCGAATTCGACTACAGCCTAGGTCGGCCGGGTAAGCGGGTGGTGGACGTGAGTACCGCCGCCCGAGGCGGGGAAACGATCAATCTGTGGGGAGACGGCGGCTGCAATGACCTATTTGGACATTATCGCAGCGGAACGCTGAAGGAAGCGGACATCGCCATTTGCCATGAGGAAGCTCGGCAATTGGCTTACGATCTGGAAGTGCTCATCGAGCTGGTTGAGCAGCTGCCGGATTCCAGCGCCAGAAAAGCTCAGGTGCTGCAATCTGTCTATGAAGCAGCTCTTCAGCTGTCGGAGATCAATGATGAAACGGTACGCTTGGCGAAAGCGCATGTGGCCCGCGAACTGGCGAAGAAAGGCGGGGATCCTGTCCTGACGATCAGCGCTATTGGCCACGCGCATATCGATCTGGCCTGGCTGTGGCCGATTCGCGAGACGATTCGCAAGGGAGCCCGTACTTTTGCTACGGCGCTGCGGAACATGGAGAAGTATCCGAGTTACGTGTTTGGCGCAAGCCAGCCGCAGCTGTACCAGTGGATGAAGGAGTACTATCCGCAGCTGTACGCCGAAGTGAAGGAGCGGATCCGCGAAGGACGCTGGGAAGCGCAAGGCGCGATGTGGGTTGAACCGGACACGAACATCTCCGGTGGCGAAGCGCTAGTGCGGCAAATCCTGTATGGCAAGAGGTTCTTCCGGGAGGAGTTCGGCAAGGATATGAAGGTGTTGTGGTTGCCTGACGTGTTTGGATATACGGGCAGTCTGCCGCAGCTGCTGAAGAAGTCTGGTGTCGATTACATGATGACGCAGAAGCTCTCCTGGAGCACCTATAATACGCATCCGCACCACAGCTTCATGTGGGAAGGCATCGACGGGACGAAGGTGCTTACGCACCTGCCGCCGGAGGATACTTATAACAGCCCGGCGGCTCCGCGGTCTCTGACCAAGATCGAACGGGACTATCTCGATCGGAACGTCTCGGAGCATGCCTTGATGCTGTTCGGGATCGGCGACGGCGGCGGCGGACCAGGGGAAGAACACCTGGAGCGGCTTGAGCGAGAGGTGAACCTGCTGGGACTTCCACCGGTCGTTCAGGAGCCGGCGATCGACTTCTTCAAGCGGTTGGAACAAGAGGCTTCGCGATTCCAAACGTACCGCGGCGAACTGTATCTGGAGAAGCACCAAGGGACGTTAACGACACAAGCGCGCAACAAGTGGTATAACCGCAAGCTGGAAAAGGCGCTGCGTGAGCTTGAATTCGCGGCATCGCTGCAGATTGCCCTAGGCGCAAGCCCGGCAGAGTACCCGGCGGCCCGGCTCGAGAAGATCTGGAAGGAAGTGCTCTTATATCAATTCCATGATATTTTGCCAGGATCCTCGATCACCCGGGTGTACGACGAGTCGTTAGAGCGCTACGCCAAGCTGCTGGAGGAAGTCCAAGCGATGATTGCGGAAGCTTATGGACGAATCGCTGGCTTGTCCGGGGCTGCCGCCGGTGAACTTGTGCTGTTCAACTCCTTGCCTTGGGACCGTCAGGAATGGGTTGAGCTCGGCGGAAGCTGGAAGTACGTGCAGGTACCGGCGATGAGCTGGCGCAAGCTCACGGAGGCTGCAGTAGAACCAGCGGCTTCGGAACATGCATTCATTGCCGAGGACTTCCGGCTGGAGAATGAACGGCTTGCGGTTCGGTTTGCCGAGAACGGCAGCATCGTGTCGCTGTACGATAAAGCCGCCGGGCGGGAAGCGATTCAGCCGGGCGCTGAGGCTAACGTATTTACGGTTTACCATGATGACGGCGATGCCTGGGACTTCCCGCGCGACTATCGCGATACGATTGCCGGAACGATGACGCTGGAAAGCCGGCGCGCTTACGTCTCGGGGCCGCAGGCGGTGGTCGAGCAAGTTTACCGCTTCGGGGAATCAACGTTAAAGCAAACGATCCGCTTGCTGCAAGGCGATGATGTGCTGCGCTTCGAAACGGAAGCCGATTGGCGGGAAACCGGTAAAATGCTCCGGGTTGCTTTCCCGGTGGCTGTTGTCAGCGATCAGGTAAACTGCGAAATTCAGTTTGGGGTGTTAAAACGGGCAACGACGCGCAATAATGCGATCGAATTTGCCCGCGATGAAATTTGCGCTCACCATTACCTCGATCTGTCGCAGCCGGATTACGGCGTGGCGCTGCTGAATGACTGCAAATACGGGCATAGTGCAGAAGGCAACGTGCTGGATTTGAACTTGCTGCGCAGCCCGGGATATCCAGATCCGCAGGCCGATCGGGCGGAACATCGCTTCACTTATGCGCTGTATCCGCATGCGGGTGACTTTATCCAAGCCGGCGTATACCGCAAAGGTTATGAGCTGAACGTTCCGATTGCATCCGCTGCGGCCATCCCGGTGCCGCCTCAAGGCGGCGGGACGCCTCGCAGCAGTTCCTTGCACGGGAAGCCCTTCCTTGCGATTGATCATCCTAACGTGATGATTGAAGCGGTGAAGAAGGCCGAGGACAGCGATCATCTGATCGTTCGTCTGTACGAAACGGCAGGAGCTGGAGCGGATGGCGAGCTAAGCTTTGGACCGGCTTGCCGGACCATTGAAGAAGTAAATCTGCTGGAGGAGCCGATGGGGCTGATGGCCGAAAATACGGATCGGATTCGCTTGCAGTTTACGCCGTTTGAGATCAAATCGATTCGCATTCAGTTAGCTGAATGACGGATCGAGTGCAGCAGAGGTTTTAAGATGCTGTAAATGAGGTTGGCTGTGAACGAACTCTAAGTTACAAAGGGAGGGCTTAGGAGTGACGGGAAGAGCAAGGGCGGAAGAACGGACCGGATTTCAGGAAAGCGGTGCTTATCATGCGGCCTACGATTTGCAGACGGATTTTGTGATGGTGTATGGCATTGGGGAAACGATGCCCCAGCGCATTCGCGAATGGGCGGAGCGGGGCTATCATGTGCATCTCATGACCGGAGTGTCCTGGGGCGGTTACCAGGACTATCTGAACGGCCAAGTTGACGGGCGCTCCCATTGGGACGAAGCCCAAAAGTATCAAGATGGCGAGACGATCATCCATGGAACCTCGGTAGATATTCCTTATATGGTACCAACCATCAGTTATGCAAATTTTCTTATCGAGCGGATTCGTCCGGCGGTGGATGCCGGGGTGGAGGCCATTCACCTGGAGGAACCGGAATTCTGGGTGGAGGGCGGATACTCGGAGGCGTTCAAACGCGAATGGCGCAATTACTATAACGAGCCTTGGCAACCGCCCCACACTTCGGAGGACGCGCAATACCGAGCGTCCAAGCTGAAGGCTTATCTGTACACGCGTTGTTTGGACCGCATCTGTTCGGCGTTGAAGGAATATTCGCTGGTCCGGTATAATCGACCGCTGCGTTTTTTTGTACCCACTCACAGCTTGATTAACTATACCCAATGGCGGATCGTCAGTCCGGAATCCCGGCTGCTCGATTTGCCGGCGATTGACGGTTATATCGCCCAAATCTGGACGGGGACGTCGCGCACGGCGAACGTATACGAAGGGAAACGGGCGGAGCGGACATTCGAGACGGCGTTCCTGGAATATGGCATCATGCAGGAACTGGTGCGCGGGACGCACCGCCGCATGTGGTTCCTGCACGATCCGATCGAGGACGATCCGACACGGACGTGGATCGATTACCGCGAGAACTACACGAAGACGTTGATCGCTTCGCTATTGCACCCGGCGGTTTCCCGCTATGAGGTCGCCCCATGGCCCCGCCGGATTTTTAAGGGGCAATATCCTTCCGCTGATGGCAACGGCAAAGAGGGAATTCCGACCGATTACGCGACGGTGCTGCTGAACGTGATGCATACGCTTGGCAATATGGATCAGGAAGAGGTCCAGGCGTACGGCAATACCACTGTCACCGGCGTGCTCCTAGCCGATTCAGCCATGTTCCAGCGGAAACGGATTGGGACGCAAACGTCCGGCTTTATGCAGAAATACGACGGGACGAACGAGGTGGAGCTGAGCGATGAATCGGCGGTGGAGCTGCTGAATTTCTCGCCTTTTTACGGGCTGACGCTGCCGCTCGTAAAGCATGGACTGCCGGTACGGCCAGTGCAGCTGGATAACGTTCGGCGGTTCCCGGGATATTTGGGTGACTACCGCGTGTTAGTCCTAAGCTATGAATTTATGAAGCCGGAGTACCCGGATTTGCATAACGCTTTGGCACAATGGGTGCGGGAAGGCGGAGCGCTGATATACGTCGGCGATGACAGCGATCCGTATCATCAGGTGCGGGAATGGTGGAATCAGGGACGGCGGCGCTACGATTCCCCCCGGGCCCACCTGTTCGAATGTCTCGGCTTGCCAAGCGCAGCTGGAGCAGCGACAGAAGGTGTCACCCGAGTTGGCGCCGGCCTGGTCAGTTATTTGCCGCTGCGACCAAACAGGATCGCGGAAAGTGCGGAGGCAGCGGAACGGTATCGCACCGCCGTACGGGAAGCGATGGAGCTGCTCGGCCGCGGAGAAGCGTCTGCGGCGTCAGGCGCGTCAGGGGATTCAACTGCAGCGCAGACAGTGGCTGGAGGTTCCGCAGAAGGAGTGTTGGTTCCAACGTCAGCGGACGCGCTCCGCTGGGAGCCGGTGAACTATTTCCATCTTCGCCGCGGTCCATATGTTATCGCGTCCGTGATGACCGAATCGGTCAGCGATGAGCCGCTGGAGCTGGAAGGACTTTTCGTAGACTTGCTTGAACCCGGCTTGCCTGTTCTGGAACGGGTTTCCGTACAGCCCGGACATCAGGCCTTGCTTTATGATTTAGCCTACACCGGGCCGGGCAGCCACAGCCCCGACTCTGAACCTGGCTTTAGAGTGATTGCCGCATCCTCCCGGATTGAGGATTATCGCGAGGAGGAGAATGCCATTACGTTTACGGCTAAGGGGCCTCGTCCGCTGCAAGCTGTGGCGCGGATTCGCTGTGAAGCGAAACCAACGGGGGTGACGGCAGATGTGTTGGGACTGCAGCAGGAAGACGGCTCGGCTTCGGCGTCAAACGTCACTCTGCCGTTCGAATGGGACGCGAAGTCACACACGCTGCTCCTTCATTACGAGCACGGAGATGGAGGAACCCGCATCACCGTGACAAAATAGGAAACGAAATGGAACAGATAAAAACGATTGGACAAATCGCATGATCCAGATAGGAGGCAGATTTCGAATGAGTACAAAATTGCGTCCACCGGCAGTACCTTTGGTTACTATTGATCCCTTTTTCAGCGTCTGGTCGATGGCGGATTCATTAACCGACGATTTCACCCGCCATTGGACCGGGCGTCGGCAAGCGTTCACCGGCTTGGCTTATATCGACGGCGTAGCCTGGCGGTTTGCCGGACGCGTTGAATCTAACCCGGAACGGTATTATACAGAGCCGGAGGCGATGAACCAAACTGGACTTGAAGTCACACCGCTCTCCACCCGCTATCAGTTCGAGGCAGGAGGCGTTGGGCTGGACGTGACTTTTACGAGTCCGCTGCTGCCGGACGACCTCGAGCTGCTGTCGCGGCCGGCTTCCTATGTCGCGTTCCGCGTGCGTTCCCTCGATGGGAAGCCTCACCAAGTGCGGATCTATGTCGACGTCACCGGCGAATGGTGCGTGAATGAAACCGATCAGGCGATTACTTGGCAACAAGAGGTGCAAGGCGATCTCAACGTACTGCAGGTTCGCCATGTTGAGCAGAACCCGCTTCATCGCTCGGGTGATGACCAGCGCATCGATTGGGGCACCTTCATGCTGGCCGTCAAGCAGGCATCGGATGTTGAAACCTATCTGGATCGGGCACAGATCCGCAAGCAATTCGTTCGGGAAGGTGAAGTTCGCCTTCAGAAAGGTGCGGCTCCGCTATCCCAACCACAGCCCGTTCGCGAGGTTGAGCTTGTGATGGCTTCGGTATGGAATGCCGGTGAAGTCAGCGGAACGGATGAGAAGACGCATCTCCTCGTTCTTGCTTATGATGACGTGTATGCGATTGAGTATTTTGGTCAGCCTTTGGAGGCGTATTGGAGAAAAGACGGAAAAACCTTCCCGACTTTGCTCCACGAAGCGTTCCGGGATTATTCGGATGTTCTTGCCCGCTGCGATTCTTTTGATGCCAAGCTTCGCGAGGACGCAATCCGTGCCGGCGGGGAGAAATATGCCGATATCCTGTCCTTATCCTACCGACAGGCGATTGCAGCACACAAACTGGTTCTGGATCCTGACGGACAGGTGCTGTTCATGTCGAAGGAATGCTTCAGTAACGGCTGTATAGCGACGGTGGACGTGAGCTATCCTTCGATTCCACTGTTCTTGCTGTACCAGCCCGAGCTGGTTCGCGGCATGATGCGCCCAATCTTCAAATACGCTGCCAGCGACGCCTGGACATTTGAATTTGCCCCGCATGACGTAGGTCAATATCCGCTGGCCAACGGTCAGGTATACGGCGAGAACAAGCTCGAAGGGCAAATGCCGGTGGAAGAGTGCGGCAATATGTTGGTCATGGCAGCCGCAGTTACGCTGGCTGACGGGAATACGAGCTTCGTCGAGGAACATCGGGAGTTGCTCGCCCAATGGGCCAACTATTTGTTGAAGCATGGGTTGGATCCGGAGCATCAATTGTGTACCGACGATTTCGCAGGGCATCTGGCACGCAATGCGAACCTGTCAGCGAAAGCCGTGATGGGCGTTGCCAGCTATGGGCTGTTATGCGAACTGCTGGGCGATCAGGAACAAGCGGAGCGTTACCGCAAAGCCTCTGCCGAAATGGCGCGCCAGTGGAAAGTGCTCGCCGCCGATCCGAGCGATGAGAACCATACACTGCTCGCCTTTGGTCAGCCGGGGACCTGGAGTCTAAAATATAACCTCGTCTGGGACGGCATCTTCGGAACTGGCTTGTTCAATCAGGAAATCATCCGCCGTGAAGTGGCATGGTATCAGAAGAAACAGGAACGGTATGGCACACCGCTGGATAATCGGGCAGCCTATACGAAGGCCGATTGGCTCGTCTGGGCTGGGACGCTCGCGGAGACGCGCGAAGAGTTCCAGCGGATCGTTGAGCCGCTCTGGGTATTCCTGAACGAGACGCGGGACCGCGTACCGTTCACGGATTGGTACGACACGAAGACGGCGCGGCAGATCGGCTTCCAGCATCGGACGGTAGTTGGCGGCTTGTTCATCAAGCTATTGAAGGATCGTGGATGGGATCGGGCGTAAGATCTGAATTGATATGAAATTTCATACACATTCCGCAGAAATCGCCGCATTTGGCGATTTCTGTTCGTTTTTTCATATCAATTGAATTATGATATTCTGAGAGAGTACTTATCCGAAAGGAGTGTTCAGCTTGGGTCATATCATTCCAGAAATTACGCTAAATGACGGTTTGAAACTGCCGGTAGTCGGGCTCGGAACCTACACGCTCCGCGGCAGCGAAGGCGTGCAGTCGATTGTACACGCGATCCGCTCCGGCTATCGTTTGCTAGACTCCGCGTATAACTATGAGAACGAGGGAACGGTAGGTGAGGCGGTAAGGCGTTCTGCCGTGCCGAGGGAAGAGCTGATCATCACATCCAAGCTGCCCGGGCGTTACCACACCTACGATAAAGCGGTCAAAGCGATTCAAGAATCGCTGTACCGGGCACAGCTCGACTACTACGATCTGTATCTGATTCATTGGCCTAATCCAAAGCAAGGGCATTATGTGGAAGCGTGGCAAGCTCTCATCGACGCTAAAAAATGGGGGCTGATCCGTTCTATCGGTGTCAGCAATTTCTTGCCGGACCATCTGGACCGCCTCATCGAGCAAACGGGCGTGACGCCAAGCGTTAACCAGATTGAGCTGCATCCGTTCTATAATCAGGCCGAGCAGCGTAAGTATCATGAAGCGCATGGAATCGTCACGGAATCCTGGAGTCCGTTGGCCCATGGCAATGAGGTGCTGCAGCATGAGACACTACAGCAAATCGCGCAGCGGCATGACAAGTCGGTGTCTCAAATTATTTTGCGTTGGCATCACCAGCTGGGCGCTGTATCCATCCCGAAATCGGCCTCTGCGGCTCGGCAAATCGAGAACCTCTCGATCTTCGACTTTGCGCTAGACGAGGAAGAAATGAAGCAGATCAACGGCTTGTCCCGTCCAGACGGGCGGATTCGAAACCAGGATCCTGCCGTTTACGAAGAATTTTAAATTGGGCCCCACGATAGAAAATAAAGAGCCGCAGGAGTACATTCCTGCGGCTCATTTCGTTTATTTCCTTGGAAGAAACGTAATTTCACTCTCGCGGTCACATTGATGAACGATGGAAATCAAGCGGGACCGCTCCAGCCGATGGCAGTGGATTTCCAAAATGCCCATCCCTTCCTCGTCCCCAGTTACTTCGGGATCCAGCCGATAAACGGCCGAACGGTTCAGATATCGCAACAGTTCCCTCTGGATCGCAGCACAATGGCGGCTCTTAATTCGCACCGTTTGGGTGAAGATCCCGCCTTGGACCAGAAGCTTGACGGCTTCAAAGGCGGACAGGTAGGCAATCACCGAATAGAGGGCCTGGAGAAAGCCAAAATGAAAGCCCGCACCAATCAGGATTAGGCAGTTCAGCATCAGCAAAATCCGCTCGGGGGACAATCTGCCATATTGGAGCTGGTTCACGGCTTTCTCCGCAATATCCAATGCCCCTCCAAAACGCAGGGCTAAACCCAGTCCAATTCCCAAGGATAATCCCCCGATCAACGCCGCCAGGAGCGGTTCGTCAATCAGGGAAGGATAAGGATGGAGCACAAGCGTCCCCAATGAAAATACCAATACGCCCAGCACTGTGAAGATCCCGTAGGACCAGTGGATATTTTTACGATATAGAAAGAGCAAGGGCAGATTCAACAAGAACAAGAACAATCCAAGCCGCATTTCCGTCTTTAACGCCAACAATGCGGATAATCCGGTCATTCCTCCAACGACAATGCTGTGGGGCATCAGGAACAGCTCTAAGCCGACCGATGCAAGCAATGCGCCAGCGATGACGCCGGCAGCATGGCCAAACGTCGGAATTAGTGTCTTGAAGCCGCTGCGGGTCTTCCGGGAGGAATGAATTCTTAACTGGTGTTTCAAACCGACCCCTCCTAACTGGATAAACCCATCATCAAGGGCAGGCGGTTCTTATACCAAGCAACGGATAGATCGCGGACAGTAGACTATCTGCTCGCCGCGATCCGGGTGAAGGACAAACCGCCTTCAGCATGAGATGATCCAATGAATTATTTTCCGCTCAATAGGATCTGTCTGATTTGTTGTTGATGGAGACGTTCGCCAAGCACGACCACCGTCGCCTCGGAGGTCAGCATCAGATCAGGTCCGGGATTGATGTGTTTCTTGTGGTTCTTCTCGATTACGGCGATGATCGTCGCTCCAGAACGCTGACGAATTTTCAACTCGCCAATGGTTTTGCCAATCGCTTTATAGTTTGAATCTAATTTATACCACTCAATGATCAGATCGCCTAAAGCCACTTCAATGTTCTCCATTGCTGTTGGCTTATATGTCGCACCGCTAATAATGGCAGAGATATATCTCGCTTCATCGTCATCCAAAGTGACCATGGAAACGCTGTTGTCCGGATCGTCTTCATCGAAATGTGATAATTCGCGCCGTCCATTATTATGAATAACGATCGAGAGTTTGTCGCCGCTGCGGGCCTGGACCACGAATTGTTTACCGATTCCTGGCAGATCTGTTTCTTTGAGATTCATTTGAGTCAAGCCTCCAGTTTTTAAAGTCATTTTTCCATTTTGGGTAATAACAAAATAAGCCTCATGCGATTTCGTTTGAAAAAACGTGAAAGTCCTGCAGGAGACTGGATCAAAAAAACGATACAACTTCGGTTAAGCCACGAACATGCTCGTAAATTTGATGGGCATAAGCAGACGCCGCTTTAACAGCAGGCAGAATAACGGTCGGAAACACGCCCATGGCGCCAGCAGCATAAAGCTGATCAAGGCCGAGACGGCATCCAGTTGATGCGGGGTTCTGTCGATAAACAGCTTGCCGTAAGACGGTGTACTATTGAGGCGAAGTGATACCTTGTTCTGCACATGGCCATAATCGGTCTCAAGCGTCTCTTCCCCACGAGACTCTGCATGAACGGGGGATGAAATAAAGGAAGGGAGGGACAACGCCAGGACCAACGTCAATACCACCACAGCTAACCAACGAAGCCTTAGTTGTTGCGTTGTCATGCGTCATCCCTCCCCTCGACATCTATTTACTTACTATTAAGGATAGCATATCGACGTCATTCTTTCCAAAGAAAGAGTTGACTTGGATGGACCTCTATTAGATTAGGAAATACCGAATCAGAATATACGCGCTTGCGAAGATGATCGACAGAATCATCAGCAGGAAGCCATATTTCAAGTAGCGGACAAACGTAATCGGCTCCCCTTCCTTGGCAGACATGCCTGCAGCAATCAAATTGGCGCTGGCTCCGATCAGGGTCCCGTTGCCGCCAAGACATGCACCCAGGGCCAGACTCCACCACAGCGGCTGCAAGTTGCTGATTCCCATCGCGCCCATGTCCTGAATCATTGGAATCATCGTAGCGACGAACGGAATATTATCCAGGAAGGAAGAGGCGATCGCGCTTAGCCAGAGAATCAACATGGAAGTTGTGAGCGGGTCTCCTCCGGTTAAGTCGATGGACCATTCCGCTAACCGCTTGATCGTACCGGTGTCAATCAAACCGCCGACCAGGACGAACAATCCAATAAAGAAGAAGATGGTTGGCCATTCGACGGAACGGAACGCTCTCTCCATCACGTGCTCGCCTGTGAGCAGCAACAACAGGAAGGCTCCAGCGAGCGCCACGGTCGCCGATTCCAGATGGAATGTCTGATGCAGGAAGAAGCCAAGCAGCGTCAAGCCCAAAATGATCAGACATTTAATCAGCAGCTTCTTGTCCGTGATCAAGCCGTCCAAGCTGATGTTCATGATGTTCTTCTGATTCTCCGGCGTGGACTGGATTTGCTTCCGGAAGATCAGCACAAGAAGCGGCAGGGTAGCGGCCAGGATCACGATCACGATGGGCGCCAAGTGCTGCAGGAAAGCAATGAAGGTCAATTCCTTGACAGCGCTGCCGATCATAATATTAGGTGGATCCCCGATTAATGTGGCCGTTCCTCCGATATTTGAGGCTATGACCATCGAGAAGATGAAAGGAAATGCCTTGATCTTCAACTGCCGGGTAATGCTAAAGGCGACCGGTACCATCAGAATAATTGTGGTTACATTGTCCAAAAATGCGGAAGCAACCGCTGTAATTAACGCCAGGAGCCATAGGATGGTTACGGGGTTCCCTTTGGCGATCCGAGCCGTCCAAATCCCGATATATTTGAATAACCCTGTTTCTGCCGTGGTGTTCACGATGATCATCATACCGATCAAGAGACCTAGCGTATTAAAATCGATGTGATGAATCGCAGACTCCTGATCCACGATGCCGAGGATGATCATCAGAACGGCACCGACCATAGCCAGCAGCGTCCGATGGATTTTCTCCGAAATGATGAGTGCATAAGTTAGTAGAAAAATGACGATGGCCCAAATTGCTTGTTGCTCCATATGAACTCTCCTCTCCAAGTTAGATGTCCCTGAGGGCATGATAGCTTGGCGCGCAGGGGTGGAATTGTACCATTATCGGTCAAAAAAAGGCAAAAAGAGCCCGTCATTTGACAGGCTCCTCCGATAACTTCCATTTTCTATTGTTTAGTCATTATTACTTCATTATAGACTGACTTGACTAGAATGTAAACCATTTGCGGAGAAACTCTGCCTTTCCCCATAAACCCTCAGGCTGAGCGTATCCTCGACTTAGGTCTAGGTTGAAAAACCGTCCCCAGTCCGTTTTGGATAACCCGTAATCATCCTAGAATAGAGACATAAGGTTGATCAAATGAGAGGCGGTGAAATATTCAATGAGAACCAATCGACCGAATGTATTTGCTTTTGTACTGATTGCCCTTGGCGCACTGATTCTGCTGGGCAAATTAACTCCTTTCCTGGGCAGCCTGTTCGGACTGGTGATTGCGATTGTCATGATCGGTCTCGGCTATTACGGGATTCGACGGGGGAACGCCTTCTTCGGATGGCTGGTGTTGATTTTCGGGGTCATTTCCTTGATCTCCAAGCTGGCCTGGCTGATCGTTCCGCTCTTAGGTATTGGATTAATCGTTTACGGTATCTCTTCCTTAAGAGGCAAACGGAGTTACTGATTGATTAAATACATGCAGATGAACTTGAATGTGAACCGAAAGGTTAGGAGGGAAGGATGTCATGAGTGTATTTCGTCGAGTACGAGATATTACGGTAGCTACTCTAAATGAGAAGTTGGAACAATCGCAGGATCCGGTTCGCTTGATCGACCAATTTCTGATAGAAACGCGGCAGGAAATTGCGGAAGCCGAGAAGCTTCATTATCAATACAGCGGACACGCGAAGCAATTGAAGCAGCAAGTCGATCAAGCCAAGGTGATGCGCGACAAACGTGAGGAACAAGCGCTGCTTGCTTTGAAAGCAGGCGAGGAGCACTTGGCGAAGCTGGCCCTGCAGGAGAAGATGCTGTACGAGGAAAAGGTTGAGCAATACACCGAGCTGTACACGCAAAGCATGGAATCGCTGCAGGAGCTTGAAGCTCAACTCAACGAATTGAAGACCGAATATCAAGTCGTATACAACAAACGGCAGTACTACTACGCAAGAATGGAGACGCTTCGTTTACAGCAGCGGATGAACCAGCGGATGAACGGTTACGGCATGCAGGATGTGCCGAAAATGTTCCATCGCTTGGAGGACCGGGTATCCGATATGGAATGGGAAGCCCGCAGCCTGCGCGAATTGCGGAGAGCGGGTTCGGATTTCTTGAACCAAGCCGGTTCCGCCGTTCAATCAACTCTGGAACAGGAGCTCTCCCGCTTGAAGCAGAAGCTAAATAACCAGCGAGAGGAGTAAGAATCGATGGGAAGACCCTTATACCGATCCAGACGAGATCGCTGGATCAGCGGTTTGATCGGAGGGCTCGGAGAATATTTCGGAATTAACGTCGGTGTGCTCCGGTTGATCGCTTTTCTCAGCATATTTTTTACCGGCGGGACAACGATCTTCATCTACTTCATCGCTACCCTGGTAATATCCAAGGAGCCCTATCAGCCCCACGATCCGTACTATCATGGCGGATGGCCGGGCAGCGGCCCGCATCCGGGTTACGGCGGTAAACGCCGGGACTTCTACGAGGATCAGCGCTTTGGTCCCCGTCCACCGTACGGTAATCCAACCGGTAATACTTACGGAACCCAGCCGCCGCAATACGGTGCAGGTGCTTCGGGAGCTGGCTTCCAGTCCGCTCCGGGTGCATCGAGTCTGGATTCCATGATGGAAGATATTGAGAAGAAAGCCTTGAAAAAAGAGTTGGAAGAGCTGCGCAAGAAGCTCTCCGAATACGAGAAGGGAGAAGTGTAAACGATGGGAGTATTCAAAAGAATTAAAGATATTACGAAAGCGTCTGTAAATGATTTGCTGGATAAGGTGGAAGACCCGATTGTCATGCTGAACCAATACCTGCGCGATATGGAGGCTGAAATTCGCGACGCCGAAGTGACTGTTGCGAAGCAAATGGCCAACGAGCGCCGGATGAAGCAACGTCTGGATGAAGCGATCCGTATCTCTGCACAACGGGAGGCTCAAGCTGAGCTGGCACTCCGCAATGGGCAGGAGGAAGTTGCCCGCAAAATGCTGGAGGAGAAAATCCATTACGACCAGAAGCAAACGGAATTCGCCGAGCTGCACGCGCAAGCTGAAGCACATGCTGCCGAGCTCAAACAGCAGCTGCACGATATGAAAGACGAGTTCTATAAACTGCGCAACAAACGGAACGAGCTGGTAAGCCGTGCGCAAATGGCGAAAGCCAGAAAGCAAATGTCGCAAATCAGCACGCTGCATACGATCGAAAGCGGCAACGCTTCGCTCGGATTCCACCGGATGGAAGAGAAGATCATGCAACTGGAAGCAGAAGCCGAAGTTGCGGGCATGGTTTATCGTGGATCCTCGTCTTCCCCTTACATCAGCCCGGCTGATGCCGAGAAGCAGTTGAAAGTGGATGCGCAGCTTGAAGCGCTGAAAGCAAAATTGAACCCGTCCGCAGCTCGCGAAGAAGACAAGGAATAGGTACACGTCCGCTGGACATTGTGATATTCTAAATACTGGTGAAGCCATACGGTATGGGAGGCCATGCCGTTATGGCTTTTTACAACTCTATGAACCTGCTGGGAGGTGCGGCACATGGATACAAGGAAAAGGTTCTTAGCCATCGGCTTAATCGGATTTGGCTTACTGTTGATTTTCGGGAAGTGGCTGAGTTTCTTTACCATTGTCGCCCTCTTTTTGCTCGGGTTCGGTATATATAAAATTCGGCAGGGCGAACAGGTCAAGACCGGCTATATCTTAATGGCGATCGGCGGCGGACTCATTCTGCTCGATCATTTCATGCTGATCCTGGCGATTCTGATGATCTCGTTGGGGTACTACTACGCGAAAGTTCGCAAAACCCAACCGCAAGGTAATTACGTGCAGAAGCAAAACATCACCTCCAGCGTCCGTTGGGATCGCGATCCGTGGAACTTGCGGAACACAAGCATGTGGCATGTGCTTGGCGAGCTTGACATCGATTTATCGCTGGCGATGATGGAAGGCGGGCAAAACGTCCTCATGTTTCAAGGGATTGTCGGGGACGTGGATTTAGTGATTCCGGAAGATTACGGCGTGGAGATCGAAGCGTTTGTCTTGTTCGGGCAAATCGATTTCAGTCACGATAAAGAGACGGGCATGCTCAATCGGCTGTATTGGAAGTCGCCGAATTACGAGACCCGTGACCAAAAAGTGAAAATCATCATTTCCTATCTTGTAGGAGATGTCGATATACGATTACTTTAAGACAGGAGGAAACGTCCCGCATGAAATCGAAAAAGCCAAGCAACATGGTCTCCCGCAGCATGCGCGGAGGAATTCTCCTGTCTATTATTACGATGGCAGCCACCATTTATGTGATGTATACATATGGGTATTTTCAGCCTCAACCGTCCTGGGCGACGGCCATAAAAGCCGGCACGATGCTGCTCTCACTGCTTCTTATCATCGGCGCAGCTCACGGGTTCTTTCTAGGGTATCGCCCCAAACGACAGATTGACGGTTTGCGTGAAGCTTTGTTGCAATGGGAGAAGGGCAATCAGACTGGGAGCGTACCTAAGCTTGGCGAAGACGAACTGGGCCGACTGGCAGAGCAGCTGGAACGGATCGGCAAACGCTGGGAGGAGCAGGTGTCCTCGCTCCAGCGGTTGTCCACGCACAACGCCCAGTTGGCCGAGCAGGCCCGGGTATCGGCGATTGTGGAGGAGCGGCAGCGGCTGGCCCGGGAATTGCATGACGCCGTATCCCAGCAACTGTTCGCTATCTCGATGACGGCTACGGCCGTGGGGCGTACGCTGGAGAAGGATTTTGATAAAGCGCAGCGCCAGGTCGAGCTCATTGAGGAGATGGCTTCGGTGGCGCAGTCCGAAATGCGCGCGCTGCTGTTGCATTTGCGTCCGGTCTATCTCGAAGGCAAGGAATTGTCGCAGGGCTTAAGCGATTTGGTTAAAGAGCTGAAGACGAAGGTGCCGATGGATTTAACCTTGGAGATCGACGAGGATTTGAATTTAGGCAAAGGAATTGAAAACCATCTGTTCCGTATCATCCAGGAAGCGATGTCCAATACGCTGCGCCACGCCAAGGCGGACAAGATGGAGATACGAATCCACCGCCGAGGCGAAGCGGTCAAGGTGACGCTGCGCGACAACGGGATTGGCTTCGAGTTGGATGACAAGAAGCAAGCATCCTACGGCTTGTCAACGATGCAGGAACGCATTCACGAGATCGGCGGATCGATTCAATTTATCACTGCGCCCGGCAAAGGGACGCGCATTGAGATATCCGTTCCACTAATTCATGAAGAAAGCGGGGATGAGGGCAGTCATGGAGATGGAAGACAAGGAGATTAAAGTACTGCTTGTGGATGATCATGAGATGGTCAGAATTGGTCTGGCGGCGGTGCTGGGCACGGAAGAAGGAATCGAGGTCGTTGGCGAGGCCAGCAGCGGCGAGGAAGGAATTCGCCTGGCGCAGGAGTACCGGCCCGATGTTGTGCTGATGGACTTGGTGATGGAAGGCATGGACGGCATCGAAACGACTCGTCAACTGCTTGCGTTGCATCCGGACTGTAAAGTCATCGTGCTCACCAGCTATCTTGATGATGAGAAGATGTATCCCGTGATTGAAGCCGGGGCGTTCAGCTACTTGTTGAAGACGTCACGCGCATCCGAGATCGCCGAGGCCATTCGCGCTGCGGCCCGCGGCCAATCGGTATTGGAGTCACAGGTCGCTTCCAAGATGATGAACCGGTTCCGCCAGCCGAAGGTGGAGGCACCAGCTCATGAAGAGCTGACCGAGCGTGAAATGGACGTTTTGCGTTTGCTGGCTCAAGGGAAATCCAATCAAGATATCGCCGATGAGCTGATCATCGGGATCAAGACAGTGAAGTTCCACGTCACCAATATTTTAGCGAAGCTTGGCGTCGAGGACCGCACGCAGGCGGCGATTTATGCATACAAAAACGGGTTGGCGGAGTAAATCTCTGCCGACCCGTTTTTATTGTTTCAACACTTTATGAGAGGAGGAGTGGATTAGGTTGACCTCGACATGGACTTGATCCAATTCCATGATAGAAATTAGAGGCTTTCCTTGGGAACGAAGCTTCTTCCAACGCTCCTGATCATGGCGGTAGATTATTTCTTCCAGATTGTATAGATCGATCTGCTTTGCCTTCGCTGCGTCGAAGGAACGCCTGATTTCGCGTTCAATCGTCTCTGCGGCCGCAGCACGGAGGCGTGCGGATGTTATTCCGCTGTCCGCCGCTAATTCTGTGATATAGGCCTTAGCACGCACATTCAAATTAACTCGAATCGGGTCGTTTCCCGGACCGATTTGAATGTCCGGATCGCGATGAGCGATATTGATCGTTACCGGGGCTCCTTCATCTAGAACTAAGGGCAAGGGGAAGCTGATCATTCGTCGGAACTTCACGTATCTAGCCCCCTGAAGCATTTCCGAATCAACCAGTCCCCGGTTTTTGCCCTGCGCGATGGCATATGCACCGACAAGCTTGACTTGAGGAGTAGGTTCGCCATCCCCCTTCCAGACCCCTTCGGTCCAGCTGACCAAGGGTAACAGCTTTGTCACTGCTGGCTCCTTCACGCCGTCCATTAGTTTGATTAGTCGGAGGGGCTCGACGTAAGAATAAAGTTTAAATAATTCTTCCGGGTCCAGCAGTGCTGAGTTGAGCACCGACTCATTCAGCAGGGAGATGCTCTTGAGTATGTCAGGTAATTTCTGGTCGGTGCCAAACACCCAAGGCGTGTACCGAAGATCGCGGGTTTGGATCAAGCCGTTGACAGCTTCGGGCAGATGCTTGTCCAACAGCGCTTTGGAGAAGATGATCGTTCGCACATGTGTCCAGGATGTTCGTTGCTGGGAGGCGGGATAGAGCGAAATCAAAGCCTCGTCGATCGTCCTTCCTTCGCTTTTTCCGATCCAAACCTCCCCATGTCCCGTTTCAACTGCCCCCTCTTGCTTCGCGATATCGGAAAAGTCCAGCAGTTGGGCATAGATGACGAAACGGCCATTCTCATAATCGACACCCAATGCGGTGATAAAGTTGATATTTTGCGCCTCCTTCATATCCCAACAGCCTGTCAGCAGCAGGATCAGCGCAAGGAACACGGGAATCACTCTCAAGGTTTGTCCCTCCTTGCGGTTTGATCCCGAGGCCGCAGAATCCGGGGGCGGTGCTTCACTGAATTCGACGGCTTCTTCAGAACCGCCTCAGCAAAGTCTTTTTTGACGAACGGAGAGAATGGTGACAGATAAGGCACCCCATAAGACTCTAATGAGGCAAGGTAAAGGATCAGACCGATAAAGCCGATCAGAAATCCGAACATCCCAAAAATGGAGGACAACAACAAAATCAAGATACGCAGTTGGGATGTGGTTCCGCTTAAGGTCTGATTCTCTAAGGTGGAGCTGGCTACGATAGAGATGGCCGCAGTAACGATAATGGTCGGTGAGGTAATCCCGGCGCGGATGGCAGCATCTCCGATAATCAGGCCGCCGACAACCGTGATCGTCTGCCCCATGGCTTGGGGGAGTCTTTTGCCTGCCTCATTAAATATCTCGAACAAAAATAACATCATGAAGGTTTCAAACGGGACCGGAAACGGTAAGCCATGCCGCGACTTGCTGATGGTGGCCAGCAGCGGGACGGGAATTTGCTCCAGATTAAAACTGGTTAACGCGACATAGAAACCCGGGAGAAACAGTCCGATCGCGAGCCCGATGAGTCTGAGCACTTTTTGCACGGACACAATGTAGTAAGGGTTGTTGGCATCTTCCGGTGAAATCAACAGATTCATCATGGTTACGGGAGCCACGATCGCAATGGGGTTCCCGTCCGCCAACACGGCGAATCGGCCCGCCAGCAAGGCATCGGCAACGTAGTCCGGTCTCCCTGAGTAATCGGTCAGCGGGAATATAGCTCGTTTATGCGCGCCTTTGACGATGGATTCGAGATACGAGGTGCCAATAATCGCATCGGTGTCTATCTCATTCAATCGCTTTCGAGCCTCTTCGAGAATATCCGGATTGATGACATCTCGAATATAGAACAGCGCGATGCGCGTTTCGCCCCGCGTCCCTTTGATAATCTCCTCGACACCCAGGGAAGCGGTCCGCAGCCGTTTTCGAATTAATCCGATGTTGGTCGATAAGTTCTCGGTAAAGCCATCACGGGCTCCTTTGACGGCCGATTCTGTGCTGGCTTCTTCGGGGGAACGGCCAGGTGGATTCGAGATATTGCAGCTGAAGAAGGTCTGGTTATGTTCAAAATAAAGAACCAGTCTTCCGGAGTAAACTTGAAGAGTAAGATGATGCAGCAAGTCCGATTCTTCGATCCGATTTAACGGTAAATAGGGATTACGTCCAAGTGCGTCAATCTCGAGGTTGGCCTGGTCCCGACACAGATCAGCAAGCCGGGGATAGATCACCTCGTTTAGCTGTTTCAAATCCGTCATTGGCTCACAATAGATTAACGTGATCGCATGCCCTGACCCCATTTCGGCAGTAAACGGGCGAAGCTTGACATCGGAAGAAGGCTGGAAATAATTGATCAGGTACGGAATGTCGATCTTGTTTGATGGTTGACCGGATGGTCGATCGCTGGCATTCATGTGGATCCTCCTTTCCTGTGTGTTCTGAATAAAGCGGCAGCAGTAATGAAGAGCGTCATGAACAGCAGGAAACAGGCGTTAATCGGGAATATGTAACGAATCATCAGATGCTGAAACAGGATGTCGGTCATGGTGTAACAGCTAAGTAGAATCAGGATGACCGTGAGGACGGCGAGTAACGTAGGTCTCCAGCGGGGATTTTGCTTCTTCCACATGTCTGCGATGACGATCAGCGCAAAGGAAATGCGGATCACGGTGCCGGACAGCCATTGATAAATCGAGAAGAAATCGGTTTGCGATACGTATTTGCCAAACCCGGCAATTCTCCACTCCTCATACGATGGATAACGTTGGACCTCCGCCTCAAACGGATTAAACTCGACAATCGCGCCGGTCAGGGGTCCCAGCGTCAAACCAAACAGGATCAGACTGAACACAATGAGCTGAATTCGGGTTAAAGGGGCCTTTAGGTAGGGTTGAAGAAAAAAGACAAAGAAGATCTCGAACAACCCGGCACAGGCGTACCATACTCCTTTAAAAACCGGAATCCATCCTTGTTCCAAAAGAGGGAACAGCAGACTGTAATCTTTAAATTCGATGTTGACGATCGCGACATAGAAGCCGAGCAGGACGACAAGCGGCAGCAAGATACCGGAGGTCACCGCGATCGTTTTCATGCCCTTCAATGCTCCAACGAAACATAGCAGCATCAAGATCGACGAACTGGCTATAACCGGAGTGTAGGGCAGAAACGTCACCTTCATCCACATGACGGTATCGTATAAACTGAACCACGCCGTAGCGAAGAAGAAGACGGTGATCACCCAGCGAAATCCAAAAGCAGGAATTCGGCCCAGTCGATGGCGAATCCAATCGGGGAGAGGTTGGGTTCCAATCCGGGACGAAGCGTAGTAAGTAAGCCAAACTACAATTGCAAATGGCACGGCGGACAGTATCACGGAAAACCAAGCATCCCGTTTGGCGATTTGCAGCAAGGCCGGTATGATGAAGACATGGTTCGTGATCCCGATGGCCAGCATCAACGTCATGATAGCCTGCAGGTTCGTAGCTTTCGGTGAGCGGATCATAAGCTTCTCCCATCCTGATAGATTCTGGCTCTACTCATTGAGTTATTATTCGCAGAGGAGGCGCGTGACATGCAAAACCGCAAGATATGGAGTATCGGGGTGTTGATCCTCGTGTGCGCGATGCTACTGGTCGGCTTGCAACGGATCCAATCGATCGAGACGAGCGAAATAGCCGAGATGACCGAGCCAGAAGCGGATGCCTTAGATCCACTGAAAGACGCGGAGCAGCAGTTGGACGCGCTGGTTGCGATAGGAGAGGCCGTAACGTCGAATCCGTTTCGTATCACCGTAAAATGGCAGGGGGATTGGGACTCGCTGCTCTCCTCAGAGGAAGCGGCGGGGGTATTAGCTACCCGACTGGGGCTGTCGAGTCCAGAGTCGGGAATGGTTCAAGGGAGAACCGTGTATCAGTCACAAGGTCAGATCGAAGGAATTCACGCCGAGCTAGATTTGGTCACGCTGGAAGAGGGCAAGCATTACGCGATGCTTCGACTGGAAGCGGCCGGTGAGGATCCGGCGCTATGGAAGCAACTTCAAGAAGCCCAACGGATGGCAGGGGAATCACTGGCGGATGAAGGCGTCGATCCAAGATGGAATGCAGCGATACAGGGGATGGCCTGGCCTGCATCCGTGAAAGAGGAGGGGGAAGGCTCCGGCGATTCTGTGCTGGCTGCGACGCTTGACCGCTTGGAATCGCAAATCAAGCGATCCGCCAAATTGAAGTTGAAGCAAGTTGAAGCGTTTGGGGACGAAGGAACGGCCAGCCGTACGTATCGGGTGGATGCCTTGCCAATCACGATCCTCAGCGGGGAGCATCACGTGGCGTTGCAGGTGGCGGTTCATCGCAACAGCGGCACCGGGATGGATGAGATTACGATCGGTACGCCGCTGCTCACGGTAGAATATTAGAGAGATCATTAAAAGGAGGAACGGAGATTCGTGCAACGTCTGTTGCTGCATCAGCAAAGCTGCTCGGAAATCTTCGTCTATGAAACGGACGAGCTATATGGCGAGCGAGGGACGTTTCGCGTCCTTCAGTTCGCCAGCGAGGCGGTACAAGGCGCGATGGATATGATCCGACCCGAACGGATCATACTAGAATATCCGCGGGCGATGTTGTATTTGCTTCAGCGCCATGTTTCCGATCCCGGACGGGTGTTCATCATCGGTCAAGGCACAGGAACGATCGCCAGCCATTTGAGCGGTTGCGACGTGATTATAGCGGAGATTGATCCGCTGGTGGCGGAAATTAGCCGCCGCTTTTTCGGTTATACGAGGGATTCGGTGCGTATCGGGGACGGGCGGACTTTGCTTGAACAAGAGAAGCCCAAATCCCTCGACGGCATTATCGTGGATGCGTTCTCCGAACAGGGAACGCCGAGCCATTTGACGTCGCTTGGTTTTTTTCAGTTGGCGGCGGAAAGACTGGATGAGGAAGGGATCCTGCTGCTCAATCTATTCGGACGCGGGGCTGAGGACGCTTGGATTGCGGCGCTTACTGCCACGTTACGAGAAGTGATGGAGGATGTCCGGGTGTTTACGCTGCCGGCAACGGAGCCTCACGAACCCCGGAATATGCTGCTCGCGGGCAGCCGTAAGCCGATCCAGTATCAAGCCCACGGCATGGCCGGATTTGTAGAGGTCGAGCCTCCAGCGGGGTATATCATTTATGACCCTGTCTCATTATAGATAGATGATGGAATCCGTCTGGCGAATGTGCTAAAATGGCATCACATCCCGTGATGCCTTGTAAAGAGATGTCATTGATCGGGAATGAAGTTTAAAAAATACCAATCTTACATAGAAAGAATGAGGAGCTATGGCTGACAATTTCTCACAACCCACAGTTCAGCCCCCAGGGGCGGTATTTTTTATTTTCGGAGCTACCGGAGATTTAGCGCGCCGTAAGCTCTTCCCGGCTATCTATTCCTTGTATCGTGAAGGGAAACTGGCCGAGGATTTCGCCGTCATCGGTGTAGCCCGTCGTCCGCGTACGGACGAAGAATTTAAGGAGGATCTGTATCGGTCAATTGAGGAATTTTGCCGGTACAAGATCGACGACCAGGAGCATTGGGGGCGCTTCGCGCAGCATTTCTCCTATAAATCGCTCGACATCAATAACGTTGACGGTTATCACGAGCTGAGAGAACTGACCGAGTCTGTGGAAGCACGGTTTGGGATTCCCGGAAACCGTCTGTTCTACTTGGCATTGGCACCGGAGCTGTTCGGCAGCGTTTCTTTTAACCTGCAGAAGGGCGGCATGTTAGATACGAGCGGCTGGCACCGGTTGGTAATCGAGAAGCCGTTTGGCTATGATCTGCAGTCTGCTCAGAAGCTGAATGAAGAGCTGAGCCAGGTGTTTAAAGAAGAGGAAATTTACCGGATCGATCACTATCTCGGCAAGGAAATGGTGCAGAACATTGAAGTGATTCGCTTTGCGAATGCGTTCTTCGAACCGCTCTGGAACAACAAGCACATTGCCAATGTGCAAATTACGCTCAGCGAGACGGTTGGCGTGGAAGAACGCGGCGGATATTACGATCATGCCGGTGCATTGCGTGACATGGGGCAGAACCATATGCTGCAAATGCTCACGATGATCGCCATGGAGCCGCCTAGCCGCTTGTATGCGGAGGATATCCGCGACGAGAAGGTGAAGGTGCTGCGCTCGTTGCGTCCGTATGAGTCGGTGCAAGAAGTGAAGGAGAACGTGGTACGCGGGCAATATATCGCTGGGGAAGCGAGAGGCAAGAAGCTGCCGGGTTATCGTGAGGAGGACAAGGTTGATCCGAACTCCAATACCGAGACGTATTTTGCAGCCAAAGTGTTCGTCGACAACTTCCGTTGGGCCGGCGTACCGTTCTATATTCGCACCGGGAAGCGGCTTCCAGTCAAAACGACGGAAGTCGTGGTGGAATTTAAGGCGATGCCAACGAATGTCTACCTCGGTCAAAAGCACACGCTGGAGCCGAACCTGCTCGTGATTCGCGTCAATCCGATGGAGGGCATTTACATCAAGATTAATGCCAAGAAGCCGGGTTCGGAATCGCAAATCCAGCCGCTTGCGATGGACTTTTGCCAAAGCTGTCTGGTGGGGATCAACTCGCCGGAAGCTTACGAGCGCTTGATCTACGATGCAGCTCAAGGGGATTCGACGTATTTCACCCGTTGGGACGAAGTAGCGGCGGCGTGGGCCTTTGTGGATCGAATTGCTGCGGCTTGGCAGCAAAATCCGTCCGACATCAGTACGTATCCTGCCGGCTCTTGGGGGCCGAAGGAAGCGGACGAGCTGCTGGCGAAAGACGGCTTCCACTGGTGGCCGGTGAACGGCCAAGAGGAAGACAATGTCATTTGGATCAACCCGAATTAATGCTGTGTTGACCGTGAACGATCCGGCCTATGGGCGAATAGAATAGGTTGAGCTGGAAACACCTTCATGTCCTGTCAGGGCGTAAGGTGTTTTTGCTTAACGGAAGGACAAAATATGTTACAATAGAGAACGTGAATTTGTGGACGAGAGGAAAGTGAGCATGAGCAAAGCATTGGACCAAGTGCTGCAGCAGGAAGTGGACAAACGGCGTACGTTTGCAATCATTTCCCACCCGGACGCCGGGAAGACGACGCTGACCGAAAAACTGCTGCTGTTCGGCGGCGCAATTCGCCTCGCCGGATCGGTCAAGGCGCGCAAAGCGAGCAAACACGCGACAAGTGACTGGATGGAAATCGAGAAGCAACGGGGGATTTCCGTTACTTCTTCCGTCATGCAGTTTGATTATAACGGGCATCGAGTGAACATTTTGGATACACCGGGCCACCAAGACTTCTCGGAGGATACGTACCGGACGCTGACTGCTGCAGACAGCGCCGTCATGTTGATCGACGTGGCGAAGGGCGTGGAGGCACAGACGATCAAGCTGTTCCAGGTCTGCGCGAAACGGGGGATTCCGATATTCACCTTCATTAACAAGCTCGACCGGGAAGGTCGGAACCCGTTTGAATTGATGGAGGAAATCGAGCAGGTGCTGGGCATCCGCTCCGTGCCGATGAACTGGCCGATTGGGATGGGCCGCGAACTGTCAGGGGTCTATGACCGGATGAAGAATCAAGTGGAGCTGTTCCAAGGAGACGACCACTCCACGATTCAGGTGAAGAAGGTGGAGGGGTATACGGATCCGGTGATCCGCGAAATCGCTGGTGAATATCTCCATGACCAGCTGTGCCAGGACCTGGAGCTGTTGGACGTCGCCGGGGACCCGTTTGATTATGAGAAGGTTCGCAACGGTGAATTAACGCCAGTGTTTTTTGGCAGTGCGGTTAATAATTTTGGCGTGCAGACGTTCCTAGAGAACTTCCTGCAGCTGGCTCCTAAGCCAACGCCGCGGCGCAGTACCGAAGGTCTAGTTGAACCTACGAACGAGAAGTTCTCGGGGTACGTGTTCAAAATCCAGGCGAACATGAACCCGGCGCACCGCGACCGGATCGCCTTCCTGCGTATTGTTTCAGGCAAGTTCGAACGCGGCATGACCGTGAAGCATGTACGGGCGGGCAAGGAGATCAAGCTGTCTCAACCGCAGCAATTCCTGGCTCAAGATCGGGATATCGTCAGCGAAGCGTATCCTGGGGATATTGTTGGGTTGTTTGACCCGGGGATTTTCCGGATTGGGGATTCGCTAAGCCAAGGCAGCGAAATCGTATTTGACGAGCTGCCGACGTTCTCGCCGGAGATTTTCGCCAAGGTGACGGTCAAGAACGCGCTGAAGCATAAGCAATACCAGAAGGGGATTGACCAACTGACCGAGGAGGGCACCATTCAGGTATTCACCACGGTTGGATTCGAAGATACACTGCTCGGCGTGGTTGGGCAGCTGCAGTTCGAAGTGTTCGAGTACCGGATGAAAAATGAATATGGTGTGGAAGTTCAACTGCAACGGATGCCGTATCAGTTCGCACGCTGGATTGTGGGCGACAAAATCGACCCTTCCAAGTTCCGGATCAATTCCACGCTGGTGAAGGATAAGAAAGGCAACTATGTCGCGCTGTTCGAAAATGAATACGCGATGCGGACGGCGATGGAGAAAAATCCGGATGCGAAGTTCCTGGAGACCGCACCTTAAGATGTGAAGGTTCGCCGCCTTTCGGACAGAGGAAAGACCGCCCTGGGATAGGGCGGTCTTTTTGGGTTGTAGCGGGCAGTTCTATTTCAATGGTTTGAGGCTAGCCTGATCCACTTGCTGCTTGAGCACGGATACCAGTTCATTCTGTTTGGACGTATCGATATGCTTCCAGATCGTTTCGAAGACGACGCCAAGACCCGGCAGTGCGGCTTCCTGAGCGTCGATCGATCCCTCGATCATCTCCCGCAGCCCTTGCTCGTCTTTGCCGTGAATTTTGTGCATAATCGCTTGACGCAGGTCGAGTGTAATGGATGGCACGTAGTTTCCCTCCTTGAAATATGTGACTTGCCCGGTGTTAATTTGCCCGATTGAACCGGGGAAAATGCGCGGAGGCGGGGGAACGTGAATCGTTCGCGTCGTGGTTTGGATGTGGAGTGAACGTGATCTGGACATGGTCTGCGTGCAAATGTGATCTGGACGTGATCTGCATGTGATCTACGTGTGATCTGCATGTGATCTACGTGTGATCTGCATTCGATGTACAAGCGATCTGTATGTGATCTACGTGCGATCTGCATTCGATGTGCAAGCGATCTGTATGTGATCTTAACGTGCTCGTGATGTAACGGACCGTAACGACGTTATTTGTTCATTTCCCGGATATTTCCCGTTGTAGCTAAGATGAACGTAAACAAAAGACAGCCCTCCAAATTGCTACATCTCGTAGGTTAAAATGGATAGTGTAGTATAAACCAAACCATTTCAGAGCTACATAGCAAAGGAGAGCTGATACTATGCAG
>Ga0310836_100345_pt1 | contig 42850 bp, 25 predicted proteins | sample SM_ome_4_FD_201310 | JGI IMG/M metagenome (GOLD analysis project Ga0310836, IMG submission 201310) | Sorghum-adapted microbial communities enriched on stacked mutant (SM) sorghum from Joint BioEnergy Institute, Emeryville, California... ... | reverse complement strand
TGTTCGCCAGCAGCTGGACCTTGTGTCCGGTCAGCGCATGATCATAGCTGTCCATCAGCCTGACCGTGATGGTCAGGACCTCCTGTCCGTCAGCCGTCAGGCTGGATCGATCCGCGGATACCCTGGAAGCCTGCACATCCAGATCGCTCGTGACGATGGAGAGGCGAAGCGATTCCAGCTCGTACTCGAGTCCGGAAGCGAGCGTTACCTTCGCCGTCACGGCATAAGTGCCAAGCTCGGTGAAGGTTTCGAGGACAACCTCCGACTTGCCGTCATACGGCACCTCCTGCCATTCGCCGCCATTGACCTTGTACTTCAGTTTCTCGATCTGGAACCAATCCACATCATATCGCGGCGCCACCACATCCACCGTATCGACGAAGTCGCCGTCTTCATTCGATGGCCCTCTCGCGAACAGCTGCAGTTTCGGCGCAGCGGTTTGCGTATTGATGATCGTCAGGCTGTAGATCGCCGCTTCGGCCGCCTCGCTCTCCGGCTCCACGAGGATCTTGAACTCATGGACCGCTCCGGTCGTGGAGAGAGCAAGCGGCAGCTCAACGGACACATATCCCTGATTGGTCAGGATCACCTGGCTGTCCCCATCCAGCAGCGTAAGCGTCGCCTTGCTGTTCGAAGCTGCTGCTGTCAGACGAACGGCGCGAAGATCCCTGGACTCAAGCGCATAATGTTTCTGAGCCGGATCAAAGTCGACCTGGATGCCTTCAAGGGACAAGGCGCTCAGGCTGGCATCCCATGCATCGGCACGTTCGATGAAGAACGTGGCTTGCACGGAATCGCCCTTGTTGCCGAAGGCTACCGTCCTCCGGATGATTTCTTCCGAATCAAACGACAGAAGCTCATCCGCGCTGGTCGCCAGATACCTGCTCTCGATCACATGGCCCTGCTGATCCATCAGCTGCAGCAGCACATTGCCGGAGGTGATCGGCGCCATGTTCATATTCTGCATCGTCAGCTCCACGACCGTCACCGACTCGTGATTCCATTGATCAAGAGTCAGCATGACGTCTTGACGCTGATATTTTCTTGCCAGGTTCTCGATCATCACCTGCGCTGTATTGTTGTGGTCCTCGAACTCGTTGATCACGTCGCCGTTCGCATCTTCCGCCCACACCCTGGCATAGAGCATGATGCCCTCATCCGGGATCTCGCTCATGTTCAGCGTCGCCAGGTACTCCTTCACATCGACGGTCACATCGACAAGGAATCCGGCCTGATCGATCAGCGCCAGATCCTGATCGTCGCTGACCACGACCACATCGCCGATCCTTTGCTCATCGGAGTAAGTGATATCCCGATACAGCGCCAGCTTGACGGTTCTGCCCTTGCCGGTCATCGTCGTGGCGTTCAGGTTGTAGATCGGCACGGACAGCAGCCGTTTGCCGCCTTCCTCCTTCATGCGGATGGTCGCGATCCCGAGATCCGGAATGTCGATGCGAAGCTGGCCGTCCGCGTTCAGCACATCACCATCCTCATAGACCACCCAGACTTCATAATCCATATCCCTGATGTTCTCCGGCACCTCATAATACACCGTGAACACCTGGCTCATGTTCGGCATCAGGTCGACGTTGTGGAAGGTCGTCATCTGGCCATCCACGATGATCTCCACCTGCCGGATCGGGCTGATCCCCTGATTCACCAGGGAGAACTGGACGGGCAGGTCGAAGCCGGGGAAGATCTCCCGCGGATTCAGCGTAACCAGGTCCACGTTGAACTTGTTCCTGAAGGTGCTGCTGACCGTATACATATCGCTGACCGTATGCGAGATGTAGACCGGAATCTCGTCTTCCGCAGCCTGAGGCGTGATGCTGCCCACCTGCACCAGATCCCCTGTGTAGGTGGTGCCCAGCAGCACCGCCTCAATCCTCAGCTCCTCGTGATCGCTCAGCACCGCCGTGATCGTGTCAACCTCGGTGTAATCGGGCATGGTCGCCACGTCGATCGCACCGGACAGATAGATCCCGCCATCTCCTGTGCGGAACTGCACAGCCTTGATGGTATCCCGGGTGATGATCGCCTCCTCGGTGATCTCCGCCTCCGCCTGCTTCCACAGAAGGGCCAGATGCTGCAGATCCCTGTGGGCACCCGGCAGCCGGACGAAGGTGAACATCGGGTTGAATCTCACGTCGTTGTACAGTTCCACGAGCTCCAGGCTGTTCACGAAGTGCGGGTAAGGTTCGCCGTCCGGATTCACCGCCGCGAACCGGATATTGTGCTGCAGGTTCCCCGAATCATGGCGTTTCACCGCATGCCATGCGATCACGAAGCGTTCCACCTGATCCGGGAATCTGACGCTCGTCACCTGGGGATTGTCAGCCGCCTCCTCGTCGTTCGTGAGCTGCAGATTTTTCAGGACGTTGCCGTCCGGATCCAGCACCGTGTAGACGATCTGATGATCCGAACCGGCCAGCTCGTCCGCCGCCAGAGCGGAATAGGCCTCTCCCTGGTTCACGTTGTATACGACCGCCGTCGTCCCGTCGCTCAGGCTGGCGATGGACAGGCCCACCACGGTGCCGTTCGTGCCGTTGTAGATCATCCTGGCTTCGCTCCACGTTCCGGTCGCCATGTCGTAGACGGTGAGCCAGATCGTGTCATAGGCGGAGAAGTCCAGCGGATTGTCCGGATTCATCGCCTGGACATTGCGGTAAGCCACGTAGACCTTGTCGCCCGCCACCGAGACGACCGGAGCCAGATCGGGCGTGCCGTTGCGGGTCAGCCGATAGGTCGTCCAGGATGCTCCGTCATAGATCGAAGCCATCACTTCCACCGAGTTGCTGACGAGGATCATATCCTCATTGGTGATCTCTTCACCGGCTTCCATATCGAACGATTGCATCTGTCTGATCCAGACTGCGGCGATCCGGTCGCCCTCTCCCGCCACCTTGAGTCCGGAATCGCCATATCCGGCAAGCTCCGGATCTGTCGAGATCGGCCCGCGATCCGTGTAGCCATTGCCATCGTACACGGCCCAGGACGCCACCGTGTCTTCCACATCGGTGCTGTTGCCGTCGGACATGTAGACCATCAGGGAACCGTCCTCAGCCAGCTGCGGGTTCGAGTACGGATAGGCATTGGACTGCAGGATCCTCGGCGCCCCCTCCGATGCCGACATCCGGCCGAAGAGCAGGGGCGTGCCCGAATTCCAGCTGCGCTCGTAACGATCCAGATAGTCCCTGCTCTCGACCGTCTGCGAGTGGGACTCGAAGACATAGGTCTCCTCTTCCCCGATATGCTGGCGATAAGCCGCGATCGCCACATCCAGATTCGCGGCTGTAAGCGGCGTGTTGCCATATTTGTTCCAGTAGTCATAGATCTCTTCCCAGTGGTTGAACAGCCAGGAATGATCGTAGCTGTAAGAAGCGAAGTCGTACGTGGCGTTGAAGAACAGGAACTTGAGCACCGCCCTGACCCCGACCACGCCTTCCAGGGTCAGCTTGTTGCCATACTTCCTGTGTTCTTCGCTGTCCTTCAGATATTCCCGGTTCAGCCAGGTGCTTGTATTCTCGATGGCGAGCCGTCCGAAGACCCCGATCTTGGCGGCCACCACGCTGTAGTCAAAGCCGACTCCGCCGAAGGCTTCCACATATGCGATGACGCGCAGCGACGTCAGATAATCATTCACGCGGCTCTGGCTCGGATCTTCCCACGGATAATCCTTGATTTCACCATACAGGATGGAGGCCCTGAATTCGACTTCCGCCGCGCCGCCGGCAGCCAATGTGAACGTAACCGGGATCGGGCCTAACATCACGTTGAAGTTCTTGTAGAACTTCACGCCGAGACCGGCATCGAAGCCGCCGCCGATCACCACATGCTCCCACGTATCAGTATCCGGATTATAGCGGATCTCGCCCAGCAAATAACCGTTCAGCTCAAAGGAGGTATCCTTGTCGCGGTAGCTTTTCATCAACCGGTTTTTGGTCAGCGTTTCCAACTGTTCGTCCAGATACGAACCGCCCAGGATTTTCTTCGAGTCCGACAGTCCAGGAGCGATGCTGTGTGATCGCAGCATCATAAACTCCACGGATCCTCCGTTGGTGCTCGCCAAGGTACCGGAGCCGGGAGTCTGGACCAACGTCCGGTAGACCAGCGGGTCATCGGTAGGGTACACTTCCATGAACATATCGGGCACATACAGGTAGAATCCGTTAAGATGCTGCAGCACATCCTCGATCTTGTCATCGTTCCGGGGATTCTGAACGCCCGGTCTGGCTCCGCGCAGCATCTGCTTCCACCGGTTCAGCATCTCCTTCAGCTTGGAGACGTCGATCTCCTCCACGCCGATCATGTTGACCAGCGTCGCCCGGGAGGTGAAGCTCTTCCTGAGCACACCTTGCTCCTTGTACAACTTGAAATGCACAGCTCCGGACTGGGCCTTGCCCAGCCAGATGGTATCGGCATTCAGGATCTGGACATGTCGGGTGATCGTTTCGTTGGAGAACGCGTACCTGAACGTCTGATAGGACCCGCCCTCCGGCTTCAGGCCGAAGGACGATTGCAATACCGCGTAGGCTTGCTCTTCATCAACGGCTTCCCCCCACCACATGAACTCCGTGATCAACGTGATGGATGGGTATTGATTGTTGGGACCGAACTTGCCGGTATATTGATGGATCGGGATCTTGTCCCCCGTCTCCGGATTCAGGACGATCTGATTCACCATAAACGGCGCTTTCTGTCCGAACGTATTGGATTCCAGGATGACGATCTTGTCGGCGAGGATCACCCGGTCCGCTTCGCTCAGATTGCCGTCATAGGTCAGGAGGACAGGATAGTACAGGTCTTGCTCGAACTGCACCTCGATCACGAATTCAACCTGATCCTTGGCCGACAGGGTGGCTGCATTCGGCTCCCCTGCCTGGATGGAGTAGAAGGTCGTCGTGTCGAAGAGAATCTCCAGCTTGCCATCCGGGCCCAGCTGCACCGTCACGCCCGCTCCGCCGATCTCCGAAGGCTCGCAATAGTTCCCGTTCTTGATGACCGCGCCCTTGTAAGTCACCTTGCCCGTATACGGCTTGTTGTCCGCCGTCTTGAAGAAGGCCTCCACCTTCGCCAGTTGGCGCAATTGCAGGATATTGACCGGGTACAGCTCCATGGTGGACGGAGACTGCTCCTTGGTCTTCAGGAAACGGTAATCCAACACCCCCGTATAGGTCGTGCCGTTAAACTTCGAGGTGACATAGACGTCGCTCCTGATGCCGTTTTCCTCGAACAGGGCGAACTGTCCGTCCTTGTTGCTCGTGAAGGTTTTCTCATTGCCAAGACCGTCCCTGTACGTGAACGTGGTTTCCGTCTTGGGATAGAACTGGAACAGGTACAGCTTGTCCCGCAGCGTCTCGACAGTCAGGTCCAGCTCCGCCTTCAGTCCGGTCCTTGCATGGGTGGCCGTGATGACGGTGTGGCCGCTTTCATCGCCGGACAGGATGAAGCTCTGCCGCGGCTGATACGAAGCATAGCCGAAATCGTCGATATCCGCGATGATGCCGTTCTGGGCCATCAGGATGCTGGCGACCTGCTGATCGCTGGAGGTCCAGAGGAACTGGTCCATCAGCTCTCCCATGTCCGCCAGTTCGTCGTAATTGATGTTCATCTTGTCGTACAGGCTGATATGGCGATGGAGATCCAGGATTTCTTCGCTGTTCATGCTCCGGATCCGGTCGACGTTGCTCATGGTATGTTCCGTCACCGATTCCCCGTTGATCTGGATCGCCAGAACGTCCGTGCGGTAGACAGTCAGGTACCACGAATCATAGGACCAGTCGGCTTCCGGATCGTTCGATGCCGCGATCGTGATCGCATAGACATCCTTGAGCCTGCCTCCGTTCGGATCGGGACTGAGGTTCAGCGTCAGTTCGCCGCCGCTCGCCGTCGCCCCTGGACGGCTGAATGTCTTCGTCTCCTTGTCATAGGTGACGCTGTCTGGCAGCGGAACTCCGTTGCGCGTGATCTTCAGTTCAAACTCGCCATTCAGAAGGTCGAAATTCCTGATCGACCAGCGGATGGGCAGGCTTGTGGTATCATAGGTCAGCTGCTGGCCGACGGATTTGTCAAGCGCCACGACAACCGGTTCGGACTTCACCAGGATGTAAGCCGCGGCGGTCAGGTAGGTCTCGGGCCGCTCCGGATTGGCCGTGCGGATCCTGACTGAGTAGCTCGGCGTCTGTCCGACGGAGATCTTCTGCAGATAGGATGCCGGAATCCTGAAGCCCGTCGCATTGACGGCAGTCCAGCTGGCGACAGGGGTTGCGGATTCCATCTCCGCATAATCCAGATATCCCTCGTACAGCTCTATGGTGAAGATGGCATCCTTCGGAGTCGTGCCGGGCTCGGCCAACTCCTTGTACTTGTGCATCACGTTCGTGGACCAGAGGATCATGGCGTCTTTCTTGATCTGGACGGCCACATCCCTCGTGTAGTCGGGCACGATCAGCGTGGCCGATCCGCCGCCATAGATTTCAATCTCCCGCGTCGTGACCGCCGTTGGCGGATCCAGCTTGCCGCCATTCTTCGCGATCAGCGAGAAGGTGACGATCCCGGGCTGTTGGGGGATGATCGTGCCGTCCGCCGTGATCAAGGCGATGGATTCATCATTGCTCCGCCACTCGAATTGGTCCGGGTCCGTGAAGGTATAATAGTCCGGATCCGGGGTCACATAATCCAGCTTCGTCATGACCTGATCGGTAAGCGAGACCACATACGGTTCTCCGGACGGCCAGCGGCTCGGATACCTGATCGTCAGATGCTCCGGATAGATGAGCCGGATCGGAGCAATCCTGAAATAGGCGAAATCATCCCGGAACAGGGCGAAGTCAGCCAGATTCGTGCCGTTGCCGGTCCGATTGTAGTAGATCTTCGCGCGCAGGTAACCGCCTGCCCGGTTGGACGGCGTCATCAGATTATAAATGTCTTCGGTGACCACAAACTTGCCTTCCAGCGCAGCCGGTGAGACCGGATTACCCTGCTCGTCCCTTTTCCAGTCCATCTCGATAATCCCGTTTCGCAGATCGCCGATCGACACGATCAGTCTGCTCCGCAGCTCTTCCGGAGTCGGGAAGCCATTGATCAGCCAGCCAGCCTCGCCATTGTCATTGTTCAGGCGGACCGTCACGGTCGCCGTCTGCCCGAGCTTGTAGGTGGTGCGGTCTGTCTCGATCGATTGGAACGCGTCGGGAAGCGCTGGGGTGATCACGATATTCGGATGATTGGAGAAATCCTGGTTCCAGTACGCATCCGGATACGACTTGTCACCCAATGCACGATCGAGTTTATCGTAGGTAACATCCCTGCCATAGTAATAATACTCCGGATTCCCCAGGCCGGTGGCTTTCACCACCTTCAGATCCTCCGGCTTCATGCCTGGCTTTACGATCACCTGGTACCCCATGACGAAGGAGATATCCGCCGGAAGCACTGGTGTTTGCCTCCAAACCTCCGGATAAGCCTTGTCGCCATTGGCCAGTAGCAAATGGGGATTCAGTTTGGCATAGGGCATCGTGTTGATCACCGCATTGGAATAGGTAACGCGGATCGGGATGATCTGACCGGTCGTATAGATGCCCTCTCGCGCCTCCACCTTCAAGATTTGCGGATCATGCGAGGGATCGATGCCGGCATCCTGCATATTTTTCTTGAATTGCTTACCGGACCAGAATCGTTCTATCCCCATGCCAAGATAGGGCACGACCGCCATATACGCTCCGCCATGATAAGTATGTGAGAAATACTCATACCACATGGACTGATGATAGGCAAAGTCTATAATACGATATCCTCTTGTACGATCTGGCGGTATCTCGATGTAATCAAGATTTTTCAGATTGGTGAAATGGAGATAATCCCCTCTCGCCGCATAGCCCCATACCAGCTCCCTGTAAATCTCCGGCTCCCAGAATTGCGGGAGATAAGACAATTGCGGCAAAGGTTGCTCCGGCGTATGTTCCAGCCATGCTTCAAAATCCAGTCTGATTGCCGTATATCCAGGAGGTATGGTGAAGGTTTGGGGCAACTTCACAAACTTGCCATCTTTGTAGACGGTAACATTTTTCAACCCGCCCAACGATCCGTCGATCGCTTCCAAAGTAAACGATACGGGAACATCCCGCTTTTTGTTCAATTGGAGGAGCAAGAAAAATTGGGTATGGATTCGCAGGACTCCATCCGTTGAGGTTCTGGGCCGATAATAATAGTTGTCGTCATAAAAATAGATATGATCGAGCGTCAGATAATAAACATCATTATAGTCACCCGAGGGATTGGCAGCGGAATTGTCCGAGGTGACGGCCTGGGCTCCCACGCCGAACGATTCACCGGGGGCTGCGGCCATGACAGCCGTCTGTGCGCTTGCGTCCGTTCCCCCTTCCGTTCCGTAAGGCTCGCCATCCTCGCTGACAAACCTCAATCCCTCCCGGGTAGCCTGGGTCACAAGGGATTCGAAGCTGTCAAGATGCTCCGGTGTAATCGTCACCTGACCCGGATGAAGATATCCTTCCAGTTCGGCGAGCCGATCTTCGATCTCGATCAGCTTCTTCAGATCTCCTAGGGTGATGGGCTGACCGTCCACCTCTGCCACCTGGTTCAGATCCGTCGACTCGTCCTCCAGCATCCGCCTGATCTCCTCCAGGCTGTAGTCCTTGCCATTCAGATGGATCGGATGGCGGACGAGCTCTCCCCGATCATTGAGCAGACCCAGGCTTTGCAGCATGTGATAGATCCCCGGCGCCTGCTCCTCTCCGTATTCCTCTGCGAGGAGCCGCATGAGCTCCTCATTGGGCTCTGCATCTGCAGCCTGCGACTGAGTGTCGTCGGCCAGTCGGATCTGCAAGGAATCTTTCAGATCATCCATATACATGGTGGCGGCTGTCCGGTAAGAAGCCGGAGCTGCAAATGCCTGTGCGTATGGGCCGATCAGCAGCACCAGCACCAATAACCAAAGTACCGTTCTCTTCCACATCGAATGTCTCGCTTTCATTCGTATCGCACCTGTCCTTTCAGCCCTTTGAAAGATTCGAAGACTCCGAGCCTGTCGGTCGGAATCATAGAGTTGAAGATGGAGGATCATCCTGCATCTATCGGATCATGGAACAGGAAGATGGTAGAATTGGATGTAAAAAATGCCCAATACCCCTATCTCTGAATTATAAAAATCTATTGGAAATAATAAATAAGTTTAAAGAAAATTTTAAAATTCACAGAACAGTACAGCCGACATAGAAAAAGGGAGCTGTCCGGTAGAAGGACAAGCTCCCTTGCTCAGTATCCCGTATGCCAGATCTTGAAATAGCCTGGCGCCTTGTTCAGCTCATCGACGATGCCGCGCAGTTGCTCAGCGGAGCCGGAGATGTTCTCGACAAGCGCGAGCTGCTCCTCTGTCGCCGCAGCGACGTTCCCCGCCTTGCCGGACACCTCGCGGATGGAGGATGCCGCTTGCTCCATGCTGGCCGTCACTTCCTCCGAGCTGGCCGACATCTCCTCGGTTACGGCAGACATGTCGTGGATCTGTCCGGACACCTGACGGACATCAAAAAAAGACACCCGCAGGGAACGATCCCTGCAAGGTATCCATCATGATGTGTCTGACCGTCTCTGTTAAAGCGTAATGTACATCTCGTACTGGGAAATGGCATCCCTCGCAAAGTTCAAACGCTTCAGGAAACCCAGCAGGCTGGCATGATTCGGGAAGCAGATCGACAGCTTCTGCGGCTGCAGCTCCTCCACCGCCCGATGGATCAACCCTTTGCCGATCCCTTTGAGCCTGTGCCCGGGATCTGTCCAGATGAAGCTGATCTTGCCTTTCGGGTGAATGCTGAGCGCGCCGATCAGCTGGCCGTCCTGGAACGCCCCATAATGCGCCTGATCAGCGAAGTGGCTGATGTAATCGAAATCGTTCTGCCAGTTGATATGAATGTCCCGGACCCGATCGCCGAGGCTTCTCAGAACATTCAGGTCGATCCTGTCCACGACCACATCCCCGGGCAAGCTTGTCCGAATGTCCGACGGCCGGGAATGGGAGTAATATGCGAGGTCGTAAACCTTCTCATACCCCATCTTCTTATAAAAACTGATCGCCCGGTCATTGCCGACGATCACCTCCAGGAACAGCTGCTGGCACTGATGCTCCAGCGCGATGTCCCTGTGAAGCTCGAACAGCTTCCGGCTGATCCCGCCCCCGCGGTAATCCGGATGAACGCAGAGCCCGCCGCAGCGCAGGGTCTTGACCCCCTCATACACCTTGATGCCGCCCAGGTTCAGTCCGACCGGCTGGTCTCCGTCCATGGCGATCACGGAATATTCGGGCCGGTTCCCTTCCGGTCCGAAGAAATGCCGGAAGAATACGTCCTGGGGCAGGTCCATCCTGATGATATAATCGGAAAAGCCGATTTGAAAGGCCTGGTATATTTCCGCTTCGTTTGCCTCTGTGCATCTTTTGTACGTGATCAGATTGATCGCCTCTTTGTGATGTTATTCATACCGCTTTTTCTTATTGAACTATTTCATGATGCAATTTGCAACAGGATTTTATGTTCGCCATGATCCCATATCTAACAACGCGGGTAAACTCCAGGCCAGGCTCCATCAGCTGACCAACGCCACCAGGATACCCGCCACGATCGCGGAAGGTATCCCCAGCACCATGCCGGTTCATGCGATCAGGCAATCCGCAGCGCCCTGTCTCCAGGATCTGAAAAGGAAAAGCCGCTCACGCTCCCCAACGTTCAACCGCCTTACGAGGTCAGCCGGCCAGCAGCGCATCGACGATCGCCTTGTTGGCGATCTCGTTCTTCTTCAGGGACCGCACTCGCTCGTCGGACAGATAATCGATCGGAGTCAGCGGCAGCTCGCCGCACACGTCCACCCCCGCCAGTTGGCGGGTCCGCATCAGCTCGCGGATCACGTCCAGCAATTGCGACAAGGTCATGCTGCCCTGATCCCAGTTCGTCACCGCATGGTCCCGGTCCAGCACATCCTTGTCTATGCTGATATACACAGGTTGATCAGGCAGCACGCGGCGAAGGGCGCGCACGACCTGCACGGTGGACAGACGGCTCACCTCCTGCTCGGAGATGACGGTCACCTTCGACGGGAGCACGCTTGCATGGCTGCGGTCATCAGAAAACTGGGCTCCGATGATGACCACGCGGTCCAGCTGCGGCAAGGTCCTGAGCGCGATGCTCACCCAGGAACCGCACGAGAGATAAGGAAGGTCGCCGCCCTGCGCCAGATCGGTATGATGATCGAACAGGATCAGCGAGAAAGGTTGCCGAATCTCGGACAGCAGCACATACGTGACGTAATGATAGTTACCGTTGCCGATCAGGGTGACCCGTCTGAACCTTCTCGCGCCTAACCTTTCCCGGATGATCCGCAGGGCGTCATCGCTGCAATAGCCGTTGCAGCCGCGCAGATCGGAGAAATCAATCCACTCCATCGGATAACCCCGCAACATGGGCTGACTCTTCAGCGTCTCGTCGAAGTTCAACAAGGAAATGCCACTCATCGTTGCGCTGTTCATGGGTTTCACACTCCTATTACTCTAAGCCAGGCTTGTTTTCATAGGTGAGATGAAACGAATTGACGAAGTGCATGATCAGTGGGCGTTCCTTACCGGGACATGCTGATGCGAGCGTTGCCATGTTCCTTGGCAGAATCGCTTTCAGGTATGTATGCAGAAACGCCTAAGGCATCTTCATCCATCATATGCGCTACCGGCGTTCTGTCTCTTTAGTTAGAAGTATACTATTCCAGATTCGCCATCTTCAATATTGCAAATATGGAGCGAATGGGTGCGATCAGCGCTTCAGCGCAATGATCCATTGTCCAGGGTTAGGACGAATCGGCGGCGACATTGTGCTCCTGTCATGTTTGTTTACGCTTCCCTTCCTTTTTTCACTTGATTGGCTTGAACGTTCGGTGTAAAAATAAATAATTACCCGTTATCCAGGTAATGATCCTGGCAATAATCGACCAAACTACTAACAGAATTCCCTGCACGAAAAGGAGCAATGCTTATGAAGTTTATCCGGCTATTCGACGTTTTCAGGCATGATATGCGCAGTCAATTCTCCAAACCCATCCTGGCTCTTACGTTTATCGCGGTCGCCATCATGCCGATCCTGTATTCCGGCTTCCTGATCAAGGGAAACTGGGACCCTTATGGACAGCTGGAAGATCTGCCCGTCGCGGTGGTCAATCTGGACCGGGGAGCGGAGTATGACGGGGAGATCGTGAACATCGGCGAGAGCTTTGTCGAAGAGCTTCGCCGCGATTCGGAGTTCAACTGGCAGTTCGTCGATCAGGAGGCAGCAGCGCGCGGGATGGCGGCCAATGAATATTACGCCATGATCACCGTGCCTGAGGATTTCTCCGAGCGGGCGGTGTCGGTGCGAACCGACAATCCCCAGCAGGCTGAGCTCATCTACGAAGCCAACGGCTATTCCAACTTTATCGCCGCCCAGATCAGCCAGAATGCAACCCGTGAGCTGAGAAGCGAACTCTCGGCCAACATCACCGAGGCTTATACGCGGATCATCGTCGAGAATTTCACCAAGGTGTCGGAAGGACTGCAGGAAGCCAGCGACGGAGCGGGCAAGCTGCAGGATGGCGCTGCGGAAATCGCCGACGGGATCGATACCGTACATACCAACCTGATCACCGCCGCATCCGGCGCCAGGGATCTCCTGGACGGCGCGGAGCAGCTGCAGACCGGAGCAGGTTCCCTGGCCGATGCGGTGCTCGCGCTCAGCAGCGGCGCGAGCAGCCTCGCTGAAGGGGTCGGCCAGCTCGCTGACGCGGCCGATTCGCTGGAGGTGGGGGCGGGCAAGCTGGTGCAAGGCGCAAGCGATCTGGCCAGCGGAGTGGACTCCGCCGCGGCCGGCGCCTCCTCGCTCGCTGCGAACATGCAGCAGTTGTCCAGCGGGGCTGATGGACTCATGCAGGGCATCGCCTCCGCCGCTTCGGTAACCGGACAGCTCGCGGACGGCAGCGCACAGCTCGCGTCTCAGCTCGAGCAGCTGCTCAAGTCCGATGCCTCCCTGCAATCCAACGCCTCATTGCAGGCATTGCTCAAGGCGAGTCAGACGCTGGCCGACAACGCCGCCCAGCTGAATAAGGCCCAACAGCAGCTGAAAGCTTCCAGCGAGCAGCTGGCCGGCGGGCAAGCCCAGGCGCTGGAAGGAGCAAGTCAGCTGAGCTCCGGCCTGGGTGCGTTGCAGCAGAGCCTCACGGCGTTCAAGCAAGGGCAGGGAGATCTGTACAGCGGCATCCAGCAAATGAACAGCAAGCTGCCGGAACTTGTCGATGGCGCGAACCAGCTGGCACAAGGCTCGCAGCAACTGAATGATGGCGCGCAGACGCTGCAGACCAATCTCGCCAAGCTCATCGAAGGAACAAGGGATATGCATGACGGGCTGACCGAACTGACCAGCGGGGCCGCTTCCTTGAGCGATGGCGCAGGCGAACTGACCGATGGCGCTGCGGAGCTCGGCGGCAAGCTGGCGGATGCGGCGAAGCAGACCGCTTCCCTGCACGGCGACGATCAGATCATCCACCTGCTGGCTCAGCCCGTGGCCATTGAGGAGATCGACGAGCGGCAGGTGTCCAATTACGGGAGCGGCATCGCACCTTACTTCCTGTCTCTGGCCTTTTTCGCGGGAGCTCTGATCTACTCCAACACGTTCCCGATTCGCCACTCCTATGATCCGAACGCACGCGGACTGAAGCTGTTCATCAGCAAATTCCTGTCCTACACATTGATGGGTGTGCTCATGGCGCTGATCGTCAGCACGATCGCCATCTACGTCCTGAAGCTTGCTGTGCAGAGCGCTCCGATGTTCTATCTGTATACGGCGATCGTCAGCCTGACCTTTATGTTCCTCGTGCAGATGCTGACCACCTGGCTGGAGCGACCGGGACAGTTCATCGCCTTGGTGCTGTTGATCCTGCAGCTGGTGAGCAGTGCGGGGACCTTCCCATACGAGCTGCTGCCGGATTGGGCCCAGGCTCTCCACCCCTGGATGCCGATGAGCTACAGCGTGGTCGGATACCGCGACGTCATCTCCGTCGGCTCGTATGAGGATATGTGGACACAAGCCGGCAAGCTGCTCGGCATACTCGCCGTCAGCATCCTCCTGATCGGCGTCTTCTACTGGCACCGGAACAACCGGAAGCCGGAGGAAGGGCATGGGCAGGCTCCTGCCTCTGCTCCGCAGCAATGATGTATGTCAGGTTCCATCAAGGGAGCAGGAAAGGCTCGCCGTCATCAACACTTCCTGCTCCCTTTTCTGTATCGGCGCGGATCACGTCAAGGATCGTCGTCTCATCCACCTTCCTCGGTCGCTTCTCTGCATCGGCGTGGATCACGGCAAGGCTCGCCCGGCTACGGGCTGCATAAAATTCCAAAAAGGAGGACTTATTGATGCAATTAAAAATATTGGACCAGACCTTCGCCATCCTCAAATTGCCTCCGACTGACCCGATTCCATCCTGGGCATGGCAAGGCGAAGTTTTCTCTGTTACGCGGACGGATGAGGAACTCTCGATCGTATGTCCATCGGAATGTTTGCCCGACAATGAGAGATTTGAATACCTGGAGAAGGATTGGAAATGCCTGAAGGTTGAAGGTATTCTGGATTTCACTCAGACCGGAATCCTGTCTTCGCTTGCGAAACCGCTCGCGGACAACAGGATCAGCATATTTGCAGTTTCGACCTATAATACGGATTACTTGCTGATCAAGAGCCGTTTCATGGACCAGGCGAGAGCCGTGTTGGAGAAAGAAGGCCATACGTTTTGCAAAGAACGAAGCCCCAGGGCGTAATCGTCCTGAAGCTTCGTTCTGTTCGTTCCTATGCCTCGGTGTTGTCTTCCTCAGATCAGGCCGGACTCCTGCAGCAATCGCTCGATCATCGCCGCGGCTTCCGCCCTGCTGATCGTCTCCTGCGGTGCCAGGCTGCCGGTGCTTCGGCCATGGACGATGCCCGCCTGCACCGCGTCAGCGATGCCGGCGATCGCCCAGCCCGATGCCTGATCCGCATCCCCAAACGCCTGGAGCACAACGTCCGCCGACTGTGCCGGCAGCTTGCCCTTCAGCCCGGTGATCCCCATCGCCCTCGCGATGATCACCATCGCCTGTTCGCGCGTGATCTTCTCGTTCGGACGGAAGCTGCCGTCGGTATACCCGTTCAGCAAGCCATACGCATGCGCCGTGTGGATCGCGCCGCTGTACCAATCCGTCTCCTTCACATCCGTGAAGATGCCCGTTCCCTGCTCCGGCCTCAGCCCCAGCGCGCGTACGAGGATCGTCGCAAACTCGGCGCGGGTGATCGCCGCGTCCGGGTGGAAGAGACCTTCGTCCGTCCCTGCCACGATCATCCGCGAGCCCATGTTGTTCGCGGTTTCCTTCGCCCAGTGCGTCGCCACATCCCCGAACTCCCTCGGGTTCCAGATCACCGTGTAGGTGCTGTTGGTCAGGCTGCTCACAACGGCGTAGTACCTGCCATCCACCACGATGATCCTCGTCGGCACATGGCGCACCGTGCCGTCCGGATCCACCACCACGCCGGTCGTGATCTTCTCCGGATCCACGCCGTCCGGGATCGCGATCGTCCGCTCCACATACACGTCGAACTTCGTCACCTCGATCGTCGTGTCTCCGTAAGTCGCCCTGACCGTGAACTCCACCGGCGGCACGACCAGCGTGAAGGTGCCATCCGCTTCCGCATCGTCCACAAGTCGGACAGTCGCCTCCGTCGGCTCGCCGATCTCCACCTCGACCTTGATGTCCTGCAGCTCCACATCGCCTCCCACCTGGTCGGAGATCGCGTCGATGTTAATCTGCTTCGCAGGAATCGTGTAGGTCGCGCGGTCCGTCCTGATCTCCAGTACCGCCTCATGCGCTTCCATATTCTTCACCATCTGGCCGTTCAGTTCCCCGACGGCCACATCGGAGCCTGACGGGATCGGGATCGTCACGACCACGTTCCGGCCTTCCTCGGCCAGCTTCTCATTCAGCTGGTCGCCATCGACGATGACGGTCGTGACGGTCTGGTTGTTCCGCGTGCTCGTCGTGACCGTGCCGGCCTGTGCTTCCTTGCCGTTCACCAGCACGATCACACGGTTGTCCGCAGGACCGGTTTCGGTATGCCCGGGCTCCTCCTGCTCTTCCGGCTCCTGTTCAATCGGGCCAGGTTGGCCCCAATCGCCGCCATCATCCTGGGTCGGCGTCGTGTCCTTGATCGTGATCGTCAGCGTCTGATCCTCACCATCGCTGAACACGAACGTCAGCGTCAGGTTGCCGAGCTTCTGCTCCTCCAGGTACGACTTCAGGATCGTCACCGTGGCCGTGCCCGCTGCCTCATTGACTGTCAAGGTGTAGTCCGTGCCCTGATCCAGCAGCGTCCCGCCCTTCCACAGGCTCTCGAACGTATTGCCGTTCAGCGTCACGGTCACCACGATGTCCTGGTAGTCGTCCGATTCCTTGTACTTGTCGAAGGTGGCTGTCGTCGGCGTGATCTCGCTGTCCTGCTTTTCATCCTCGTCATCGCCTTGAACCGTGGCAAACTTCATGGCAGACAGCTTGCCGGAGGCAGATTGATCCTCAAAGACGACGTAAGGAATACCTGCCACAACCACCAGGGAAGGCGCATAGGCGTCGTCTTTGGTCAACCCAGCCGACCCGATCGTCTTCCACTCGCCGTCCACATACTTTTTCACGGTCAGACGATCGCTGTTCTTCTCATCTCGATACGCGACAAACAGATCACCATCATCGGCTGTTGCGGCAAGCTCATAAACCTTGCCCGAGGAGAAGCTGGTTTGACCCAACTTGACCCATTCCAGGTTCCTGAAATCATAGCTCATCGCATGCGGCTTGTAATATTCATCCTTGTATACGAAATACAGCTCATTTCCGTCCGCAACGAGCGTGGCATCATTGGCAAAGTCGGACGTGAAACCGCGGTCGCCAACCAGCTCCCATTCACCTGACGATGGATTGAACCTCATCACCGTGCCGCCGAAGCCCGCCTCGTACAGATAATCCTGGAAGCCGGCATACAGCGTGCCATCCACTGCGGCCAAACTCGGGTGATAGATCTCATCGACGGAGAAGCTTTCCGTACCCACCGTTTCCCAGGTTCCGCTGCTTGTCAGCTTCTTCACTGTTATTTTCTTGGTCGGATCGCGATAGGCGACATACAGGGAACCATCGTGCATGAGAAGATACGGATCACTGACATTGGAACTATCCGCTGCCAGAGTGTCGCCTGCCAGCATCCAGTCTCCTTCGCCGTCCATTTCATATTGCATGACCTGCACCGTGGAACCTGTTCCATAAGCCGCATACAGCTTGTCGTCCGTGACGATCAGCGAGCCTTCACCGATCTTGCCGGAGGAGAATCCTGCACTGCCGACCACTGACCACTGTGTCTCATCCGCTCCAAGCTTCATGACCGTCGCTTTGCCGCTGTGGGACTGGTCGCTGAACAGCACATACAACGTGCCATCCGTGCCAGCCTTCATCGCTGGCGTACTCCCCTTCCCTGCGGTGAATCCTTCTCCGATGGAGATCCAGCTGGCCTCGGGATCGATTGCCGTGACGAAGTTCCAGGTCATCGGATCGGCGATGCCGCCGTGCAGATCGGTCGCCGAATACTGGAACGCGTCGGCATCGATCAGAACATAATACTCCTTGAGCGAAAGCAATCTCTCCGGCAGCGTGATGGTCACAACTTCCGAAGCGATCTGCACATTGGGATCGGTTGTCCCGATCCTGGCGGCGACGGTTCCGCCCCCCGTCATCAGATAGAGGTATTTGCCCGGAGTTGCCTGGACCGCATCATTAAATGTCAGGACGAGCTTGGTATTCACCGCCACTTCATCGGCATCGTCTTCAGGCGACAGCGCGACAATCCTGATATACGGCTCTACCTCATTGTCAGCCGTGACCGAGTCAGATGCCAGACGATATCCCTTCTTGTCTGTGACCGGTGGCTCTCCGTCCGCATACGCCACCTCAACGTCCTGACGGTTCAGGATCGGGCTGGCCAGCGTGAGGATCAGCTCCTTGCCCTTCAATTGCGCTCCGGTCACTTGCACTTCTTCTCCATCCACCGTTACGGTGAAGCGTGCCAACGCTTCCTCTTCCGCAGCCATCTTCTCCGGGAAGAAGACAGATACCTGACCCGGCGCCTCATCCGATACTTTCGCGCCGCTCAAGACCGGAGCCAGATCATCCTGCCACAGCAGGATCGGCAGCTCTCTCCGATCGTCCAGTTGCCAGATCTCATCAAAATCCCAGTCATCGAAAGAGTCCTCTTTCGCCATATCCGTATGCTTGAGCGGAATACCCGATTCCGGTCCTGTATCGGACTGACCGGTCTTGCCCTGATCATAATAAGCGGAAGTAAAGGAGATATTCCCCTTCTTGCCAACCAGACCGCCGATTCCCCCGATGGATTCGTCACAGAAGTACGTGCATACGACTTTGCCTGCGGCGTATACATGCTCAAGAGTGGAGGCGGCAGAGCTTCCGCCCACCAATCCGCCGACATTGACAGGTCCACGTACCAAACTGGTCGAGTAGCTGTCGGTGATCTCTCCGTTCTCGATGAGCCCGACCAATCCACCCACGTATTGACCGGCGCTCGTATCGCCCAACGAACAGGATTGATCAACTTCGGCATGGCTCAGTGATCCGACCAGACCTCCGGTAAAGGTCAGATAATCCGTGCCCGATACGATCAGGTTGGTGCAGCTGGCCTGGATGAGAGCGCCGTTATAGGCTTTCCCGACCAGACCTCCCGCACTTTCAGCCCCGGTGACGAATCCCCCGGATACGCGGACGTTGCTCACCGTTCCTTCCAATATGCCTGCCAGGGCTCCAGCGTGGCCCAAATATTCATCGGTCAGTGAAACATTGACCTCAGACAAAACAAGGTTCTGGACAACGCCATCCGATCCGATGTTTCCAAACAAACCTGCGAGTTTGAAATGATCCACCCACAATCCCGAGATCGTATGACCTCGCCCGTCGAGATGACCGTTAAATGCCGAATCCTCATCAGCGATTGGGGTCCACATGCCAAAGTAAGACAGATTAATGTCCTTGGTCAGCGCATAATGCGCCTCGAGATCGTGTCTTACCTCATTCAGCCGCTCAGCATTCCAGATCAGGTACGGATGATCCTCCGTGCCGTTGCCGCCCGGAACATCCGCGACCGGATCGGACAGTTCGCCCGTTCCATCCTCATTGGCTGCAGCCACCGCAAACACATATGTCGTGCCGTTCGTCAGCCCGGTTACGGTATACGTGGTCTCCGTGAGATCCGAAACGACGAGCTCCCAGTCTTCCGGATCTGTCGGAGCCTCTTCCCCTTGATACTTATATACCGAGTAACTGTCAGCCTCAGTTACGGCATCCCATTCCAGGATCACTTCACCGGCCCCCGCTGTACTGGTCAGATTCGTCGGTGCAGGTGGAGGGAATAACTCTTTCCATTGTGCATACAGAACCGTATCTGCACTCACGACAAACGATCCATCCGCCGCGGTGCCCGTTCCATCGGCTTCCGTATTCCAGCCGATGAATCTGTAGCCTGTCCGGGCAGGAGGTTCAGGCAGGAGGCCAAGTTCATCGCCCGGCAGCAGCGTCATGAATGCCGGGGTGGCGTTCGAATGACCGCCGTTGCTGTCGAAATGAACCGTGGAGCTGACAGGCAGCGTCCTGCGGGTCTGATATACGGCTCCATCCGTTCCGACTGCCAGGAAAGTGGCCTTGCCGCCAGCGACGGAAAGGAATTCGGTCGTGGCGACATCGGTCGCGATCGGGATCCACGATGTGTTGCCTTTCTTCAACACCCTGATGGTTCCGCCCGTGCCAACGATCACATAAGTTTGATCGTGATAAGCGATGCCGTTGTACGTCACACCGCTGATTCCGCTGCTCCTGTAAGCCCAGTCGTTTCCATTGGCAGAATAGTACAAATTGTACAGCTGATAACTCGGATTGTTGCCTGTACCTGCTGCGTAATACTCATCCTCGCCATAGGCAATACCGTTAAGAGAGACATCCACCGTGGTATATCTGCTCCAATTTACCCCGTCCGCAGACCAATAGGCTTTGCCATGATACGTGCCATCCACGCCATGGCCTACGGCTACAAACAGCTCATTGCCATAGGTCACATCACGGATATCCAGGGTGTCACCGGAATTCGCCGCTGCCCACCCGTTTCCATCCTCCGAATAGATCACGGTTCCGGCATCGCCTACAGCCACGAACTTGCCATCGCTATACACAATGCCGTAAAGACGATTGGACGTCGGACTTTCCTGTTCGGTCCAGCTGTAGAGATTGGTCGACGTGAGTACCGTGCCGTCGTCTCCAACCACCACATACACCCCCGCGCCATATGCGATGTCGCGAAGTATCACCGCGCTGTCACTCAGCTTCTTCCAGATCGCTCCGCTGTTGGAGGAATAGACACCTTTGCCCAGAGCCACATACTGGCCGTTTACGATGTTCACGCCATAGAAAGTTGCACTTTGATATTTGCTCCAATTCATGCCGTCATTTGACGTCACGATGTCAGAAGCACCTACACTGACGAGCAAACCGTCGCCATAAACGATTCCATTGCGGCCACTTGGCGATTGTGTCGAAGCCTGAGTCCACGAACTTCCGTTTGAAGATTCATAGATGAATCCGCCCGTGAATCCTGACCCAACCACCAGAAACTTTCCGTTGGCGAATATGACATCTTTCGCGTCTCCGGTAATGTCGCCATATTGGACAGACCAGTTCGCAAGGTCATTTGAAGTAAGGACTGATCCGAGAAAACCGATCGCGACCACCTTACCATTGCCCGCAGCGACACTGTACAGATCGAAGAAGAACCCGCTTTGCTGTGTCGTCCATTCCAGACCATCGGTCGATGTCAGGACCGTGCCACTGCTGCCTACAACGACGAATCCTCCATCCGCATAGGTGACAGCATTCAGTTCCGCCAAAGTGCCGCTGACCACAGGAATCCAATGGGAACCGTTCCTGGAAACGACGATTGTCCCATTGTCCCCTGCTGCCACGTACATATCGTTGCCATAGGCTACTCCCCGAAGCGTCCTTGTCGTGCCGCTGGATCGTGGCAGCCAGTTCTCCCCATCGGTGGAGATCAGGATCGTACCGTCCGCCCCAACGGCTATAAACCTGTCTCCCCCGCCTGTGATGTCATGCAGTTCCTTGGCAACACCGCTCATCTGTTTCGTCCAGACCGTGCCGTCGTAGGTGGCGGCGATCAAACCGTCAGCCCCGACCCCGACAAATATGCCGTTCATGTACGCGACAGCGTTCATCGCCTGGGAGCTGGATACCTTCCGATTGATCCATGAAGTGTATGGATCGATCCATTTGGCATACAGGGTGACGTTCTCCGTACCCATTGTAAACGTCTGACCCGGGAGATAGTCCGTCCCCGTCCCATCCTGCTTGGTATTCCAGCCGTTGAATATGAAACCTTCTTTCTTCAGCCCATTGCTGTTGTCATGGACGACGGCCAGGTCTCCGCTGCTGTACAGCGTGAGATCCACCGGCACATAGCCGCTGTCTGCGCCGTTGCCATCGTAGGTCACCTTATAGCCGCCCTCATCAGGCGCAGCAGATACCGGCGTGATGATCAGCCCCCCGGGTAACGTCCCGAAGACAACCGCAACCATCAACATGCAGATGAACAGTTGTTTCAATCGCAACACTCTCATGATCTCCTCATACTCCCTCCTGTATTCGACAATTTCCTGAAAGAATCATATAAAATCCGACCTTAAAAAAACCTTAAAACCCTCCGGCAAACAAAAAAGGTTATCCCCATCATGCCTCTTGCGGCATGAACAGAGATAACCTTCAGATGTAAACGTTGTGCACAAGATGTGTCCGGTGTCACGCAGGCTGCGCCGGAATCCGCACCGTCACCTTCGTGCCCAGCCCCGGCGTGCTCTCCATCTGCAGGCCGGTGCCGTATTCATACTTCAATCGCTTGTTGATGTTGATCAGACCGACGCCCTGGCGCTGGTTCGGCTTGGCATGCGGCAGCTGCTGCAGCTGCTCGCTCCGGAAGCCAACCCCGTTGTCCTCGATGATAAACAGGTATTCACCCTCCGACTGATAAGCGGTTAGCTTGACCGTGCCGCCCTCGATCCGGTTGCCGATGCCGTGCCGGATCGCGTTTTCGACCAGGGGCTGGATGAGCAGGGGCGGCAGGTTCACCTTGTGCATGCCTTCCGCGATGTCATACACGAAGCGCAAGCGATCCTTGAAGCGCGCTTTCTCGATCTCCACATAGGTGCAGATCAGGCTGAACTCCTCCTCGAAGGGGATCCGCTTCTCCATGTGGCTGAAGCGGAAGCTGCCGCGCAGATAGTCGGCCAGATCGCTCGTCAGCTTGCGCGAGCGCTCCGCATCCGTATAGCTGGACGCCACGATGCTGTTCAGGACATTGTACAGAAAATGCGGCTTGATCTGCGATTGCAGGAACGCCACCTCCAGATCGACCGCCTTGGCGAGCGAATCCTTCAGCGCCAGCAGGCTGCCGATCCTCGCCTTCAGCTCCGCCACATCGAACGGCTTCGGCAGGAAATCGTTCGCCCCCGCCTCGAACGCCGCCACCTTGTCCTGTGAACCGATGGCCGCGGTCACCATCAACACGGGAAGCTCCGGCAGCGTGTACGTCTTGCGGATCTCCTGGCATACCTCGTAGCCCGACATGCCCGGCATCATCAGATCAAGGACGACCAGGTCGATCCTGTTCGGCTTGCTGATCTCCCCGATCGCCTCATACCCGTTCTTGACGGCGATGACATTGTGGCCGAGCGGCTGGAGCGCCTCCATCAGCACCTTCAGGTTCAGGAACTGGTCATCCACGATCAGGATCGTGTGCATGCCTCCCTGATTGAGATAATAGGGAGTTTCCAGCGAGTATTCCGGCTTCCTGACCGGGGGAACAAGCGGCTGGTTCCCCCCGGCCGACGCGGCTGCCGATTTCCCTCTGGACTTGCCGTCCGGCGCAATTGGAAGCGTGAAGGTGAACGTCGTGCCGACGCCTCTGGTCGACGATACCGTGATCTTGCCCTTCTGCAGCTCCACCAGCTGCTTCACGATCGGCAGCCCGAGGCCGAAGCCCCGGTTCTCCTTCGCATCGTCGAAGGTCTGGAATGCCTCGAAGATATGCGGGAGATTGTGTGCCTCGATGCCTTCACCCGTGTCGTTGACCGAGATCTCGATCATGCCCTCTCTCTCCGCTGCCGACACGACGATGCTTCCATCCTTCGTATGCTTGACCGCATTGTCCAGCAGGTTGCCGATGATCTGGCTGAATCGGCTCTCATCCGCCAGCGCATACGGCAGGTGATCAGGCACCCGGTTCACCAGGCGGGTATTGCGATCTTCACCCAGAAACGAATAGATGCGCACCTGCATCTCGACCGCCGAGCGAACATCCACCTGCTGCGGATCGATCTTCAGCTCTCCTTGCTTCAGTTTGGAGAAGTCCAGAATATCGTAGACCAGCTGCGAGAGCCGTCCGGTGATGCTCGTGATGAGATGGAGCTTCTCCCGCTGTTCCTCCGTCGGCGGGTGACGGCTGTCCTCCAGCAGCGACCTGGAGATGTGCATGACACCGTGCAGCGGCGACTTGAACTCATGGGAGGTTCTGGCGAGGAATTCGTCCTTCAGCTTGTCCGACTTCATGAGCTGGATGGACAGTTCCTCGATCTTCTTGAACGCGTTGGAGAACCGGAGCGACATGAGCAAGGCCAGCATCAACAGCAGCACGAACGGCTCGAACGGCGGCAGCGTGTCCAGCGGAACGCCGAAGTACACATTGAGATTCTGCTCCAGCGCGTAGATGTTCAGCGTCACCGCGGCGAAGGCCAGATACACGCTTCCTTCCACCTTGTGGAAAGCCGCCACGATAAACACATAGATCGCATACAGCAGCGGGAAGGTCGCGTAGAATGTCACCAGCTGTCGGTACAGCGACTCGAACCAGGCGAAGAAGAACAGGATCCCGAAGGCGAGCACCGCACCGACGACCACGCCGCCGCGAATCAGCCATCTGGCGCAAAACGGCCGAAACGCCGCGTACAGGTACAGCAGGAACGAGAGCCCCACGCCCACCGCTGTCATCAACTGGACGCGAATAAACAGCCAGAAGGGCAAGTGCCCGAATGCTTCATACAACACCCGCTCACCGCGCGTGCTGGTAAAAAGGGCCGAACACACGAACACCATGCCCAGCATGAACAGGGACAGATCGTTCTTGCGCTGCGTATACAGACCGATGAAATACAGCCCCATGATCAGGAAAGCGGTGATGCTGACCCAGTCATGGCTGATCGACCTGTCGCGGAAGGCGGAGATATCCTCGGCGTATCCCAGATAGATCGACTCGGTCACGCCGCTGCTGGGCGGAAAATCATAATTGGCCACCTGCACGAGGATCTCGTTCCACCCGGGCTCCAGCTTGAAATAGCTGACATAGGGCTTGTTCTGCGATCGGTAGGTCGGCCCCTCATCGGGGTCTCCGCTCTGGCCCACGACCTGCCCGTTGATGAGGATGCGGTTGGCCATCTGGATCGATGAGGTTTTCAGCCCGTATATGGTCGCACCGTCGCTGATCCTGACCCTCAGGCGATAGGTGGCCTCCCCCAATGTATGCTGGTGCTTCGACCAGGAGCCAGGCACGTTGATCCATTCCGGTTCGCGCGCGGAGGCGAAATCTTCGGGGGGCGTGAGCTTGCCGGGATAGAACTCCCATTCCCCATCCAACGGAACGACGCCATCATCGGCGAAGTTCCATGCGGTCAGATCAAGGACGCCCTGTTCCGCGTGAGGCGCGGGCTTGATGATATGCGAGAAATAGAGGTAGAACAATCCGTACGTAATTGCCAATATGGCCAGCGTTACCGCTGCCGCTGCCACTCTGTACCTCATGGATCTCAACCAGTCTTTCCTATTTTCTTGAACAGATTAACCGTCTCCTCTTCCAGCTCCACGCCGAGCTGTTCGCATATGACCTGCTCCAGCTGCCGATAGACGCGCAGCGCCTCGCTTCGATTCCCCGCATCCAGGTGCAGCTGGATCAGCTCCCGTCCATCCGACTCCGAATCCGGAGCGATGGCGAGCACGCGCTGCAGGCAGTCCTCCGCCAGCGCCAATCTCCCTTTCTGGCGGACATGCCGGAACATGCCGCGCAGCATGCGCAGATACTTGGCATTGATCGCCTCCTGCCGGAACACCGACCAGTGATAGTCGCAACCCTCCATGTAGGCTCCCTGGTACAGGGCGTTGATCCTGTCGTACAGCTCCTCATCCGGCTGCTCCGCACCCAGCATGCCATCCAGCAGGCTTTCCAGCTCGGTCACATCGACCGTCGCTCCATTGAGCCGGATGGCGAAGCCGAATCCCGATTTCTCCACCCTCATCGGGATGCCGTGCTCCACGAAGCTCTTGCGCAGGTAGGACAGGCAGGTGTACAGATACGTCTTCGCCTTGCCCAGATCATATTCGGGCCAGATCGATTCGATGATGAGCGCCGTGTCCACGTGCTTCTCCGCATGATGGATCAGGAACGCGCACAGTTCCTTCTCCTTGTTCGTCTTCCACGGGAGCTGCCGGCTGGCGTCATCCGGAAGAGGGATCGAGAAGCCGCCCATGCAACGAATATGAACCTCCGTACGGCTTGCGGCAGGGGATGCTGCCGGCTTGATGCGCGACAAGGCATGCTGCAGCCTGTTCGGCGCCAGCGGCTTCAGCAGATAGTCCGTTGACTGGATCTCAAACGCTTCCACCGCATATTCGGCATACGCCGTGGTGAACACGATGGGCACATCCGGCTGGATCTCGCGCATTCTCCTGGCCGCTGTCATGCCATTCATCAATGGCATCTCATTATCCAGGAAGATGGCGTCCACAGGCGCCTCGCGCAAAGCCGCGATGGCCTGGACCGGATTCACATATCGCCCGACGATGTCCACATCTCCAACCTGCTTCAGCAGAATCTCCAGAAGATTCAATGCGTCCTCTTCATCATCCACGATCATCACGCGGATCATCCAGCTTGCCTCCCGAATCATTTCTTAATTAACCAAATCATAACACAAAAATGTCGATCCATATACTGTGATTTCCTGTTCACATCGGCCGCTACGGTCAGCCTTCCTCACAAGTCGAAGCGCCATCTCACCCGACGGGTTTGACGGCGCTTGCTCCATGCCTGTGGTATAGGTTCTGTCGTCCGCCCTTCGATCGGGCGGGGGCGGTTCTATCCTCCATCCCTCGATCGGCGGAGCTGGTGCTGGTTCCGTCCCTTGCACGGGTCGGATCAGAGTTGCCAGGATTCCGACCTTGGCAGAATGGTATCGCGCCTACTCATCGATCAGATTCGCCGTCTGCAGCAGCCGCTGGAGCATGACCGCCGCTTCCGCCTTCGTCAGCTCCCGATGAGGGGCCAGCAAGCCGTATGCTCCGCGGATGATACCGCTATCCGTCACCAGCGCTGCGCCTTCCCGGGCCCATGCCGCTACTTCCGCAGCATCGGTGAACGGCGCCAGCGCCGCCTGCGGGTCCTCCGGCCCGCCAGCCCGGCCAGCTTCGCCGCGCGGGCCATGATCACCATCGCCTCCTGACGGGTGATCGTATCCTTCGGGCGGTACAGCCCGTCCGATCCTCCCTTCACCAGGCCGTAGCGCTCCGCCGTCGCCACCGCATCGGCGAACCAGTCGTCCGGACGCACCTCTCTCGCAAGCGGCTCATTCGCCTCGAGACCATCCAGACCAAGCGCACGAACGGTCATGGCGGCGAATTCCGCCCGGGTAACGGCCCGATGCGGCTCGAACAGCCCGTTCGGCGCTCCCTTGACGATCAGACGGCTCGCCATGTCCTCCACCGACGCCTTCGCCCAATGTCCGGCCAGATCCGCGAAAGTGCGCTCGTTGTCGATGACCGTATACGCGCTGTTCGTCAGGCTGTTGATGATCGCCTCATACGATCCGTTCCGCTCCACGATCCGCGTCGGCACGTGGAACCATTCTCCGTTCGGCCCGATCCACACGCCGGTGGTGATGCGTCCGCGATCCACGCCCTGCGGGATCGCGATCGAGCGTTCCACATACGCCGTGAATCCGTCGATCTCCACGGTTCGGTCGCCGTATACCGCCGTGATCCGGAATTCGATGACCGGAGCCACATGGGCGATCGTCGCGCCGTCCTGCCCAGAGGGCTCCAGTGCCGGTACCTCGATCATCTCAACGTATACCAGGATGTCCTCCAGCTCAGACGCTTCGAGCTGTTCGGCGACGCGGACGATGTCGATCAGCTCGGCAGGGATGGATTGACCGAGCCGTCGCTGCCTGTCTCGACGACGGTGAAGTCCGCCGGATCGGCATCGTCCAGCCCAATCACTCCTTCGCTGAATTCCAGGATGATCTCCGTATCGCTGCTCCGTTCCGCACCCGCGATGAAAGGCGGCGTGATGTCTGTCAGCACGAACGATCCAAGCAGCGTCTCCGCCTCGATCGGAGTGCCCTCCTCATCGAAGATCGCCAGGCGATGCACCGGATAGATCGCGACCTCCTCCACCCCGGTCGGATCCCCGTCGATCGACAGGAACAGCCGCAGCGTCGTCTCCCCTCCGTCCGGCATGCTCGCCTCCTCCGGCGTTTCACCGTCAGGCTGGCGCACGTAAGACACGCGTGCCCCCTTCGCATTGCCGCCATTCTCCGAGAATTCGATCCGGAAATCGCCTGCCCACAGTCCGCTTGCTCCGTTCGGATTGCCATAGACGCCCTCGTCGAAGGTGACGTCGACATAGGCATTGGTCTCCTCCGCTTCGATCGACACCGGAGCAGGCGGCGTCGTGTCATCGTCTCTCCGCGCGTGCGCCAGCACATGGTTGCCGCCCGCGCTGAACTGCACGATCCGCTTGCCGGCGAACGCGGTGATCGGCGTTGGCGACGAGCGGTCGCCGTCGGTGTCATTGCCGATGCCGAGCTGGCCATTACCAGCCACGCCGCTGCCGTACACCTCATACCCGTCTTCTGATTCAACCGCGATAAACATCTGATAACCGGACATGGTGATGGTTCCGGCGACCGCACGCTTCCCGGCCAGCGCTTCGACGCGGGTCGGCGCGAGACGATGAGTCGTATCGCCAAGTCCGAGCTGGCCATGTTGGTTGTCCCCGAACACATAGACATCACCGGACGCGGTGATCACCATGGACGAGGTGCCGCCCGCGTGCACGGCGATCGCCGGATCATCGGCTGGCAATCCCTCGATCCACTTCGGTGCCCATTGATACTCCTCGTCGCCATGGCCCAGTCGCCCCTGTCCGCCATGACCGAATGAGTATACCTTGCCCTTGTCCGTCAGGATCAGCGCATAAGCGGAACCTTCCGAGATGGCGATCGGCCGCTCATCCTCAGGCCAGGTGCTCACGATCTTCTCCGGAGTTAGCTCCGGTATCCAGCCGAGTTTGTATACATCCCCTTCCTCTGACAGGACGAGCGAGTCTCCCCAACCGGCCGATACATCCACGATCCTGACATCTTCCATGACGCGAACCGGCGTGTATACCCTGTCGTTCAGTGAAGGATCGCCGAGCTGGGCATTATTATTCCTGCCGAAAGCATACAGCTCACCGGAAGTCGTGACGGCGAGCGAATGAAAATCCCCGCCTGAAAGGGCCGCGATCCGGATCGATTCACCTGACAATACGGGATTTACGACCGGCGTGGTCTGGGGAAAATTATCGCCAAGTCCCAGCTGACCATGGGTTCCGGTGCCAAACACATACAGGTTGCCGTCACTGCCTGCGACCAGCGAATGACCCAACCCGGCGGCAAAGGCGACCGGTTCGGGCAATCCAGGGATCAGTTCCGGTATGCCGCGATTGGCGTAATCGCCGAATCCGAGCTGCCCGTTTCCGTTATCTCCCAGGGCGAACAGGCCATACCCCGGCACGGTGGGATGACCGGGCATCACCTTGATCGGCGGCGCGGACTCCTGGGACGTTCCCCTGGCATTCGTCGATTTGACCGTCACCTTGTATTCAACGGCGTTCATCAGATCTTCTATCGTGATCGGGGAGCTGGTCCCGGTGATCGTGCGCCGCACCTTGTCGTTCCACAGATTCACGGTGTACAGCGTGACCGGCGTTCCGCCGTCATACACCGGAGGTGTGAAGGACACAGTCAATTGCCGATGTCCCGGTGTGACCGTGATATTCGCGGGCGGATCCGGGTAGTCATACACGGAAGGACCCAGCGTCAGCAGGAGCGAGTGGAAGCGCTGCGCAGCGATTTTCGTGACCTGCACGCCCGCTGGCGTAATCTCCCTGGGCAGAGTCACATCGTCAGCCGTATTGATCCCTTGTCCGGTATAGGAGTCCTGGCCAAAAGAGTACACCTTGCGCGATTCCGTCAGCACCAGACTGAAGTTACTGGCTGCCTGGATCATCACGACCTTCTCGTCGCCGAACAAGGAGGCGGAGAGTTCCGTCGGAGGGAGGGTTTCCCAATCGATCTCCGCCGGATCCAGGCCCAACTGCCCGTATGACGTCTGTCCGAAAGCGTACACCCGACCGTTCGCCGTCAACACCAGGGAATGGGTAGACCCGGCTGAGGCGGAGACGACATATTCGTCCGAGAAATCCGTGACGAGCGTCGGTTCCACCCAGTATGCTGTGCCGCTGAGGGCCGGCACACTGCCTGCGGCGTACAGACTGCCATCATCCATGACGAAGAACGTATGTCTGGAACCGGTGGAGATCGACTTCACCGTGGCCTCCGGCGCGAACCCGGTGACCTTCTTGAACCCATAAATATTCTCATCGGTATCCTCCAGACCGAGCCCCAGCTTGCCGTACTGGTTGCGGCCGGTCGCATAGACCTCGCCATCCGTCGTCACCAGGAACGTCATGTAGTAGTTGGCCTCGATCGAAGCCATTTCCCCGTTGACTGGAAGCGGTGTCGGCAAGGTGACATTTTCGACTTCACTCGCGAAGCCAAGCTGTCCGTAGCTGTTGTCGCCGAACCCATACACCTTCCCGTTATCCGTCAGCAACAAGGTGTGAGTATCTCCTGCGTCGATCGCCACCACCTGGCCATCGACACCGCTCAGATCCACCATTACCGGTGTCGCACTAAACCCCGAATTCCTGATGGTCCCGTTTCCCAGCTGCCCTTTATTGTTCGCCCCGACCGCATACACCTCTCCATCTGCAGACAAGACTACGGAATGGGAGAGACCCACCGCGATGTCGAAGATGTGGAGGCCCGGGAACGCTGTCACCAGCTCTGGCGCCAGCTGGGTCGAACCACCGTTATCCAGCGCAAGCTCGCCCATATTGTTCCGCCCAAAGGCGTGCAGTTCCGGCAAACCGCCCTCCTCCTCGGTCGAGAACGGGGCGAATCCAGGCTCGTCATCGTGCGCCTCCTCTCTGACCGTATCGTATACATCCTCCGTCACATCGTCGCCGTACACGGCGTCCGTGACACTGTCGCCTCCCATTGCGTCCGCAACATGGCTGTCCGTCCCGACGTCCTCCGAACCCGGGACTGGCTCCGCCCATGCGGCGAACCCGCTTTGCACGATGATCACAACGAAGCAGAGCAGCGTCATCGCGATCCTTCTCCGAGTCATGCCTCGCTTCATCTTCAACCTCCATTGCAGTCAGATCGTTCAATATATCCACGACGGATACTTTTGACTCACGACCAGCGTACTACAATGGACCTTAAAAAATGTCGATTCATGGAACCACCGTCCATTACGACCAGTTCGACAAGACCGGTGAATCTTGACCTTGATGACAGCCCCTTTTGGGATGCCGTTTCGAACATCTCGTTATGTCCGGAAGACGTTTGCTTCACGGCGGTCATATCCGGTCATCCCGGGAGGTGGGAGGATGGTCTCCATGCGTCTCGTCTCCACCCTGGTGAAGCTCCCAAGGCATTCCGAACAAGTGATGTTCTATCATTTACCAATACTATTGCAGGCTTGTCTGAGATATAATAGGGAATTACTCTGATGAATTCCGTCACCTGTATGCAACTGAGGAGGATGTCATGTTTATCACCTATGTGCTCGCGGGGCTGGCTGTTGCCATGCCGGTGGGCGCCATCACCGTAGAGATGACCAAACAGTGCCTGAAAAATGGCTTCCTGCACGGCTGGGCGGTTGGGCTGGGCGGGATGACGATCGATCTCCTCATGGTCCTTGCTCTGCATCTCGGCCTGGCTCCGATCTTGCAGATCCCTTACATCCAGGTGCCCATGTGGCTGATCGGCGCGATCTTCCTGTGCATGATCGGCTATGACTCGATCCGGCATGCCGACAGGGACATTGCTCTGCCAGGCGAGACGACCACGAGATCGATCCTCGCATCCTATCGCAACGGGTTTCTGGTGGCGATCTCCCCCGGCAATCTGGTGTTCTGGCTCAGCGTGTTTGGCACCGTCATCACCAGCTCCTACGACAGCTCCAGACCAATGATGATTCTGGTGGTCGCGGCGGGAGTGCTGACAGGCATTCTGATTCACGACCTGGGCCTGCTGGCCATCCTGACTTTTGCCCGGAAGCTGATGAGCCGCCGCATGATCCGGGCAGCCTCCATCATCGCCGGCCTGGCATTGATCGGCTTTTCCGGTTACTTTCTTTGCGAGTTTATAGTTGGGGTTGAAGGTCTTATCCAGGCCCGTTAGTGATATCTCTCACGCTGTCTCGGCACGTCCGAGAGACGATTTTTTCTTCTCTCACGCCGCTTCGACCGCCTCAATTCACCCGAGAGAAGATTTTTTCTTCTCTCACGCCGCTTCGACCGCCTTGGCACGCCTGAGAGAAGAAGTGGTCATCTTGTCAGATCAAGTCTTCATCCGTCAGGTAGAGTCATTCGAAGGGCACATGGGAGTTGTTCGGAGCTGTTGCGTCTGGTGGTGGAAGACGGGGCTTCGATCGGGTTTCTGCCACCGTTGCAGCAATCGGAAGCCAGAGAGTAATATTCATGCTATGATGGAGATGCCATGGAATCTGATACGCGGAGGTTGATGCACATGCCACTCGAGATCATCCAGGGAGATATTACGAAGGTTCACGTCGATGCCATCGTGAACGCGGCGAACCGCTCGCTGCTCGGCGGAGGAGGAGTTGACGGGGCCATCCACAGGGCTGCGGGGCCGGAACTTCTCGAGGAATGCCGCAAGCTGGGCGGTTGCGAGACCGGGCAGGCCAAGATCACGAAGGGGTACAGGCTTCCCGCTTCGCATGTGATCCACACCGTTGGTCCCGTATGGCGCGGCGGCGGATACAACGAGGCGAAGCTGCTCGCGGACTGTTACCGCCATTCGTTGGCACTGGCGCAAGAACATCAACTTCGCAGCATTGCCTTTCCGTTGATTTCGACAGGCGTGTACGGGTATCCGAAAGAGCCGGCGATGCAGATAGCGGTGGCGACGATTCGTGAGTTCCTGTCGCACCATGATATGGACGTGTACCTGGTGGTGTTCGATAATGAGTCGATCGCTCTGGCGAAGAAGCTGTTTCCCGATGAAACAAAGGGCATATGAGTAGCAGAGCCGCCCTCATGGACGGCTCCTCTTCTCTGCCGCATGCCACAGATCCCCCTGATGCCCCTAGAATACCTCCGCCGCTTTTTCTCTTCGAACGAGATAGATGGATACGGCCACACACGCTATGCATAAGAGACAACAAACCAAGGGTTCCAGACCGATGATGCCCAATGCTCGATACAGATCGTTATCCATGCTGAAAGGATACCTGAACACATAGACACATAACGTTGCAAGAGCAGCAAACACCGGAATGAGCTTCAATAGTAAGGTGATCAAGTTTCGGCTGAACCTCGATAGGATGAACGCCATGGCTGCCGTTCCCAAGCAAAGGATATACAGCAATCCAATATATATCGTGACATATTGTCCATACGTCATGTCAAACCAAAAAATAGGCCTGTTCAGAAAAGAGATCATGCCGCTGTTCCAATACACCCATGTGCTGTTCGTGCTGTAAATAGCCCCAAAGATCAAAAGCAATACTGTGGTGAGACAAAAAGCCGAAAGAAGAACTGCATATAACTGTTTTCGGAAGATCATCCGCCCAAGCCTGGACGTATATTGCATCAGATGAACATTTCTTGCGCGGTCGGTGACGATAAGCGGCGAAACCAGCACCAATACAGCCAGGACGGATAAGATCGCCAGGTACAAGCTGTATCCAACCGTATTGTTATATACATTCCAATCCATGATGTTAGTGTATTCTTTGGTCTGCAAAACTTCGGTGTATCGGTCGATCGCCTTCTGGTTTGCGGCTTCAGATATGATTCGATTCAAGTATTGGGGATAGTCACGGTATTGGCCATCGATCCAATCGAGGGCTTGCAATTTAAATCGAACATAATCAGCTTCCTCCCCCAACAAGGTCCAGATGGCTTTGGATTCCACCTCCGTATTGGTATCTTGTGCAAGAACCCTCTCGTAATCCTCGTAGGAGTATATGCCAGCATCAGCAAATACAGGATTGGCCTGTATATGCCTTTCCATTTCGTAGATTAGTTGCTCTCGGGTCTCGCTTACAAACTCGGCATACTCGTTTGCTTCCAACGTTGTGCCGTAACGCTGTACCAATTCGATGCCGTACTCCACTTCCTCTGTGGCCGAATGACCGTTCGGAAAATCGATGAAGTAGCTCATAAACAGTCTGTAGAATAATGTACTAAGAAGCCCGAGCAGCACAAGCATTCGGATGTTCCAAATCTTCCTCATCTCGCCTATGACGAATCTCATGCACAATCCTTCCTTCTAAAATATTTGGCTGCCAGCAAGCAGAATACTGTCAACACAACAAAGGATACGCCAAGTCCCACTATCTCGAAATGAGGCCAGACGGTGTCGATGTCTCCGTCGGTAAACCACAAGTCATGTTTTAACCACAGTCCAATCGGAGATAGAACGGCCAAATATCTGACGGCAAGCCCTACTGGCAAGTCCTGGGGGATCTGAGCCGGGACCACGATACATAACGCATTGGCGATAAGAATAAGCAAGAAAGCGATGTAGCTGTTGCGAACCAACATTCCGATGCCAAGCGCGATCAGTGAGAAGCATAACGTGGCTCCTACACCGATTACGAGCATGGCCAGAAGATAAGTCAGGACATTGAAGCTGTACCATGTCAGAACGGGCCTGGTTCCAGTGATAAGATCCGATCTGTAATTGAACAGGCTGGATACACTACTCCGCCACACACCTCCGTAATCGTTCATGACGAAATAAATGAGGAGGGTGAGGAGTGCCAGCAGAGCGAATGCGGCAAGCCCCGCAGATACAGAGGCAGCGAATTTGGGAACCAGGATCAGACGGCCTTTCTTCGTGGAATATACGACACTCTCTGTACCATGAATATTTTCATAACCGATAGAGAGCAGAACCAACAGAACGGTCATGAGCACTCCTTCGATCAACAGCCAACCCAACAGGGTGTTGAACAGAAACTGATGGCGGAAATGAGTAGATCCCGCAAAATAAAGGGTCAAACTTTCATCGTTACGGGCCTTATCATCGACGACCTTCTGCAATGCCGTATACTTGTCTCGCATCATCTGGGCCCAGTATCCCGTCGACCCGGCAGCGGCGATATATCTCTCTCCGATGCTTTGGGTTTCGTAACCTTCAAACACATCGGCAACTCCGTCAGTTTCATATTGAAGACGCGACAGGTACGTTGCCTGTTCCCCGCTCGCCGTAATCCGAGAGAGGTTTGCATAGAAGGATGGTTCTAGAATGTATCCTGTATCCCTCGCAACCGAGCTAACATAATCCGCATACTCATCATCCGAATGACTGATGATTAAAAGGTTAAACAACAGGCAGACGCCGGCAAATCCCCATGCAGCGATCGATGTAATCAGCTTTTTCCACTCCAGCCAATAGATCCGCATCAGATCGCCTCGTCCCGATAAATGTATAAAAATACGTCCTCCAAACTTGGTGTAACGGGTCGCGCCGCTTCGGGACTTCCCGTTTCACAGACAAATCGAACCAACGTGCGCCCATCCTCCTGACGTTGCGTTAATGGAAAATGTGGATATTGAACGCTTGCCATGTCCCATGTCTCATATACCTTGCCGCTTAAAGCGTTGCAGATGTTGGAAGGAGAGTCGTTGCACAGCAGCTTGTGATCCTGGAGCATGATGACACGGTTCGCAATTGATTCGATGTCAGAGACAATATGCGTCGATAAAATGACAATTCTGTCTTTGGAAAGTCCGGAGATTAAGTTGCGGAAGCGTACCCGCTCTTTCGGATCAAGTCCGGCTGTCGGTTCATCCATTATCAGGATCTTGGGATCATTAAGCATCGCTTGCGCGATCCCTACACGCTGGATCATGCCGCCTGAGAATTTGCGCATCTTCACGTCCATCACATCTTCTAGAGAAACAAGCTTCAATAGTTCAGGCACTTTACGGTTAGCAACTTGGCGGTCAATCCCTTTCAAGGCAGCCAAATAGAGCAGAAACTGCCGAGGAGATTGATTTTTGTATACACCAAAATTTTGGGGCAAATAACCGATTACATCGCGATATTTCTCACCAAGTTTGGTTATTTCCATCCCGTCCCAGAGTATCTCTCCTTGCGTCGGGAAAAGCAGTGTGACAAGCATTTTGATCAGCGTGGTCTTCCCGCTGCCGTTGGGTGACAGCAGGCCATAGACACCATTTGTGAACTCAATCGTGATATCCTCAAGAGCCGTGAATTTGCCGTATTTTTTGGTTACGCGATTAACAACCAACATGATATGCAACCTCTCTTGTTTGATGATGAATGAGTTTCTTGATCTCATGAAGAAATAACCCAAAGGCGATAACAGCAATCAATGCCGTTATGGTAATGGGGACTTGCGACAAGAATAGTTCCCACCGTTCTCTAAAAACCCACATGGGCAGCACGCCAATCAGCAGCCAAAGCAATAACGGGGCAAAATGATTCCATCTCCAGTTAAAGGACCTCAAGATTACCATACTCGCGTAGGAGCATAGGAACAAGGCGCAAATGGATATGGACAGCGGTCTGAGGAAGTCATCAGAAGCTGAATACCGGCTGAACAGATTTGCAAGTGTGCACATCACCGTGCCCATCAGAGAAAAAACGAGTACCCGAAATGCGGCAATTTGCTGTATGGTATATCTGCATGTCATCTTGATCTCATATAACACGCTGCTTCGTTCCACAGTCTCTGCCAAGAGCACGGCAGCAACAAAAAATACAGGAGCTGCCGCGAACAACACAGCATTTCTATATTGGTCAGGCGGCATTGGCAACAAAGCGATAAATCCAATCATTAAGACAACAGCCATGCCTACCACCTGTGCTGAGTCCGAGAAGAGATATTTGAATCCTAGAGCGCGGTACAGGTGGTACAATTGCTTCCAGAGACTTGGAGGTTTGGACAGGCCTTCCGACAGGATATATTGAATGGCTCTCTCCTTTTCCTCTTGAGAAGGCTTAATCACATTCATCCTTAAACTCCTCCCTGAGTAACTTCAATAAGCGATAATACTTGGTCTTCACTGTTGATTCCGGCATATCCAAAAGCGCTGCGATCTGCGCGAAGGTATGTTCACCGTAGAACTTCAATCGGAATATCTGCTGCAGGCTCATTTCCAAAGAATTGATGTACATGTGCACTCTCGATAACAATGCTTTGATCTCAATCTGGCGCGTAAACTCGGTTTCGTCAGGGAGGTCGATATCTTCGATCCTGAGGACATGCTTTCTTTCAGTCGTCTGGCTGCGGAAGTAATCAATGGTTTTGTTTGTCGCAATCCGGTACAGCCAAGTCCGAAAGCTCGCTTGCCTGGCCTCATAATTTCTGATCGATTGAAGCACAGCGATGAAGATGGTCTGCGTCAAATTCATGGCGGTCTGCTTGTCAGAGGTTTGCTTGTAGACATATGCATAGATTTCATCAAAGTATTTTCGTACCAATTGATCGGCGGCCGCTCTGCTGCCCGTTATCTGGATCTTCCGTATCAGCAGGATGTCTTCCTGCAAGGTTGCACCTCCTTCACCCTCCTATCTATGTATTCGATTCAGACGGGCGAATAGTTTTCATCAATACAAATTTTAAGACGGCAAACTCCCGCGTGCATAACTTCGCAGCGGGAGTTTGCTATAGTCCGAGATTCATTCACGTTTAGCCAACATAACGCGCAAGCACCCGGTCCACGGACGGACCGTACGATTCGCCGAACAGGATCAAATGCACGAGCAGGTAATAAAGCTGGTACAATGGGCGCCGCTCCGCATAGTCAGGCGGCAGCGGGTACGATTCTTCATAGGCAGCGTAGAAACGGGTGGAGAATCCGCCGAATAACTCCGTAAATGCCAGCTCATATTCCCGGTCGCCGTAGAACACCGCAGGATCGATGAGATATGGTTCTCCGTTAGCGCTTGCGAGCCAATTCCCATGCCACAGGTCGCCATGAAGCAAGGACGGCTTGGTGCCCGCCGGTATCCATCGATCCAGCGATTCGATGAGGCGGTTCAACCGCCTTCTGCGCTCGCCTGGCATGCGCCCATGTTCCTCCGCCAGCTCGATCATCGGCAGAAGGCGATGCTGCCTGTAGAATTCCCGCCACGTATCGCACCAGCCATTCGGTTGCGGGAGCAGGCCGATATAGTTGTCGTGATGAAGGCCGAAGCGCCCGCCGGGAGACCTCCTCCGGTGCAGCTCCGCCATTCCTCGCCCCAGCGCTTCTTCCGTGGTATGACGGGCAGGGCCGGACTCGATCCACTCCAGCACGATCATGCCGCCGCTTCTGTCCGGAATCCCGCCGGCATAGAACGTTTCCGGAACGGCCACCGCACCCGCTTCCTTCAGCAGTGCGAGCCCCTCGGCTTCCCGCTCAAATACGAGGCCATCCAGATCGGGCCGATACTTGACGAACCACTTCCGCTCCCGGGTCTCCGCCACATACGATCGGCCGATGTCCCCGCCTCTCACTTCCCTCAGCGCGATGATCTCTTCCTGCGGCTCCAGCGGCAGAACCCGCTTCAAGGCCTGTTTCATCCACTCCATGCTACGAATCCCCCCAGGATCCCCTATTCCAATGTTTGAGGATGATCTGTTCCCTCTATTGTACCACATTCATGATTCATGCCTGGAAGAGCAGCCTGAACCACTCCCATAATCGGTACAACTGTACACCCGCCAAACAGCAACAGACCGCCCCGACCTCGGGTTGCGGTCTGTTTGTCATCACAGGAGAATAGTCCCTCCGGACCGAGTTATATGATTTTTCATACAAAATCATCTTGCTGTCTACCGGTTCGGACCGTTTTGTACGATCATTCGTACAAAAAGATCCTCCAACAACCATATTATCCTGATTTTGTACGATTTTTCATACAAAACGAGCGGATTTCAGCGGCGACGGCTTCGTTTTGTACGATTATTCACACAAGCGCAGCAGGCCGGCAATACGAGAGGCACAACACCCCTCGTTGCGTTTCCGTATCTACCTTCCTCACAAGGCATTGCCCTGCGCGCTCAGCCCCCTCAGCTGTACAGCTTAAACAGCGCCTGTGTGCCGCTGTCCTGTTCGCCCAGGGAAGCCAGCTTCTCATACAGCGATCTGGCGAGCCGGACGCCTGGCATGTCGAAGCCCATCTCCTCCGCGGACTGCAGCGCGATGCCCAGATCCTTGATAAAGTGCTTGACATAGAATCCCGGCTCGAAATTGCCCGCCAGCATCCGCGGTCCCAGGTTGCTGAGCGACCAGCTTCCTGCCGCCCCGGTCTCGATGCTTCTCATGACCTGCTGCGGGTCCAGCCCCGCCTTCATCGCATAGCCAAGCGCCTCGCACACGCCCACCATGTTGGAAGCGATCGCGATCTGATTGCACATCTTGGTATTCTGCCCCGCACCGGCTGGACCCTGGTGCACGATGTTGTTGCCCATCGCCCTGAAGATCGGTAGCATCGCGTCAAATGCCGCCCGGTCGCCGCCGACCATGATCGACAGTCTCGCCTCCCGCGCCCCGATGTCGCCGCCTGATACCGGCGCATCCAGCGCATGGCATCCCTTCGCGGCCGCTTCCCGCTCGATCCGCTCGGCAAGCCTTGGGCTGGAGGTGGTCATGTCGATCAGATACGTTCCCGGTCTGGCACTGGCGATGATCCCGTTCTCGCCCAGGTAGACTTCCTCCACGTCGTGCGGATATCCCACCATGGTGATGACCACCTCGACATACCGCGCCAGCTCTCCCGGGCTGTCGTGCCAGATCGCGCCCTGGGCGATCAGCTCCTCCGCCCTTGCTTTCGTCCGATTATACACATGCAACTCATGGCCCGCGGCCATCAGGTTGCGCGCCATGCTTCTTCCCATGACCCCCGTGCCGACAAATCCGATCTTCATTCCTATCATCCTCCTTCTATCTCTTCCATGATATCACATCGGGTTCAGACGCCGAAGGGCCGACAGGATCCCACGTTCCGTTAGTGTCAGGTCATCCGTGTCATCAGCAACAACCGATTGAAACACAGCCAAAAAAAACACCCGTGATTTCCCTGCGGGGCAGGGCTATCCCGAGTGTACGCCAGTCCATGATCTCTCATGTGCTCAGCAGCTTCTCCAGGTGCTTGACCGTCGGGGTCAGATTGGCGAAGAAGTACGCCTCTCTCAGTCTCCGCGAGGCATCGCTGTACCTGAGATACGCGGCTCCTCCCTGATGCAGCATGCAGGCCTGGACCGCCTTCAGCGCCAGGTAGGCAGCGTCCAGCCTGACCCTCAGCAGCTCCTTCACAAGATCAGCCAGATCAGGAGAACCCGCCAGCTGATAGAACCGCTCGCGAAGCTCCCTGAACTCCTGCTCCAGCTCATCCGCCTGGACGCGCAGATAAGCGTTGCAGCCGAATTGCCTGTTGCGGGCTTGCTCGATGCCGCGGATCGATTCGCTGATAATGCCGAGTGCAAGCGGCACCTGATACAGGACGAAATAAGGCCTGATCCTGGGGACAAACGAATCCGCATCTTGGGCGATGAGCATTCGGTCAGGGATGAAGACCATGTCAAACTTGCAGGAAAATGTGGAGCTTCCGTTCAACCCCATAAATTCCGCCTTCGGAATCAGTTCCAGCCGTTCGGCATTGCATGGGACATACACCATGATCCTCTGATGGTCATCAGCTTGGGCGACGATCCCGAACCAATGATCCGGTCCCAGATTGGATACGGCACCCAGATGGCCGCATATCACATATCCTCCGTCCGTCCGCTGCGCTTTCAAGTGCAGCTTCTCAAGGCCCGCGTAGAACTTCATCGGGTTCGATAATCCGGTTGCGCCGAGGCACTCGCCATTCTCCAACAGGGGCAATACTTCCTGGCGCAGATACTCGTTATCCGTCATCCGCAGATACGTCAGTGACGCAAGATGGCACCACAGGTTGAAGGCGGTTGTCATGCATGTTTTGGCCGTTTCCTCGACGAGCATGGCTCCGCCCAGCAACATCTCAACCTGCGACTTCTGCCCGGAGGCCAGATATCCGTTCTTGCCAAGCGCCAGCAAATAATCTTTCGCATAATAAGCCTCGGCATCGATCTTTTTGACATAAGGTCGCAAATAGGCCTTGATCAGATCATCCAGCTGACCGGACTGAGGTGCACCGAACACCATAGACACCGCCTTCTCCCCCATACCATTGCAGAATCAGTCAGTTTGTCGCAATTTCCGTGATCGTATCGATCGGAGCCTTGACCGCCTGACGCGCTCTCTTGACCGCTTCCTCGTCCGGAGCGTCATAGAAGCACAGGCATTTGGTCATGTCTTCGCATACATAGGTTCTGGCAAAGGATACTTCCGGCACTTCGGCGTAATGGACGGAGTTCGTTTTCTTCCGATCCAGATAAGCCTCCATGGTCAGGTTCTCCGGCAGATTCCACTCCACCAGGTAGTTCACCTTGTCCGCCTGCTGCTTGACCGTCTCCAGATCCTGACCGACCAGGCGCACCGGCTTGATCAGCGTCACCGGAATGCCCTGTTCGCGCAGGCTCTCATTGACCAGTCCCCGATTCTCTCCTTCCACGATGAAGAAGGCTCTCGTAAAGTCCTTGGACACCTGTACTTCGATGAGGCTGGCATTTTTGGCGCCGAGAGCCGCTTGCAGCTCATTCGTCTTGGCGGTGAAGGCCTCCTTGCTCTTGATCGAACCATTCAGAACCGATTCTACCAGAAACAACGCCACCGTAAATCTCCCCTTTTCCTGAAATGTTCAGGGTATGATCCCCTAGGTAATTTTATGATAGTAAGTTCAAAAAATCAACTTGGTATGTTTAACGCAAGAATGTGTTATGATAGGCCTATACTGGTTTGGAGGTTACGACATGAAGGCTACCTACTCACTGCCATGCAATATCGCCCAATCGCTCAACATTATCGGCGATCGCTGGACGCTCCTGATCGCCCATGAAATATTCGTCGGCCATACCACCTTCAATGAGATCAAGAAGGCGCTCGACGGCATCTCTTCCAATCTTCTGTCCGACCGGTTGAAATATCTCGAGGAGACCGGCCTGATCACGTCGCAGTTGTACTCGGACCACCCTCCGCGGTATGAATACACGCTGACCGAGAGCGGCCGGGATCTCGAGCACGTCTTCAACGCGCTGATCCAATGGGGACGGCTTCATCTTCCCAAGTGCTACAAGAAGCTGATCCACGCCGAATGCGGTCACGAGGTGCGGATGGCCTACTATTGCCCGCATTGCCAGACCATCACGACCGATCTGAAGGTCGCGGAAGTGTGAGGAAGCTTCCGGCTTCATTCATGTCCCCATTTCTTCTCCACCCAGCGTTCGAACAGGTGGATCAACCTGTCCAGCAGCATGCCGATCGCGCCGATGACGATGATCCCGACCAGCACATAGTCAAGCCTGAGCAGGTTGCGGCCGTCGACGATCAGATACCCCAGGCCCGACTGGGCGCCGATCATCTCGCCGGATACCAGGAAGATCCAGGAGGTGCCGAGGGCAATATGAAGCCCATTGGTGATATACGGGAATGCTGCCGGCAATATGACCTTGACCAGCAGACCTGCTCCCCCGATCTCAAAGTTCTCGGCCACCCTCAGGTAGAACGGATCGACCTTGCGCACGGCGGATACCGTCGACAGCAGCACCGGATAGAACGCGGCGATGAAGATGATGACGATGGCGGAAGCATTGCCCAGATTAAACCACAGGATGATAAATGGAGACCAGGCGATCGGCGCCACGGGACGGAGCAGCTGAACGATCGGATCGATCACGGCCCACAGCCGCTTCATCCGTCCCAGGATGAGTCCCAGCACGACCGCGATGATGCAGGCGGAGAAATATCCGCAGGCAAATCGATACAGACTGATCGCAATATGGGTCAACAGGGTGCCGTCCGCCGTCAGCTTCACCAGTGATTCGAACACCTTGCGGGGCGGAGGGAGCAACGACTCGTTGAATCCGCCCACCAGCACGACGAGCTGCCATATGGCCAGCAGGATCAGCATCCCCAGGCATACATTGCCAATCTTGCGCAAACTGCTCAACAGGATCACTTCGCTTTATCAATCAGTGAATTGTCGACAAACTCTTCATAAGTCGGCGGATTCTCGGAAAGGCCCATCTCGATCATATAGTGGACCAGCTTGTCATAGGCCTCTTCATTGAGCCGCAGGTTGTCATAGGAGATCCACTCCAGCGACAGGTCCAGCACCTTCTCATCGACGTTCATGTATT
>Ga0310836_100343_pt1 | contig 43110 bp, 41 predicted proteins | sample SM_ome_4_FD_201310 | JGI IMG/M metagenome (GOLD analysis project Ga0310836, IMG submission 201310) | Sorghum-adapted microbial communities enriched on stacked mutant (SM) sorghum from Joint BioEnergy Institute, Emeryville, California... ... | reverse complement strand
TCGTATATCCAAAAATGGGATAGGCAGACTTATTTTCACAAATTCACTTTCCATCACATCAATTCATTTCCAGTTGTCGTGTTCCGATTCATTGATGATATGCACTTTCGTAATTCGGGATAAATTCTATAATGTTAAAAAGACAGGCATATATCATGCCCGCCTTTCGTTATAAGCCTTCAGCAACGTATTTCGGTTCTTGCGCAACTGATGGGCTTCTTTCAGGCTCCTGTCCAGCAGATCCTTGTCGATTCCCAGTTCCGTCGGCGAGGCAGGGCCTCCCGCCGTCCGAAGCCACTCGCGAAGCTGATCGGGCGAAGGGATTTGCTCGATTTCCCGCTTCGTTTGGTCATCGAGCTCCAGCAACCCCTCCTCGGCGATTTTCCGATACAACGCCGATATTTCCGCGCACGCGACTCCCACTTTCGCACCGTGCAGCAGCTGCTTCTTGCCGAGCCGTATGTATTCCATCTCCCAATAGTGCGACAAATGATGTTCGGCACCCGAAGCCGGATAAGATTGTCCGAAGATGAGCATCGCCAGCCCCGATTCAATCAATCCGTTCATCAGAATGCGGATTCCATCCCGATCCCGCTTTCCGATGCTCTCCACATGCTCCGCGCAGCGGCGCAGCGCGTCGGCCGTGATCTTATAAGCCGCATGGCAGTACTTCTCGCCGGCGGTCCGATAGCCGTAAGTCCAGTCGAACAGCGAAGTGAACTTGCCGAGCATGTCCCCGAATCCGGCGGCGACCATGCGGGAAGGCGCTTGAACCAGCACGTCCAGATCGGCGAAAATCGCCACGGGAGACGATGCCGGGATCGTGATTTTCTCCCCTCGAATAATGATGGGCGCCCCTTTGGAATTGAAACCGTCAACCGACGGCGCCGTCGGCACGGACAGGAACGGCTTGTTCGTCTTGAAGGCGATGAAACGGGATATATCGTGCAGCGTCCCCGCACCCACAACCAGGATCAGATCGGTTTTCTCCGTATCGATCTCCAGCAGAACCTGGATCATCGTCTGTTCGTCCGCGACCACATCCCCGACCGCGTTCGGCAGCGCGAGAACGAGACTGACGGTGATCCCGGCATCTTTCAGCGACTGCTCCACTCTCTTTCCGGCCACCTCGTACGTAATGGAGTCGGCCACCAATGCGATATGGCGGTATCCCCGCTCCGCCAAATAACCGGGAATCCGGTCGACGGCGCCCGCTTCCACGACAATCGAGTCCAGAGTGACAGGATTGTGCGGATGTCCGCACGGACAAGCGGCGACGGCCTGATTCAAATTTTGGATCATATCCATGGGCAAGAACCTCTTTTCGTCAAAATTTGATCGCATCTCTAACCCATGTCTTATTTTCCGCCTCCCGTTATCATTTTGTCAACTTTTATTTTCGATTCTTATTAGTTATTTTCGTTTCGAAACAATTTTCGTTTTCATTGTGATGACAAAACTGCTTCAACGGGCTGATCATTCGGGTCCTGACTATTATTCATAAGCAATCGCTTAATTTATGGAAAAGCAACTCCCGGTTCAAGGACTACTAGTTCGTGTTTAGCCGGCGGTAGAATCGGATTGCGTGCCCCTGCAAAGTTTCCGGAACAGCAAAAATCCACAACCGCATGAGGTTGTGGATTTACATGGTGGAGGCGAGGGGAGTCGAACCCCTGTCCGAAGATAACGCCACACAGGCTTCTACGGGTGTAGTCACGGTACTGTTGTCACCCGAGCGACCGCCCCGTAACCGGCTTTCGCAAGGGTCAGCCTGATTGTCTTCTTCCGCTGACCCCAGGCGGAGATCAGACGGCGTAGCCCACTAAGGTTGAGCCCTTATCCCGCCACATGGGCGATGGAGGGTAAGAGCACGCGAGCAGTTTCTTAGGCTGCTACAGCGTAGGAAGTACGTTGGTTGCCATTTAATTGGCCTTAGCGTTGATGAAGCGGACGCGTCCCCGCTACCCGCAACCCATGCTCGAACTATCCCCGTCGAATCCAAGAACGCCCCCGAGATCAAAAACACAATCGGGCTCGGACCGACCGGCTCAACCAAGCACGAATCGTTCGTCCCTTGCTCCATTATACCGCACGCGCGCCCCGAAGGTTGCAAGGTACGGCTGGGAACCGGACTGCCGAATTCCCGAATTGCCAGGATCACCGCACCCACGGCCGCCCGCACGGCCTCACCGCGCCACCTTCTGCTTCTCCCGCAGCGCCCGCTGGATGTCCCGCTGGGCGTCGCGCTTCGCCGCGGCCTCGCGCTTGTCGTACTGCTTCTTGCCCTTAGCCAGGCCGATCAGCAGCTTCGCGTAGCCGTTGCGCGTGTAAATCTTGAGCGGCACCAGCGTGTACCCTTCCTGCTTCACCAGCCCGAGCAGCTTGTGAATCTGCGCCTTGTGCAAGAGCAGCTTCCGCGCCCGGGTCGGGTCGGACGGGTTGAACCGGTTGCCCTGCTCGAACGGGCTGACATGCATGTTGTGGATGAACATCTCGCCGCCCCGGATTGTCGCGAACGCATCGTTGATGTTGACCTTGCCCTGCCGGATCGACTTGATCTCCGTCCCGGTCAGCACGATGCCCGCCTCGTACGTCTCCTCGATGAAATAGTCGTGCGACGCCTTCTTGTTCTGCGCCAGCGGCTTCTCATCGTGTTTCGACTTCGCCATGTCCACCCTCCTCCCGCATGCCGCGCCACTCGATCAGACGATTATTATAGCAAGATCCGCTCCGCAGTTCAAGCCGATCCCCCTGTCAAAAAAATCACCCGCCGCAAACCCAACCTGCCCCGCGAAACACGCCGCCCCGGCCGCACCACCCGCGGCCGGGACTCACATAAGCCGCAAACCTGCTACCGTTTCCGCTTCCGCGCCGCGCCCGCCGAAGAAGAGCCTCCGGCCTTCTTCTTGCGGCTCTTGCGGCCCGCGCCGCCACCCGAGGCGGCGGCGCCCTTCGCCGCGCGCTGCCTGCGCGTCCGGCCGGCGCCCGCGGCGCCGCCGCTGCCGCCGGTCACCGGCAGCCCCCACATGTCCACGCGGACCACGCCCGGTTCCGCGTCCTCGCCGCGCCCGCCTCTGCGGCCGCGCCCTCCGCGGCCGCCCGCATCATCGCGGCGCCTGCCGCGCTCCGCCTTGCGGCCGCCGACCACCTCGCGCGGGACCGCCGCGCGCGGCTTCATGTCGACCATCGCGAAGTCGATCTGATGCTCGTCCATGTTGACGCGCTCGACGCGGACGCGCACCTCGTCGCCGATCCGGTACACCTTCGACGTCCGCTCGCCGATCAGCGCCATGTGCTCCTCATGGAAATGATAGTAATCATCCGTCAGATCGCTGAGCCGGATCAGCCCCTCGACCGTGTTCCCGAGCTCGACGAAAATGCCGAAGCTCGTCACGCCGCTGATGATCCCGTCGAATTCCTCGCCGATCTTGTCGAGCATGAACTCGCATTTCTTGAGCTGCTCCGTGTCCCGCTCCGCCTCGACCGCGACGCGCTCGCGCTCGGACGACTGCCGCGCGATGTCCGGCATCTTCGCCGCCAGCTCGTCGATCCGCTTCGCGGACAGCGTTCCGCCGCCGGCCAGCACCTCGCGGATGATCCGGTGAATCACCAGGTCCGGATACCGCCGGATCGGCGACGTGAAATGCGAGTAGAACTCCGCCGCCAGCCCGAAATGCCCGAGGCTGTCCGCCTCGTACCGCGCCTGCTTCATCGAGCGCAGCATCATCGTCGCGATGACCGTCTCTTCCTTCGTGCCGCGGATTTCCTCGAGCAGATCCTGCAGCGCGCGCGGATGCACCTTGTTCCCCTTGCCCTTCACGATATAACCGAAATTCGCCGCGAACCGCACGAAATTCAGCAGCTTCTCCGAATCGGGATCTTCGTGGATCCGGTACAGGAACGGCACCTTGAGCCAATAGAAATGCTCCGCCACCGTCTCGTTCGCCGCCAGCATGAACTCCTCGATGATCATCTCGGCGATCGAGCGCTCGCGCTTCACGATGTCGACCGGCTTGCCGCTTTCATCGACGATGATCTTCGCTTCCTGGAAGTCGAAGTCGATCGCGCCGCGCTTCATCCGCTTGTCGCGCAGCTTCAGCGCCAGCTCCTCCATCAGCTTGAACATGTCGATGAGGCCGGCGTACCGCTCCTTTAGTTCGGGATCGTCGTCGACCAATATTTTGCGCACATTCGTGTAGGTCATCCGCTCCGCCGTCCGAATGACGCTGGTGAAAATATCATGCCGCACCACCCGCAGCGTCTCCGCGTCGAACTCCATTTCGCACGACATCGTCAGCCGGTCGACCTGCGGGTTGAGCGAGCAGATCCCGTTCGACAGCCGGTGCGGCAGCATCGGAATGACGCGGTCGACGAGGTAGACGCTGGTGCCGCGGCGGTAGGCCTCCTGGTCGAGCGCCGAATTTTCTTTCACAAAATACCCGACATCCGCGATGTGAACCCCGAGCAAATAATTGCCATTCGGCAGCCGCTCGACGCACACCGCGTCGTCCAGATCCTTCGCGTCCTCGCCGTCGATCGTGACGATCGTCTTCGACCGCAGATCGCGCCGCCCCTGCGCGGCGATCTCTTCCTCGGCGATCCGGTCCGGCACCACCTCCGCCTCGGCCATCACCTCGTCCGGGAAGCTCTCCGGAAGCTGGTGCTTGCGGATGATCGACAGAATGTCGACGCCGGGATCGTCCTTGTGGCCGAGAATCTCGATGATCTCGCCCGTCGCCGCCGAGCGTCCTTCGGGATACGTCACGATGCGGGCGACGACCTTCTGCCCCGTCACCGCGCCGCCGAACCCTTCCTGCGGAATGAAAAGATCGCGGTTGATCCTCTTGTCATCCGGAATGACGAAGCCGAACGACTCGTGATGCTCGAATGTGCCGACGATCTGCGTGACCGCCCGCTGCACGACGCGCACGACTTCGCCTTCCAGCCGTCCGCCCGCGCTGCTCTTCGACGTCACGTGCGCGAGCACGATGTCGCCGTTCATCGCGCTTTTCAAATCGTTCGCGTGCAGGTAGACGTCCGGATGGTCGGGTTCGTCCGGGATCAGGAACGCGAACCCTTTCGGATGCGCCTGCACCCGCCCGCGCAGCAGATTCATCCGCTCCGGCACGCCGTAGCGGTTGTTGCGGGTCCGGTAGATTTTTCCTTCTTCTTCCAATTCGTTCAGCAGCCTGAGGAACGTCTTGAACGCGTCCGCCCCCTCCAGCCCGAACGATTGCTCGAGTTCCTGAACGGTCATCGGCTTGTACGCCTGCTCCCGCATGAAATCAAGCAACTGCTGTTCCGTTACCAATTGCCGTTCACCTCATGTCCGGCCGGACCTCTATGAATCCGCCGTGCAGCCTGTGATAGATTTCCATATCGCATATAGTATACACGAAAAAACCTCCGCGCATCCGTCCGGCCGACCCGTGAGGCGAGGCGCGCAAACAAAAAACGGGCGTATTGCCCGTTTCCGCTTTTTGCATCTTATTCAAAGAAATACGCAACCGCCAGCGCCAGCAGGAAGAACCCGACCGCAAGGCCGACCGTCACGCGCTGCAGAAGCAGATCGAGACCACGCGCCTTCTGCTTCCCGAACAGATGCTCCGCGCCGCCCGTAATCGCGCCGGACAGTCCCGCGCTCTTCCCCTTCTGGAGCAGCACGACGCCGATCAATCCGAGCGAGAAAATGATAAGCAAGATCTTGAAGAATACTTCCACAACTTCCACCTCCCGAACAGAGGGTACGCAAACACAGTATTGATATTATACCACATCGTCCGGTTTGTTACAAGCCGTGAGTTGACAAACGGAAAGCAGGCGCAGGCCCGACGGCATCATGCCGCGGGCCCGCGCAACCGCAATTTACAGCACCCCGTGCTTTCTGAAAAACTCGAGGCTGATCGCCGCGCTCTCGAACGGCGACGACTTGAACTGCTCCTGCTCGACGATGATCGTGTTCACGCCGGCATCCAGCGCCGCTTGCAGCACGGTGTCGTAGCCGACGGCGCCGAACCCGATCTCCGTGTCCTCCCGGCCCTGCGCGAAATCCTTGAAATGCGCGATCGGCACGCGCCCCTTGTAGCGCTGCAGATAATCCGCCGGCTTGTACCCCCCGACGTGCACCCAGCCGAGGTCGAACTCGGCGATGAGCCGTTCCGCCGGAATGCGCTCGAGCAGGTGGTCCATGATCGTCTTGCCGCCGACCTGCTTGAACTCGAAGGCGTGGTTATGATAGCCGTATTTCAGGCCGGCCGCCGTCACGAGCTGCGACGCCTTGTCGATCTTCGCGATGTACGCTTCCAGATCCGCTTCGGTCGGCTCATCCGGGATCGGCGCCCACGGCGTGATCACGTATTCGAGACCGAGCTCGAGCGCATACTCGATTTGCTGCCGCAGATCGGATTCGAACTTGTCCGGCTCCTGGAAATTGAGCGGAATGTGCGCGGACGGCGCCTTCAGTCCGTTGTCGTCGAGCACCTTGCGCACTTCTTTCGCCGAATGGCCGAAGAAGCCCGCGAACTCGACCGCCTGATAGCCGATCTCGGCGACCTTCTTCAGCGCGCCGAGCAGATCGTCCTTCGTCATGTCGCGGAACGTATACATTTGAATGCCGATTACCGGTTTCGTCATGCCAGCCACCACCGTTTGTGAAAAATTGTGCAAAGCCGCGCTCCCTGCCGCCAGCGCAGCCGCCGCGCCGCTTCAAAGCGCTTTCGCCACCTATTATACCCCCCGGACCGGCGGCACACAGGTACGGATTTGGGGAAAACCTTTTGCGATTTTGGCGCGTTCGGCGGGCTCGGGGGCGGAACGGCTTCTTGACGGCGGGACATTTTTCCTTCATGATTCAGACCAAAAGGATTTCGAAGGAGGCACGCCCCATGTTGACCGCCCGTCCGACCACGAACGACTGTCCCCCTTACCCCTGGCGATACGTCGAGCTCGTTCCCGAAGGAGACCTGCTCGACATCTACGAGCGCCAGCGGAAGGAGACGAAGGCGCTGCTGTCCGGGCTGACGGACGAACAGGCCGATTACCGCTATGCCGAAGGCAAATGGTCGATCCGCCAGATCGCCGGACACTTCATCGACAACGAGCGCGTCTTTATGTACCGGCTGCTGCGCATCGCGCGGAACGACCCGAATGGACTGGTGGCCTACGACGAGCGGATCTTTGCCGAGCACGCGCCGCACGTACGGCTGTCGATGGAGGCGATCCTGGCGGAATACGACGCCGTCCGCGACGCGTCGCTGGCCCTGCTCCGCCATCTGCCGCCTGAAGCATGGCATCGCGCCGGCGCGTTCGCCGACGGCCGGCTGACCGCCCTCGCCGCCGCCTGCATCAGCATCGGCCACGAGATTCATCACATCAAGATCATCAACGAGCGCTATTTGGGGCGCTGACCCCGGAAGAATGCTCCGCAATTCGCATGCGGCATTCTTCCTCGGGCGCTGCCTGGGGCGCTGACCCCGGAAGAATGCTCCGCAATTCGCATGCGGCATTCTTCCTCGGGCGCTGCCTGGGGTGCTGACCCCGGAAGAATGCTCCGCAATTCGCATGCGGCATTCTTCCTCGGGCGCTGCCTGGGGCGCTGACCCCGGAAGAATGCTCCGCAGTTCGCATGCGGCATTCTTCCTCGGGCGTACCTGGGGCGCTGACCCCGGAAGAATGCCCCGCAATTCGCATGCGGCATTCTTCCTCGGGCGCTACCTGGGGCGCTGACCCCGGAAGAATGCCCCGCAATTCGCATGCGGCATTCTTCCTCGGGCGTTATTTGAGCCGCTTCTGACAGCAAAACCCCCGGTGCGTCGCCGCACACGGGGGTTCTTCGTCCCGTCACTTGAAGTTCTTCAGATTGTAGAACGCCGACTTGCCGGCATAGATCGCGGTGGCGCCGAGCTCGTCCTCAATGCGGAGGAGCTGGTTGTACTTCGCCACGCGGTCCGTCCGGGACGGCGCGCCCGTTTTGATCTGACCGGCGTTCGTCGCGACCGCGATGTCCGCGATCGTGCTGTCTTCGCTCTCGCCGGAACGGTGCGAGATGACCGCCGTGTAGCTGGCGCGCTTCGCCATCTCGATCGCGTCGAACGTCTCGGTCAGCGAGCCGATCTGGTTCACCTTGACGAGAATCGAGTTCGCGATGCCCTTCTCGATGCCTTGCGACAGGCGGGCGGTGTTCGTGACGAACAGGTCGTCGCCGACGAGCTGCACGCGGCCGCCGAGACGATCCGTCAGCAGCTTCCAGCCTTCCCAGTCGTCCTCGGAGCAGCCGTCCTCGATCGTGATGATCGGGTACTTGTTCACCCACGACTCGAGCAGATCGACGAACTCGGCCGACGTGAACGACTTGCCTTCGCCTTCGAGATGGTACTTGCCGTCCTTGAAGAACTCGGTGGACGCCACGTCCATGCCGAGGTACACGTCAACGCCCGGCTTGTAGCCGGCGCGCTCGATCGCGGCGATGATCGTCGCGAGCGCCTCTTCGTTCGAGCCGAGGTTCGGCGCGAAGCCGCCTTCGTCGCCGACGGCCGTGTTCAGGCCTTTCTCCTTCAGCACGGCTTTCAGGTTGTGGAACACTTCGGCGCCGATGCGCAGCGCTTCGCGGAAGCTGGACGCGCCGACCGGCAGCACCATGAACTCCTGCACGTCGACGTTGTTGTCGGCGTGCGCGCCGCCGTTCAGAATGTTCATCATCGGCACCGGCAGCGTCTTCGCGTTGAAGCCGCCGAGATACGTGTAGAGCGGGACGCCCAGCCCGTCGGCCGCGGCGCGGGCGACGGCCATCGAGACGGCGAGAATCGCGTTCGCGCCGAGCTTGCCCTTGTTCGGCGTGCCGTCAAGCTCGATCATCTTCCGGTCGATCGCCACCTGATCGCGCGCGTCGAGGCCGATGATCTCCGGCGCGATGACCGTGTTCACGTTCTCGACCGCTTTCAGGACGCCTTTGCCGAGATAGCGGCTCTTGTCGCCGTCGCGCAGCTCGACCGCTTCATAGGCGCCGGTCGACGCGCCGGACGGCACGATGGCGCGGCCCCTGCCGCCGGATTCGAGCACAACTTCCACTTCAACCGTCGGATTCCCGCGGGAATCGAGCACTTCGCGTGCGTATACATCGGTAATCATCGTCATGGAACTGCAGCACTCCTTCTGGCATCAAAATAAACGTCCGAACTTCCGCTTCCGGCTTCTTGCGCGGTCCGGCACACAGCCGAAAGCCATCTTTCCCTATTCGACATCCGGCCATCCCTTCCTGCCGAACTCCGCCGGGATGCGCCGACTTCTTTGCGGACCGCCTTCCTTGCGGTTCACCCTACCCGCGGACCGCGTTCCTTTCGGATCAATTTCCTTGCGTACCGCCTTCTTTGCAGTTCGCCTTTCCCGCAGACCGCCTTCCTTGCGTACCGCCTTCTTTGCAGTTCGCCTTTCCCGCAGACCGCCTTCCTTGCGTACCGCCTTCTTTGCAGTTCGCCTTTCCCGCAGACTGCCTTCCTTGCGGACTGCCTTCCTTGCGTGTTCGCCTTACCTGCGGATCATCGACTTGCCGGTCATCTCCGCCGGCTGAGGCAGCTCGAGCAGCTCGAGCATCGTCGGCGCGATGTCGGCCAGAATGCCGTCGTCTCGCAGCGCAAGTCCCGGCTTCGTCACGATGAACGGCACCGGATTCGTCGTGTGCGCCGTATGCGGACGGCCGTTCTCGTCGATGATGACGTCCGCGTTGCCGTGGTCGGCCGTGATGATGCAGACGCCGCCTTGCGCGAGCACCGCCTCGACGACGCGGCCGAGGCATTCGTCCGTCGCTTCGACGGCCCGGATCGTCGGCTCGAGCATGCCCGAATGGCCGACCATGTCCGGATTCGCGAAGTTCAGGACGATCGCGTCATGAACGCCCGATTCGATCTCGGCGACCGCGGCGTCGGCCACCTCGTAGGCGCTCATTTCCGGCTTCAGGTCGTAGGTGGCGACTTTCGGCGACGGGATGAGGACTCTTTTTTCACCCGGCAGTTCGATGTCCCGTCCCCCGCTGAAAAAGAATGTCACATGCGGGTACTTCTCCGTCTCGGCGATGCGCAGCTGCTTCTTCCCGTGCTGCACGAGCACCTCGCCGAGCGTATTGTCGAGGTTCTTCGGCTCGTAGGCGACGTAGCCGTTCACCGTCTCGCTGAACAGCGTCATGCAGACGAAATGCAAATCTTTCGGGCACTTCTCGCCCCGGTCGAATCCGCGGAAATCATCGTTCGTGAACACCTGCGAGAGCTGGATGGCGCGGTCCGGACGGAAGTTGAAGAAAATGACCGCATCCCCCGTCTCCACCAGTCCGACCGGCTCCCCGGCTTCATCCACGATGACCGTCGGCAGGACGAACTCGTCGAGCACCGACTGCTCGTAGGAGTCGACAAGCGCCTGGATCGGATCGCGGAACTTCGGCCCTTCGCCGTACACCATCGCGCGGTACGACTTCTCTACGCGGTCCCACCGCTTGTCGCGGTCCATCGCGTAGTAGCGGCCTTGCACCGTCGCGATCCGGCCGACGCCGAGCTCCGCGATTTTCGCCTGAAGCGCCTCGATGTAGCGCTTCGCGCTGTCCGGCGCCACGTCCCGGCCGTCCAGGAACGCGTGGACGTACACTTCACGGAGACCCTCGCGCTTCGCCAGTTCGAGCAGCGCGAACAGATGGTCGATGTGGCTGTGCACGCCGCCGTCGGACAGCAGGCCGTACAGATGCAGCTTCCGGCCGCTTTCCTTCGCGTGGCGGACGGCGCCGAGCAGCGTCTTGTTGTCGAAGAACTCGCCCTCGCGGATCGACTTCGAAATGCGCGTCAAGTCCTGGTAGACGATCCGGCCGGCGCCGATGTTCAGATGGCCGACCTCGGAGTTGCCCATCTGCCCGTCGGGCAGGCCAACCGCCTCGCCGAAGGCGGTCAGCGTCGTGTGCGGATACGTCGCCCAGTACCGGTCGAAATTCGGCTTCTTCGCAAGCGCGACCGCGTTGCCTTCCGTCTCTTCGCGGAGCGCGAAGCCGTCAAGGATGATCAGGGCGACAGGTTTCGGCGCCGCCATCTCAGACCGCCCCCTCGATCAGCCGGATGTAGGAAGCCGGTTCGAGGCTGGCGCCGCCGACGAGCGCGCCGTCGATGTTCGGCCGGCTCAGGAACTCCCGGATGTTGTCGGGCTTCACGCTGCCGCCGTATTGAATGCGGATACGGTCCGCCGCTTCGCCGAATTGCCCGCGCACGATGCCGCGGATGTAGGCGATGACATCTTCCGCGTCGTCCGCCGTCGACGACTTGCCGGTGCCGATCGCCCAGATCGGCTCGTAGGCGATGACCGCCTGCGCGGCCTGCTCCGCGGTGAGGTCCTTGAGCGCCGCTTCCGTCTGCGTCTTGCAGACGTCTTTCGTCTTGCCCGCCTCGCGCTCCTCCAGCTTCTCGCCGACGCAGATGATCGGCTTCAGCCCGTGCTTGAACGCGGCGTGCACTTTCTTGTTGACGGTCTCGTCCGTTTCCGCGAAATACGCCCGGCGCTCCGAGTGCCCGATGATGACGTATTTCACGCCGAGATCCTTCAGCATCGGACCGCTGATCTCGCCCGTGAACGCGCCGCTGTCCTCGAAATGCATATTCTGCGCGCCGATCGCGATCGTCGTGCCTTCGGCCGCCTTCACGAGCGCGGGCAGGTTCGTGAACGGCGCGCAGATGACGCTCTCCACGCCTTGCCGTTCCGCCTTGCCCTTCACTTCCGCGAAGAACGCTTCGGCCTCGGGGACCGTTTTGAACATTTTCCAGTTGCCTGCGATGATCGGTGTCCGCATGTTCCGGCCTCCCTCTTACTTGTCGTTCAGCGCTTCGACGCCCGGCAGCTTCTTGCCTTCCATGAACTCGAGCGACGCGCCGCCCCCGGTCGAGATATGGTCCATCTTGTCCTTGAGATTGAACTTCTCGACCGCCGCCGCGGAGTCGCCGCCGCCGATGACCGTATAGGCGCTCGTTGCCGCGCACGCCTCGGCGATCGCCCGCGTGCCGTGCGAGAACGGCTCGATTTCGAACACGCCCATCGGCCCGTTCCAGACGACGAGCTTCGAGTTCTTGATGATGTCCGCGTAGATCTCGCGCGTCTTCGGCCCGATGTCGATGCCTTCGTGATCGGCCGGGATGCCTTCCTTCATGATGTCGACAACCTTCGTCTTCGCGCTGGCGCTGAACTCGTCGGTGATGACGATGTCGACCGGCAGACGGAAGTTCTTGCCGAGCTGCTTCGCCTTCTCGATGAAGCCGAGAACCGCGTCCAGCTTGCTCTCGTCAAGCAGCGACTTGCCGATCTCGACGCCCTGCGCCTTGAAGAACGTGTACGACAGGCCGCCGCCGATGATGATGTTGTCCGCGATCTCGATCATTTTGCTGATGACGTCGATCTTGTCCTTCACCTTCGAGCCGCCGATGATCGCCGTGAACGGACGGTCCGGATTGTTCAGCGCCTTGCCGAGCACCTCGAGCTCCTTCTCCATCAGCAGGCCGGACACGGCGGGCAGATGATGCGCGATCCCTTCCGTGGACGCATGGGCGCGGTGCGCGGCGCCGAACGCGTCGTTCACGTACAGGTCGGCCAGCTCCGCGAACGCCTTCGCCAGTTCCGGATCGTTCTTCTCTTCGCCCGGATGGAAGCGGACGTTCTCCAGCAGCAGAATGTCGCCGTCCTTCATTTGGGCGATTTGCGCCTTCACCGCTTCGCCGATCGAATCGTCGGCCTTGGCGACCGGCTTGCCGCCGAGCAGCTCGGACAGCCGCTTCGCCTGCAGATTGAGGCGCAGCTCTTCGACGACTTGTCCCTTCGGACGGCCCATGTGGCTCGCCAGAATCACTTTCGCGCCGCGCTCGACCAAATATTGGATCGTCGGCAGCGTCTCCACGATCCGGGTATCATCCGTGATCGCCGCGTTTTCGACCGGCACGTTGAAGTCGACGCGCACGAATACGCGCTTGCCGGCGACGTCTACATCTCTGACGCTCTTTTTGCTCATGAAGGCTCCTCCTCGTAATGGCCCCGCAGGGCGGCTCCCCTGCGCGGAAACGGCCCCCGGGGCGTCTCCTATACGCGCGCCAAGAGGAGACAGCGCATGCTGCTCCTCTTGAAACGACGGATTTCCGTATATTACAGCCCTTTGCTGGCGATGTAGGCGGCCAGGTCCACGACGCGGTTCGAGTAACCCCACTCATTGTCGTACCAGGAGACGACTTTGACCAGGTTGCCTTCGACGACCATCGTGGACAGGGCGTCGATAATCGAGGAATGCGGATTGCCTTTGTAGTCCGACGAAACGAGCGGCTCTTCGGAGTATGCGAGAATGCCTTTCAGCGGACCTTCGGCGGCTTCCTTCAGCGCCGCGTTCACTTCTTCGACCGTGACATTGACCTTCAGTTCGGCGACGAGGTCCGTGACGGAGACGTTCGGCGTCGGCACGCGCATGGACATGCCGTTCAGCTTGCCTTTCAGCTCCGGCAGCACGAGCCCGACGGCTTTCGCGGCGCCCGTCGTGGACGGGATGATGTTCTCCGCAGCGGCGCGCGCGCGGCGCAGGTCCTTGTGCGGCAGGTCGAGCACTTGCTGGTCGTTCGTGTAGGAGTGAACCGTCGTCATCATGCCTTTGACAATGCCGAACTTCTCGTTCAGCACTTTCGCGAACGGCGCGAGACAGTTCGTCGTGCAGGATGCGTTGGAGATGATCGTGTGCGCCTTCGAATCGTACTTGTCTTCGTTGACGCCGATGACGATCGTGATGTCTTCGTTCGTCGCCGGAGCGGAGATGATGACCTTCTTCGCGCCGCCTTTCAGGTGAGCTTCGGCTTTTTCCTTCGCGGTGAAGATGCCCGTCGACTCGACGACGATTTCAACGCCGTACTCGCCCCAGGGCAGCGCGCCGGGATCGCGCTCGGAGAATACCTTGATCTCCTTGCCGTTTACGACGATCACGCCTTCCTTCGCTTCGACGTCCGCGTCCAGCGTGCCGTGCGTCGTGTCGTACTTGAGCAGATGCGCCAGCGTCTTCGTGTCCGTCAGGTCGTTGATCGCCACAATTTCCACGTTCGGATTGTTCAGCGATGCGCGGAACACGTTGCGGCCGATGCGGCCGAAACCGTTGATGCCTACTTTCACCATGCTAACATCCTCCTTGATTGGATCTTGCTTATATCGCAAGACGCGGTGCTCGCCGTCGGGCGTCGCCCTGCGTCAGGATAACCCTTCCTGCCTCTTGATTTGGCCGTTGCCTGCGGTTGTTGCATTTACGGCAGTCGCCCTTTCGGCAACGCCGCTGTCGTTTGCGCAGTTGACGATCAGACCGTTCAACCTTCCGCCTGCTGCCGCTCCTGCCGGATGATCGCCTCCAGCCGGCGGGCCGCGCCCTCATCCGTCACGAGCACATCGTCCTGGCCGTACCTGAGCACCGCGGCGATCGCTTCCCCTTTGCTGCTGCCGCCCGCCACGGCGATGACGTGCTCGGCCGTCTCCAGATCATCGAGCCTGAGGCCGACGGTCGACATGCGGTGGATGACGGTGCCATTGCGGTCGAAATAGTAGCCGAGCGCTTCCGCCAGCGCGCCTTCCGCGCGCATCGACGCCATCGTCCGCTCATCCACTTTGCGCCGGCGCGCCATGACCATGGCGTCTCCGATCCCGTGTACCACGATGCTGGATTTGCGGATGACTTCCACCATTTCCCGCACGTTCGGCTCGAGCATGAGCGACTGGTACGCGTCCTCGCTGAGATGGTCCGGCACGTGCAAGAGCCGGTACGCGGCACCGGTGCGCTTCGCCAGCGTCGAGGCGATCGTGTTCGCCTGGTAGTCCATGCTCTCGCCGAACCCGCCCCGGGCCGGAACGAACAGCACGCCCTGCAGCGGCTGATCCACCGTGATCGCTTCCGCGAGCGCCGCCAGCGTCGTGCCGCCGGTCACGGCGACCACGCCCTCGCCCTGAAGCAGCCGGACCAGCACCCGGCCGGCCGCCCGGCCGATCTCCCGCTTCGTCTCCCGCGCCGCGTCCGCGTCGCCCGGCACGACGATCACTTCGCGAAGCCGGAAATGATCGCGGATCAGCCGTTCGAGCTCCGACAGGCCGGACAGTTCGCTCATGAACGGCGCCAGCGACTCGACCAGCCGCCGGCCGGCGTCGGTGACGCGCATGCCCGCCGCGTTCGCCTCGAGCAGGCCTTGCGCCTTCAGGAAGTCGGCTTCCGCCCGGAGCGTGCGCTCCGTCATGGACAAGGCAGCCGCCAATGCGCGGCGGCCGACGGATTCCGACTTCATCACCTGACTCAGAATGGCATAGCGCTTCGTCATCACTTCGAGCAGATCCGGAACAAGGCGCTGCTGCAACTCAATCCACTCGCGCATCGCGCACCTCACTTCATCCGGTTGGACGCATTTTGTCCCGGATGAACATTCTAAGTCCCGATTTTATTGTAACCAACTTTTTTACGATGCGCAAGGGCAATTGGCATCCTCGGTCGACGGGCTTCCACGGCCCATGTTCACGCCCACTTGCCCGGCCATCGACGTGGCGGGAAACGCGCCGGGTGCGGGCGCGCTCAACGCCAGCGAGGCGGCAACCCCTATTAACGGCACCTCGTGCCGTTAATGCGGACCCGTACCCAGTTCGGCGGCCAGTTAACGGCATTCCGCGCCGTTAATCACCGATTTGTACCTCCTTGCCCGGCCAACGACTGCCTTTTAACGGCACCTCGTGCCGTTAATGCGGACCCGTACACAATCCGGCGGCCAGTTAACGGCATTCCGTGCCGTTAATCACCGATTTGTACCTCCTTGCCCGGCCAACGACTGCCTTTTAACGGCATCTCGGAAGTTGTCGATTAGCTATAACAGTGAATAGACAGCTTCCCACGTTCCGCTAATCCGCCCCCGGCAGAACGACCAACGCTCACCGTGCCACCGCACCCGCATCGCCGCCGGCAACCCGTTGCGACACCGCATCCGCATCGCCGTCCGACTCCGACCCGGCACTCGCCGCCGCTTCCGCCAAACAGAACCGTCCACCGTCCGTGCCCGTCAATCGTCCGCCCATCGTCCACCCTCCGCACCCGCCGCCGCTTCGCTTCCGCCAATCAGAACCGTTCACCCTCCGCGCCCGTCAATCGTCCGCCCATCGTCCGCCGTTCGCATCTTCCACCCGTCCATCGCCGCGCTTCCAACCGTTGCCCGCAACTTTTTTTCGCCGCGGCCTTGCTTTTTCATCCCGCGTATCCTATAATGATTCTCGCTGTTACGTTGACATCATGCGCCCGTGGTCCAATGGATATGACGCAGGCCTCCGGAGCCTGAGATCTAGGTTCGATTCCTGGCGGGCGCGCCATACCACGCAGCAAGCGGCTTTACCGATTCAGGCACGGCCGCTTTTTTGCACCGCTTGTTTGACCTTCTTTGACTTTTATCGCGCGATCGGGTATCATAATGGCAGAAGGAGGCTTCCGATATGGACATGAATTTCGTTCCGATGGTGATCGAGCAGAGCAGCCGGGGCGAGCGCGCATACGACATATATTCCCGTCTGCTCAAGGACCGCATCATCTTTCTCGGCACCGCTATCAACGATGTCGTCGCCAATTCGGTGATCGCCCAAATGTTGTTCCTGGCCGCCGACGATCCGGAGAAGGACATCCATCTGTACATCAACAGCCCGGGCGGCTCCATCACGTCCGGCATGGCGATCTACGACACGATGCAGTACATCAAGCCGGACGTCTCGACGATCTGCGTCGGCATGGCGGCCTCGATGGGCGCGTTCCTGCTGGCCGCGGGCGCTCCGGGCAAGCGCTACGCCCTGCCGAACAGCGAAGTGATGATTCACCAGCCGCTCGGCGGAGCCGAAGGACAAGCCAGCGACATCGAGATCCGGGCCCGCCGGATTCTGAAAATGCGCGACAAGCTGAACAGGATTCTCTCCGAGCGGACCGGCCAGCCGCTGGAGCGGATCGAGAAAGACACGGACCGGGACTACTTCATGAGCGCCGAAGAAGCGAAGAACTACGGCCTTGTGGACAAAGTCATCGAGCGCATATAGTCCAAAATCCGCAATCTCGCGCGGCGCAACCGCACAACTGCACAACTGCACAAACGCACAACCGCGCAGCGCTGCCATCGCAATCATAACGCGCAATCGCAACACCCGAAAAAACATGCGCAATAAAACGCGAAACATCCGTCTTTCACCAGGCGGATGTTTTTGTTTCAATACCACATTTTTTTACATTTGTCAACCACAATTTGCATGTGTGAATGGCAAACCACTCCGGACCCAAACCGTGTTATGATGAAGACACAGGAAGTTCCAATTTCCTACAAATGAAGGCGAGTTCTGAGAAATTTGGATGGAGTGATCAACGTGGCAGCCACGAGATCGACACATACGACACTGCCCGAAACCGAATATCCCATTGTGCACGACAAGATGATTCTGTTCCGCCCGCTCACGGACGAGCATCTGCTGGAAGTGTACCACGAGGCCGTCGCAATGGGATTGTCCGCGGAATTCATACAACTCATCGAAGAAGCGATCCGTTCCCGCAATCTCGACCCGAACGCTCTCTGATCCGGCTGCCGCTTGTCGGCAGTCTTTCGTCTCTTTGGGCCGATCGGCCGATGCGCCGGCCGGCCCGCCTCTGTCGAACGCCCCCTATCGCAAGACAAAGGGACGGGTCCCGAAGGATCCGTCCCTTGTTTCATGCTCCGAAATGCCCGTCACTGGTTCTCCAGCTCTTCCTTGCTGACCAGTTGGACTAAAGCGTTTACAGCCTGCTCTGCATCGGAACCGTCGGCGCTGATGGTAACCTCCGTCCCCGAACTGATCGCGAGGCTCATGATGCCCATGATGGATTTCGCGTTCACTTTCTTGTCGTCCTTCTCCACGAAGATTTCAGCCGAGAACTTGTTCGCTTCCTGTACGAAAAGCGCAGCCGGCCGTGCGTGAAGGCCCGTCTTCAGACGAACGACCACCGGTTGCTTGATCATGAACTTTTTCCCCCTGTCCAGAAAATATCGGCTCGATGCTCGGCTTGCTCCTCACAGCTTACCATTCCGTGCCCTCGAAGGCCCACAGATCATGCAAGTATTATAACATTATTTGGCGCAACAGACTAGTTTCCCGCGTCAGAGCGTGCCATTCCGGATTTTTTCGGCCAATTCGTCGATTTTCCGCAGCCGGTGATTGACGCCCGATTTGCTGACATTGCCCTTCAGCAGGTCGCCGACTTCCTTCAGGTTGATCTCCGGATGGGCGAGCCTTACCTCCGCCACCTCGCGCAGCTTCTCGGGCAGATTCTCGAGGCCGATCACCTTCTGCAGCAGCTTGATGTTGTCGATCTGGCGGACCGCCGCGCCGATCGTCTTGTTCAGATTGGCCGTCTCGCAGTTGACGATCCGGTTCACCGAGTTGCGCATGTCGCGCATGATCCGGACATCCTCGAACTTGAAGAGCGCCTGGTGCGCGCCGATGATGCCCAGGAGCTCGATGATCTTTTCCCCTTCTTTGATGTAGAAAATAAAGCCCTTCTTCCGTTCGATGCAGCGCGCGTTGAGCCGGTACTTGTTCGCCAGTTCCACCAGCGCCCGGCAATGCTCCTCGTACTGCGTCGCGATCTCCAGATGGTAGGACGATCCCTCCGGGTCGTTGACGGATCCCCCTGCGAGAAACGCGCCGCGCAAATAAGCGCGCTTGCAGCACGCCTTGCGCACGATGTTCTTGTCGATTCCCTGGCGGAACACGAACCCTTCCGAGACGATGGAGAGCTTGGACAGAATCTCCTCCACCATCGACGGAATGCGGACGATGTAGACGTTGTTCTTCTTCAGCCGCATTTTCTTCCGCACGAGCAGCTCGGCCTGTACGCCGAACCGCCTTTTGAGCAGAGTAAAAATGCGCCGCGCGATCGCCGCGTTCTCCGTCGATACATCCAGCACAACCTTCCGATTCGACACCTGCACCGTGCCGTTCATCCGGATAAGCGCCGAGAGCTCCGCCAGCTCGCAGCAGGGTGCAGATTCGATCATCGTGAGCTCTTTCTTGGTCTGGGCCGCGAAAGACATCCGCATCACCTCTTCCCGGATATCCAATCTTGAACCAGCCGCTCGATGTGGTGGCTGAGCCGCGCGGCGTCATGCCGCAGATAGGTCTGAACCTTGACCAGACGGTCCGCGATGACGCGGATGCCCCGCCGGCGCAACTCCTCTTCGTCGCAGACGACCACCGACGCGCCGTCCTCCGCGTACTTCGCCAGCACATCCGGCGGAATCTCGCCGTTGTTCACGATGACGCCGTGGAACAGCGGCGCGCCGACATGCGCCTCGATCGCGTCCAGATGATCGCTCACCGTGTAGCCGTCCGTCTCGCCCGGCTGGGTCATGACATTGCAGATGAACAGCTTCATGGCGCCGGAAGCGATGACCGCCTCCGCAAGACCGCGCACGAGCAGATTCGGCATGATACTCGTATACAGGCTTCCGGGGCCGATCACGATGCAATCCGCCTCCCGGATCGCCTCCACCGCTTCCGGCAGCGGCTCGACGCCGGCCGGTTCAATCATGACGCGGCTGATTCTGCCGCGGACTTTCGGGATCTGCGATTCACCGACGACGATGCTTCCGTCTTCCATGACCGCCTTCAGCACGGTGCCTTGCGCGGCGGCGGGCAGCACACGGCCGCGCACCGCGAGCACCTGGCTCAGCTCGCGCACGCCCGTGACGAAATCGCCCGCGATGTCGGTCATCGCCGCCAACATCAGGTTGCCCAGGCTGTGCCCGGCCAATCCGCTGCCGGCGGGAAAACGGTAGCGGAGCAGCCGCGAGAGAAGCGGCTCCACGTTCGCGAGCGCCATCAGCACGTTGCGAATGTCGCCCGGCGGGGGAATGTGCAGTTCCTGGCGCAGCACGCCGGAGCTGCCTCCGTCGTCGGCGACCGTGACGATCGCCGTCAGGTCGAGCGGCTTCTCCTTCAAGCCGCGCAGCATGACGGACAGACCGGTGCCGCCGCCGATGACGACGACTTTCGGCAAACGCTGCGGAACCGACGAAATGCGGGCGCTCATGCCTTCACCCCGTCAGTGCCGGTCGCGCTCGGCATCCCGGTGGCCGACCCGCACCGTCTCCGTCTCGCTGTTGCCCAGCGTGCGGCCGAGATACTCGGCGATCGCGACGGAACGATGCTTGCCACCGGTGCAGCCGATGCCGACGACGAGCTGGCTTTTGCCTTCTTTCTTGTACATCGGGATCAGATATTGCAGCATGTCGACCAATTTCGCCAGAAACGTCTGCGTCTCCGGCCATTTCATGACATACTCGTACACTTCCGGATCTTTCCCGGTGTTCGGCCGCAGATGCTCGACGTAATGCGGATTGGGCAGGAACCGGCAGTCGAAGATCAGATCCGCGTCGATCGGGATGCCGTATTTGTAGCCGAACGACGTCAGATTGACCACGAACGATTCCTTGTCCGCTTCGGAGAACCGGTCGGCGATCAGCGCCTTGAGCTGCGACGGCTTCAGGTTGCTCGTGTCGATCACCTGCGTCGCGATGCCTTTCAGATCCTCGAGCAGCCGCCGCTCCAGGCGGATGCCTTCGAGCGGGACGCCGCCGTCTGCGAGCGGATGCCGGCGCCGGCTCTCCTTGTACCGCTGCACGAGCACGCTGTCCGTCGCGTCGAGGAACAGAATCTCGATTCCGATCGAGAAATGCTCCTTCGTGTAGGACAGCGATTCGGACAGCGCGGTGAAGAACTCGCGGCCGCGCAGGTCGATGACGAGCGCCACCCTGGCGATCTTGCCGCTGGACGACTCGATCAGCTCGGCGAACTTCGGGATGAGCACGGGCGGCAGGTTGTCGACGCAGAAGAAGCCCAGGTCCTCCATGCTCTGGACCGCGATCGTCTTCCCCGCGCCCGACATGCCCGTAATGATGACCAGCTTTGGGACTGCCGTTCCACCGGACATGGCGGCATCTCCTCCCCGATTGAGCGTAAAACCGCCCGGGCGCCTGACCGCCAACATGCGGCCGTACGTCCGGGAATAAGGAACAGGCCGGTCGTCACCGGCCTGCACGTTCGTCAAGAACGCAGAATGAGCCCCGCCGCGCCGACGACCCCCGCGTCGTTGCCGAGCTCGGCCGGCACGATCTCCACGCCTTTGGAAGCCGCCTCCAGCGCGTGTTTGAAATAAGCTTCGCGAATTTGCCCGAACAGGAACTCTCCCGCTTTCGCGACACCGCCGCCGATGATGAACCGCTGCGGATTGACGACGACCGACACGAGGGCCATCGACTTGCCGAGATAGTGCGCCGCGCGCTGCACGATGCGCGCCGCCGTCTCGTTGCCGGATTTCGCGGCGTCGATGACGTCCTTCGCCGTGATCGTCTCCAGGCCGGCCAGCGCCGCCAGATCGCCGCGCGCCACCGCGTCCCTGGCCATCCGGATGATGCCCGTCGCGGACGACACCGTTTCCAGGCACCCTTTCTTGCCGCAGCCGCATTGAATCGCTTCGAGATCGGGCACGATGGCGATATGGCCGAGCTCTCCGGCCATCGTGCTGTAGCCGACGACGATGCGGCCGCCGATGATGATGCCGCCGCCGACACCGGTGCCGAGCGTATACATCACGCAATCAGATACGCCCCGTCCGGCGCCGCTCCATGCTTCGCCGAGCGCCGCCACGTTGGCGTCATTGTTGATCAGCACCGGCTTGCCGAGCTGTTCGGAAAGAAAGCTCTTCAGCGGAGCATTCCGCAGCACAAGGTTGGGCGAGGTGAGCAGAACGCCGTTCTGAATGTCCAGGAATCCCGGCACGCCGATGCCGACGCCTTCGACATCATCCCAGGATGCGGACATCTGTTCGACAACGGTCCGGGCATATTTGGCCATATTGGCCATGACCCGGTCGCTGCCTTTCTCATTCTCGGTCGGTCCTTCGAAGGTATGCAGCAGCTTGCCGTCCCCGCTGCATACGCCCGCTTTTATCGCTGTACCGCCGACATCCAGGCCGACGTAGAGCTTACCCGACATGACAAGGCCACCTCAATCATTGTGTTAACTGCTCTTTTCCCACTATAAGCGAACGCTATGGGAAGGTCAAGAATGCGGGCGGTCCATGGAACATGCAGCACAAACCCGTGCGAGGACTGGCATGAAGAGAAAATTGAAGAAATGTTTTCCTCTAATAAGGACAATAAGCGCAACACGTCATAAATTGCGGAAATTTCTTCTTCTATAGCCCAAGAAACCGCAAAATTCAGCACCATCACAGTGAATAGAGGTAATCTCTTCCTTTATCCGGACAAGATTCGGCCTTCTGCGCAGAAATAAGCGCAGTATCTTCGCCAATCCATCCGCTCAACCTACGAACCGGCAGGCCCCGCACATACCAATACCGCACCAAAAAGCCGCCGACGGCTGGAGGGGAGGCTCCTTCCGTCAGCGGCTACTGCGGACAACACTCATGGATCGATTACAACGTATGGCTCCAATCGTGCACGGCGCTGCCCTCGAGGAAACGTTCGCACTCGAGCGCCGCCATGCAGCCGCTGCCCGCCGCCGTGATGGCCTGGCGGTACTTCTTGTCCTGCACGTCGCCGCAGGCGAACACGCCCGGCACGTTCGTCTCGGTCGTCCCCGGCTTCACGATGATGTAGCCCTGCTCGTCGGTCTCGATCTGGCCGCCCAGAAACTTCGTGTTCGGCGTATGGCCGATCGCGACGAAAATGCCTTCCGCCTCGATCAGCTCTTCCTCGCCCGTCTCGTTGCTCAGCACCTTCAGCCCGGTGACGCCGTGCGGACCGGCCACCACTTCCAGCGGCGTCCGGTTCAGATGCCAGGTGATCTTCTCGTTCGCCCGCGCGCGGTCCTGCATGATCTTCGACGCGCGCAGCTCGTTCCGACGGTGCACCAGCTTCACTTCCGTCGCGAAGCGCGTCAGGAAGTTCGCCTCTTCCATCGCCGAGTCGCCGCCGCCGACCACGACGATTTTTTTGCCGCGGAAGAAGAACCCGTCGCACGTCGCGCACGTGCTGACGCCGCGCCCGACGTTGTCTTTCTCGCCCGGAATGCCGAGATATTTCGCGGACGCCCCGGTCGAGATGATGAGCGTCTCCGCCTGCAGCGGCTCGGCCATGCCCTCGACCTCGAGCGTGAACGGCCGCTTCGACAGATCGACGCGGTTCACCCAGCCCGTCTTGAATTCGGCGCCGAACCGCTCGGCCTGCTTGCGCATGTTGTCCATCAGCTCAGGCCCCATGATGCCGTCCGGGAATCCCGGGAAATTCTCGACTTCCGTCGTCGTCGTAAGCTGTCCGCCCGGCTCCGGCCCTTCGATGACGAGCGGGTTCAGATTCGCCCGCGCCAGATAGATCGCGGCCGTAAGGCCCGCCGGTCCGGTGCCGATAATGATCGAACGATATGCCGTCATTCTGGTCTCCCTCCTGTCTTCCGGCATCGGCCCGCGAATCCGTTGATCCGCGCGGCGCCTGCCGTCATGCATTCGCCCAACGCCTCTCTATCCTTCCGAAAAAAAGAACGCCGTCTCCGCACACCGCTAATCGCCCTCGAACTCGCCCGGCGCGTGCGCCGCCTTCATCTTTTCCCGGATGCCGCACACCTCGTCGATCCGCCGGACATGCTTGCACACGGTCGCCGCCGACACGCCGTAGCGCGTCGCCGCCTCCTCGAAGGTGATCCCCTTGCGGTGCATTTTCGCCGTCAAATACTCGAGCGCGGCCGCCCAGCCTTCCGCCTTGCGGATGACCGGCGTCTCGGGATACAGCCGCTGCAGAAACTCCGCCCACAGCGTCAGCAGGTCGTGCTGCTGCACCGCGTCAAAGCGGTTCTTCATGCGCTGCAGCGCCGCTTCGACGACCGCCTGCCACCGCGCGTTGCCGGCGGGCATCCGGATCGGCATCCGGGCCGCTTCGACGATCACCGGCTCCCCGCCCAGCACCGCCTCGATCGGCTCGGCGTCGCCGATGCCGCGCAGGACGAAGATCGCCACGCGCTTCAGCATGTCGTCTTCCTCGGGCTGCCGTAAAAATTCGCGCAGCGCCGCCTTCACCTCATCGTCGGCGACGAGGCTGAACGCCTGGATGACCTGCAGCTTCATCCTGCGGTCGCCGTGGCGCAGCGCCCAGAAGAACGACGAGCGGACGAGCGGATCCCGCTTCATCCGTTCGGGCAGCTCCTCGCCCGTCCCTTCCCAGCGCCTGAGCTGCTCCTCGAACGGCAGATGGTAGTGGTAGCTGGACGGCGGGGCCATCGCGCCCGCTTTCAGATCGTCCAGATGATGCAGATAATAGTCGGCCACGCCCGAATCCGGATCGAGCTGCGCCGCTTCTTTCCAGAGCCGCCCGGCTTCCCCCATGCGGCCGATGTTGCAGGCCGCGACGGCCGCATAGTGAAGGAGGCACGGATCGCGGTGCCCGGACAGCTCGCGGAGCAGCCGCCGGAAATGGCCGTACGCCACCGCATGCTCCCCGAGAATGCCCATCGTCGTCGCCAGCTTGAACGCCAGCTCCGGCTGCATCGGCACCATCTTGCGCAGCGCCTCGACGATCGCCAGCGCTTCCTCCCGGCCGCCGTTGTGCATCCGGAAAATCGCGAGATTGCACATCGCGTGCAGATTGCCCGGGTCCGTCTTGAGCACTTCCCGGACGGTGTCCGCCGCCTGATCGAACAGGCCCATGTAATAATAGGCGAGCGCCAGATTGTTGCGCGCCGCCAGAAACTCGGGCTGCTCCTCGATGATCGACTTCAGCAGCCGCACCGCCTCGACGAACTTCCCTTCCTCGAGCAGCTGCCGGGCGCGCTCATGGTCGTGCAGCCGGCCGCGCGCCTTCACGACCGGCTGCTTCAGCGGCCGGTCCAGCTCGTAGTGAAGCAGATCCATCATCTCTTCCGCTTCCTCGAGGAACTGGCCGTCCGCGTCCTCTTCCAAATATTGGACGAGCGCTTCCTCCGCCGCCTCGTACATCTCCATATTGGCGTAGTTGTTCGCCATATAGAACCAGCATTCCGCCATCGACGGGTCGAGTTCGTCCAACACCTTCTTCAGGATGTTGTTCGACTCCTCGTAGTTGCCCATCTCGGACAGAATGCCCGCCATGTTGCAATGATTCACCGGATTGTCCGGTTCGTATTCGACTGCCTTGCGGAAGTAGCGAAGTGCCTTGTCGTAGCGGCAGCGGTCCAACGACCGGACCGCACGTTCATAAAAGAAAGCGGCATCCAGTTGGATGGGAATGATTTTCGCGCGGGACGCCGCTTTGTTCTTCTTGCCCATACGATCAGGCACCTCCCGTGCTCCGATTTTGCATTGATTATATCACAGCGCGCCGAAGTTCACATAAGCAAACCGGCTGGCGCCGTCCACATGATTTCAGACGCCCGCATTCTTGAAGAGCGTGCTGATCGAACCGCCCTGGATGATGATCCGGGTCGCTTCGGCCAGCATCGGCGCGACGCTGATGACGCGGAACCGGTTCTCCGTCAGATCCGGCTGGAAAATGGAATCCGTCACGACCACCTCGCGGATGTTCGGATGGCCGAGCTTCTCGATCGCCGGCTTCGAGAACAGCGGGTGCGTCGCGCAGACGATCGCGTCTTCCGCTCCGCGCTCCTTCAGGCTCTCGACGACGTTGATGATCGTCGAGCCGGTGTCGATCAGGTCCTCGATGATGATCGGCGTCTGTCCCTCGACGTCGCCGATGACATGCGTGATGACGGATTCGTTGTGCTTCGGCCGTTTCTTGATCATGATGGCGAAAGGCGCGTGCAGATAGTTTGCCAGCTTCTCCGCCGTCGACGCCCGCCCGGCATCCGGCGAGACGACGACCGGATTGCGGATGTTCTTCGATTTCAGATAGTCGCTGATCAGGTCAAGCGCGGTCAGATGGTCCACCGGAATGTTGAAGAATCCCTGGATCGCCGGGGCGTGCAGATCGAGCGTAATGATCCGGTCCGCGCCCACCGTCGTGAGCACGTCCGCCACCATTTTCGCCGAGATCGGCTCCCGCGGCGCCGATTTGCGCTCCTGCCTGGCGTAGCCGTAGTAGGGTACGATGATGTTGATCGTCCGCGCGGACGCCCGCTTCGCCGCGTCGATCATGACGAGCAGCTCGACGAAATGCTCGTTGATCGGATGCGAGAACGACTGGACGAGGAAGACGTCGAAGTTGCGGACCGACTCCTCGAAGTGAATGTAGATTTCGCCGCTCTTGAAGCGCGAAATCTTGATCTTGCCGAGGTTCACGCCGAGCTCCGCGCATATGCGCTCCGCAAGAAGCTGGTTCGACGACCCCGAGAAAATGCGCACCTTGTCGCTGAACATGATACCCTCCCGAATAATGCGAATCCGTTTCAAGACGCATGCCAACTTCATTATACATCGACGACGGCCTTTTTCAAAAATCGACGAGAATCCGCTTGCGTCCCTCGAAAGTCGCAAGTTTCGCGAAACCGGCTTCCTTGAGCGCCGCCCGCGCCTCGTCGAGATATTGCCCGAGCCGCTCCGTCTGATGCGCGTCCGAGCCGAGCGTAACCGGAATGCCGAGCTCACGCGCCTTCGCGAGCATCCGCCGCGACGGGAACATCTCCGCGCACGGCATCCGGAGCCCGGAGGCGTTCAGCTCGATCGCGACGCCCGCCTTCGCCGCCGCCCCAAGCGCCATGTCTTCGAGATGCGCCACATCGCCTTCCGGCCGCACGCCGAACCGCTTGATGACGTCGATATGGCCGATCACGTCGTAGAAACCGGTCGCCGCCGCCTTGCACACCGCGTCGTAATACTGCTCGTACACGGCCATCGGATCGCGGCTCTTCCAGCCGTCCGTCTGCCGGTAGTCCGTGATGTCCCATTCGCCGAGAAAATGAACCGAACCGATCACATAATCCCACGGGTACCCCCGCACGATCCGCTCGATCGCTTCCTCGTGCCCTTCGATGTAGTCGCCTTCGAGCCCGACGCGGACCTCGATCCGGCCCTTGTATTTTTCCTTCAATTCAAAAGCTTCTTCCGCGTAGCGCGGCAGCTCCTCCATCGGCATCGCCATCCCGGGCCAATAGACGGCCGGATCGACATGGATGAGCGGCATATGGTCGGACAGGCCGATGTGATCCAGCCCGATCTCGATTCCCCGCTTCACGTAATCTTCGAGCGATCCTTCGGCGTGGCCGCACCGCGCATGATGGGTATGATAGTCGATCTTCATCGCATCTTGTTCGTCGTCGGCTTGCCTTCGCGGCTCGCAAGCTCCGCCATGACGTCGTCCAGCGGAAGCCCGCGCTCGCGCAAGAGCACCATCATGTGAAAAATGAGGTCCGCCGTTTCGTACCGCAGCTCGTCGTTGTCCCGGTTCTTCGCCGCGATGATCACTTCCGCCGTTTCCTCGCCGACTTTTTTCAGAATCTTGTCGATGCCCTTCTCAAAAAGATACGTCGTGTACGTGCCTTCAGGCCGCTCCGCGTAGCGTTTCGCGACGATCGACTCCAGCTCGTTCAAGATCCGGAACCGGTCCGCCGCCGGCTTGCCGCCGGATTCCCCGAGCGGGTTGTGGAAACAGCTGTACCGGCCCGTATGGCAGGCCGGTCCGATCTGTTCCACCTGGACGAGCAGCGCGTCGCCGTCGCAATCGTACGCGATCGACCGGACCTTCTGCTTGTGTCCGCTGGTTGCGCCCTTGTTCCACAGCTCCCCGCGGGAGCGGCTCCAGAACCACGTCTCCCCGGTCTCCAGCGTCTTCGCCAGCGACTCGCGGTTCATGTACGCGAGCATGAGCACCTCCTTGCTGACCGCGTCCTGGACGACGGCCGGCGCGAGCCCGTCCTCGTTCCACCGGATCGCCTCCAGCGTCTCCGGATTGGTCTCCGGATTTCGTCCGCTCATCGCACTTCCACTCCCTTGCGGCGCAGATCTTCCTTGACCTCGCCGATCGTCATTTCCTTGTAATGGAACACCGAAGCCGCAAGCCCGGCGTCCGCCAGCCCGTCCGCGAACACCTCGTGGAAATGCCCGATCTTGCCGGCGCCGCCCGACGCGATGACCGGAATCGACACCCGCTCGGATACGGCCCGCGTCAGCGCGATGTCGAAGCCGTCCTTCGTGCCGTCCCGGTCCATGCTGGTCAGCAGAATCTCGCCCGCGCCGAGCTCTTCGGCCCGCTGCGCCCACTCGAGCGCGCGGATGCCGGCGGGCTTGCGGCCGCCATGCGTATAGACTTCCCATTCTCCCCATTCGGGATTGAACTTCGCGTCGATCGCGACGACGATGCACTGCGCGCCGAAGACGCGCGAGCCTTCCGCGATCAGATCGGGATTCCGCACCGCCGCCGTGTTAATGCCGATCTTGTCCGCGCCGGCGCGAAGCAACGTCTTCATGTCGTCGACATGCGCGATCCCGCCGCCGACGGTGAACGGGATCGTAATCTCGGCGGCCGTCCGGCGCACGACGTCGACCATCGTCTTCCGCCCTTCGTGGGAAGCCGAGATGTCGAGGAAGACCAGCTCGTCCGCCCCTTCCCGGTCGTACGCCGCCGCGAGCTCGACCGGATCGCCTGCGTCGCGCAGATTGACGAAGTTGACGCCCTTTACGACGCGGCCGTCCTTCACATCCAGACACGGGATGATCCGTTTCGCTAACATGATGGCTCCTTTCCGCATCAGCAGTCCGCTCGAGTCAAGCCTTTCACCGCACTCGCCCGGGCTGCCCGTCGCATGGCTCCCGTTCGGGGCGTGTCATTCGCATTCCCGTTCGGGGCTTGCATGTATTGCTCCCTTTCGGGCGCGTCCTTCATTGCGCCCATTCAGCTGTGTATCGCATCGCGCCGGTCGCGCACCGCATAATGCCCTTTCGGGACTCGTCATTCGCTCACCCTGCTCAGACTGCGTATCGCACCGTGCCGTTCCCGGCGACTTGACGCATTTGCTTTCCGGCCATATCCCGCTTTACGCCCTCCCGGCTCGCGCCCTCGTCGTCAGCGCCAGGAACCGGTCCAGCAGCCGCATGCCCAGCTCGCCGCTCTTCTCGGGGTGGAACTGCATCCCGTACAGTTGCCCGCGGCCGACGATTGCCGTAACCGGCCCGAAGTAGTCCGTCGTTGCCAAGAGATCGCCCGGCTCCTCCGGAATCGCATGGAACGAATGCACGAAATAGACGTGGCCGGGGTCGAGTCCGTCCGTGAGCGGATTCGTCCGCTCGAACTTCAGCCGGTTCCAGCCCATGTGCGGCACCTTGAACGGTCCCCGGAACCGGACGACGCGTCCGGGCAGCAGCCCGAGGCCTTCATGCCGGCCGTGCTCCTCGCTCTCGCCGAACAGGAGCTGCATGCCGAGGCAAATGCCGAGCAACGGTTTGCCCGAGCGGGCGAACGCCTTCGCCGCCTCATCGAGCCCCGTCTCGCGCAGATTGCGCATCGCGTCGCCGAACGCGCCGACGCCGGGCAGAATCGCGCCGTTCGCGGCGAGGATTTCGTCGGAATCGCCGGTCACCCGCGCCTCGTGGCCGAGCCGTTCGATCGCCTTGCTGACGCTGTGCAAATTGCCCATGCCGTAGTCGATGATTGCGATCATCCGTTTATAGCACTCCCTTGGTCGACGGGACGCCCGTCACGCGCGGATCGATGCTCGACGCTTCGTCCAGCGCCCGGCCCAGCGCCTTGAACACCGCCTCGATCATGTGGTGGGTGTTGCGCCCGTAATGCACGATCACATGCAGCGTAATGCGCGCCTCCAGCGCCAGCTTCCACAGGAACTCGTGCACCAGCTCGACGTGGAAGCTGCCGACCGTCTGCGCCGGGTACTCCGCCCGGTACTCGAGATGCGGCCGGTTGCTGATGTCGATCGACACCTGCGCCAGCGCCTCGTCCATCGGGACGAACGCGTTCGCGTAGCGCCGGATGCCGCGCTTGTCGCCAAGCGCCTCGTGGATCGCCCGGCCGAGGCAGATGCCGATGTCCTCGACCGTATGGTGGTCGTCGACATCAACGTCGCCGGTTGCCTGCACCTTCAGATCGAAGTGGCCGTGCTTCGCAAACAGCTCGAGCATGTGGTTCAGGAACGGCACGTCCGTCTCGATCGACGTCTCTCCCGTCCCGTCGAGCGCGAAGCTCAGCTTGATGTCCGTTTCGCCTGTTTTGCGGGCGATGTCCGCCGCGCGTCTGACCGGTTCCGTCATCGCTTCAGCCCTCTTTCGTTCCCAGAACTTTGATTTGCTCCATCTTCAGCCGGACCTCGACGGCGCGGGCGTGGGCTTCCAGCCCTTCGCGGCGGGCCAGCGTCATAATCTTGCGGCCGTTTGCGAGCAGCGCTTCCCGGCTGTAGCGGATCAGGCTCGACTTCTTCACGAAATCGTCGACGCCGAGCGCCGACGCGAAGCGAGCCGTGCCGTTTGTCGGCAGAATGTGGTTCGGCCCGGCGAAATAGTCGCCGACCGGCTCCGTGCTGTATGCGCCGAGGAAAATCGCGCCCGCATTCTCGATCCGCCCGGCGACATCCAGCGGGTCCGCCGTCATGATCTCGAGATGCTCCGGCGCGAGCCGATTGACGGCCGCGATTGCCTCATCGAGCGAATCGACCGTCAGAATCGCGCCGTAGTCGTCGATCGACTTCCGCGCGATCGCCGCCCGCGGCAAGTCGGCAAGCTGCCGCTCCACCTCGTCCGACACCGCCTGGGCGAGCTCGGCCGACGGCGTCACGAGCACCGCGGACGCCATCTCGTCGTGCTCCGCCTGCGACAGCAGGTCGGCCGCGATGTAGACGGGATCGGCCGACCCGTCGGCCAGCACGACGATCTCGCTCGGCCCGGCGATGCTGTCGATATCGACCGCGCCGTACACCTCGCGCTTCGCCAGCGCGACATAGATGTTGCCGGGGCCGCAGATTTTGTCGGCCGGTGCAATCGTCTCCGTGCCGTAGGCGAGCGCGGCGATCGCCTGCGCGCCGCCGATCCGGTAGATCTCCTTCACGCCCGCCTCGGCCGCCGCCACGAGAATGTACGGGTTGATGCCCGCCTTGCCGCCCGTCGCGGGCGGCGTCACCATGACGATCTCGGGCACGCCGGCCACCTGTGCCGGGATAACGTTCATCAGGACGGAAGACGGATAGGCCGCCTTGCCGCCCGGCACATAGACGCCGACCCGCCGGAGCGGCCGGACGATCTGCCCGAGCAGCGTGCCGTCCGGAGCCGGCTCCATCCACGATTTCGGCTTCTGCTTCTCGTGGAACGCGCGAATGTTGGCGGCCGCCTCCCGGATCGCCGCGAGGAACTCCCCGTCCACCTGGCCGTAGGCCGCCCTGATTTCTTCCTCCGCAACCTTGAGTCCGGACGCCTCAAGCTTCACGCCGTCGAACCGCTCCGTGTACCGCAGCAGCGCCGCGTCGCCTTCCGCCCGCACCGCCGCGACGATCTCGCGGACCGCCGCATTCTGCTCCGGGCTGCCGTATTCGACTTCTCGCTTCAGTTTGAATGCGCTCGCCGCCATGATGCGCATGGCCCACACTCCTCACTGATTCGTCGCCTGTAATAGAGTGCAAAATACACCAATATGGAGGGCCGCGCCGCCGCCAAGTCCGCCGCGTCCAGCCGCCGATCATCCGCCGGCAGCTCTCACCATAGTGGCCGCGGCTTGCGGCCCGCCGCGTCTCAAGCGGCCTCCATCACTGCCTCGCGCCGCGCTGCAGCGTCTGCTGAAGCCTGTCGCACAGCGCCTGAATCGCGTCGTTCTTCATCCGGTAGCTGACCCGGTTCGCGATGAGCCGGCTCGTCACATCGAACATCGTCTCCATCTCGACGAGCCCGTTCTCGCGCAGCGTCGCGCCGGTCTCGACCATGTCGACGATCCGGTCCGCGAGGCCGACGAGCGGCGCCAACTCGATCGAGCCGTTCAGCTTGATTACCTCGACCTGCTGCCCCCGCTCGCGGAAATATTGTGACGCGACGTTCGGATACTTCGTCGCCACCCGCGGATGGATGACGGGCTTCCAGTCCGGCAGCCCGATCACCGACATCCGGCACTTCGCGATGCCGAGATCCAGCAGCTCATACACATCCTTGTTCTCTTCCATCAGCACGTCCTTGCCGACGACGCCGATGTCGGCCACGCCGTACTCGACATAGGTCGGCACGTCGACCGGCTTCGCCATGATGAAGGACATGCCCGCATCGGGCACATCGAAAATCAGCTTGCGGCTGTCGTCGAAATCGTCCGGGATCGGCAGCCCAGCCTCCCGGAACAACTGCGACGCCTGCTTGTAGATCCGCCCTTTCGGCATCGCGACCATCAACGCGTCACGCATCGTTACCGCCTCCGCCCGCGCCTGCGCCCGAAGGTCCGATGAACCGCTCGAACCGTTCATAAGCCGCGCCATTGTGCAATACCGGGCCGCCGCCGCGCTGCGCCCGCTCCAGCGCCTCGGCCTCCCTGGCCGAAATCCGCGCCGTCACGGCGATGCGGCCTTCGTTGCGCAGCCGGCCCGCCTCGGCCAACGCGGCGGCCCGACCGGCCGCGTCGTAGCCGATCAGCGTCCGTCCCCGGCCCGACTCGTCCGCGCCGCCGCCTGTCAAATCGAGGATGCGCGTCGTCTTGAGCGCGAAACCGGTCGCCGGAGACGGCCGGCCGAACTGCGCCAGCAGATTGTCGTACCGGCCCCCGCTCACGACGGGGAAGCCGAGATCCGCCGCGTAACCCTCGAACGTCATTCCGGTATAATAAGAGAAATCGCCGATCATCGTCAGATCGATCAGCACATGCTCCGTCACGCCGTACGCGTCGAGCACGTCCCAGATCGCGCACAGATGGTCAATCGCCGACCGCGCCGACAGGTCCGCGCTCAAGCCCTTCGCCTGCCGGCACGTCTCCTGGCCGCCGCGCAGGCGCAGAATGTCTTCGAGCTCCCGCTCCGCCCGCTCCGGCAGCCCGAGCGAACGCAGCCGCTCACGGTAGCCGACGTGGTCCCGGCTGAGCAGGTACTCCTTCAGCTCGCGCTGCGCTTCCGCCCGGCCGCTGAGCTTTTCTTCCAGCAGCCCGTTCAGGAAGCCGACGTGGCCGACCGCGATCTTGAACCGGCTCACGCCCGCCGCCTGCAACGAGGCGATCGCGAGCGCGACGACCTCGGCGTCCGCCTCCGGCGCCGGATCGCCGATCAGCTCGACGCCGGTCTGGAAAAATTCCGCTTCCCGCCCCGCTTCCTCCTCGATCGCGCGGAACACGTTCGCGTGGTAGGAGAGCCTGAGCGGCAACGGCGCATCCTTGAGCAACGACGCGGCGACGCGCGCGATCGGCGCCGTCATGTCGGAGCGAAGGACGAGCGTCGTGCCCCGGTTGTTGAGCAATTTGAACAGTTTGCTGTCCGACGTCGCGCTGGCGACGCCCACCGTATCGTAATATTCCATTGTCGGCGTCATGATCTGCTCGTAACCCCAGCGCTTCATGCAGTCGAGCACCTGCTGCTCGATATGCCGCAGCTTCGCCACGACATGGGGCAGATAATCCTTGACGCCGGCCGGTTTCTCGAAACCTCTCGGCTTGGCCATTGCAAAGGTCACCCGCTGTTCCTCCATCGCATTAAAGCGTTAATATGTTACCATACTGCCAAAATAAAGGGATTAGCCGTATCGTAACACGACGGGGCGGCCCCGTCAAGCCGAGGCCGCCGCTATCAAGCGCTTCCGGACAGGATTTTGTAACTTCCCGTGATCTCCCCGTCCGTCAGCTCAAGACCATTCAGTTGCCCGCCAAAAACACATCCGCCGTCGATCCCGATCTTGTCCCCGCCGTGCCATATGTCGTCCGAACCGTGAATGTGCCTTGCGGGCGTATGGCCGAACACGACGATTTTGTCCAGATTCGTCTCGTGCAGCCAGAAATCTTCCCTGATCGTCAGCAAATCCCGGGTATCCTGCTCATGCGGAAATCTTTTCGACGGCTGCAGTCCGGCATGGACGAACAGATACCGGTCATCCTCATGCCAGAACGGCAGGCTCTTCAAGAAATGCAAATGCGAGAGATATTCCCGCATCATGAACGACCGGCATCGATCGAGCCGCTCCGGCGCGATCCGCTCCATCCCGCAGTAGCTTTGCAGCGTTTCGATTCCGCCAAACCGGAAGAAGCGCTCGATTTCGCTTTCGGAGGCGCGATTCTCCATCACGCGGACGAACCGGTAATCATGATTCCCCTGCAAGGCAATGGCGCCCTGTTCATCGACCAGCCGCTTGACCAGTTCCACCGTTTCCTTGCTCTGTGGCCCCCTGCTGACATAGTCTCCGAGCAGGATCAACCTGTCCCGGCTTGCGTCGTACCCGGCCGCTGCGAGCAGTTCCTTGAATTGATGATAACAGCCGTGGATATCGCTGATCACCAGCGTCCGGTCCTTGTTCACCCCGCATTCCCCCGTCCACACCAGCAAATCATTAACCGCAATTTACCAATTGAAAAGCGGCCCCGTCAAGCCGAGGCCGCCCGTAAACCCGCCATAAACGGTCCGGTTGAAATCATTGTACGCGTGGATGATGTTCCATTCGTGAACATACGGCTGTTCCACGGACGTGTCGAAGTACCTCACCGGGCTTCCCCAATCGATGGCACGGCCGGCGCAAGGCAATGGCGCGCCAGCCGTCTTGTATGAGCAACCCGTCAAAACCGATTCCGCCGCTGCCGGGCCGCCCGCGCGAACAACCAGACCAGCAGCCCCGCCAGCGCGAGGCCGCCGGTCCAGAGCACCGCGGGCGCCGTCGCTTCCCGCACGGTATGGCGATTTGAATCCGGCGTGTCCTGCGGCACGAGCCGCTCGTAGATCGTCTTCACCTTCAGGCCGTATCGGGCGAGATACCGGTCCACTTCCTCCTGGCTGTAATATCTCGACTCCGCCTGGCCGTTCTTCAGCTTGATGAAGCCCTGATGGACGCCGGCGATCGTATGGCCGCCGTCCGCCGCCTTCCGGAGCAGCACCAGGTAGGAGGCGCCTTTGTCGAGGACGCCTTTGTCGCCGTATTGCAGGACGCGCGCCGTCATTTCCGATTTCTTCTCAAGCCCGCCCTTGAGCGGAATATCGACGCGGAACGTGTACCGATGCTCCGCATCGCTGTCCTTGATTCTGCCGGTCACCGTGCCCACGAACACGATGTCCGCGCGAACCGAGAGCTCGTCCAGGGATAGGACTGGGAAATTAAGCGCTTCCACTTCTCGGGATGGATGATCCACGGAGAACAGCGCCGCCCACACGGCCAACAAGACGACCATGCCCGCCCTGATGCGCCGGCCCTGAGTCCGAATCCGGTGCACGCCTGCACCCCTCCCCGCCTTGCGCTTCCGTTACATAAGACGCGGAGGGGCGGTCAAACGTTGCGCTCCCGATGATATTTTTTCGAACGCTTGCAACGATGGCTGGCAGCGATGGCTGTCACTCCGGCCGCTCCTTGTCCGCGCGCAGATCCCGCAGCGGGTTGCCGCCGACGAACGCGCCGGGCGGCACATCCTTGTGCACGACGGAGCCCGCCGCCACGACGGCGCCGTCGCCGATCGTCACGCCGGGCAGAATCGTCACGTTCGCGCCGATCATGACGTTGTCGCCGATGACGACGTCGCCGAGCCGGTACTCGCGGATCAGATATTCATGCGCCAGTATCGTCGAGTTGTAGCCGATTATCGTGTTGCTCCCTACCCGGATCCGTTCCGGAAAAAATACATCCACCATCACCATCAGACCGAACGCCGTATGCCGTCCGACGGACATTCCGAGCACCCGCCGGTAGATCCAGTTCTTGAGCGGCAGCGAGGGTGAGTAGCGGGCCAGCTGGATAAAAATGAAATTGCGCACCGCCTTCATCCGGCTGACCGTCGAATACACTTGCCACAGCGAGTTCGGGCCCTCCACCGGATAACGCTCCAGCTTCCTCAAGACGTCTTCCGCTCCAATCCCGCAAGTTCGTACAGGTCGCGCATGTCCCGAATGATATGCCGCGCGCCCGCTTCCCGCAGCGCGTCTTCGCCTTTGAGCGACCAGGCGACGCCGACCGGCACGACGCCGGCCGCCGCGGCCGACTGCATGTCGACGGCGCTGTCGCCGACCATGAGCGTCCGCTCCGGACAGACGGACAGCCTCTCCAGCGCCTTGAGCACCGGCTCGGGGTGCGGCTTCGGATGCGTCACGTCATCGAATGGCACCAGCACATCCATGAAGCCGTCAATGCCCGCCAGCTTCATGCCGCGCATCGCCGTCATCCGCAGCTTCGTCGTGACAACCCCGAGCTTGATGCCGGCTTCCCGCAGCCGCTCCAGCACCTCGGCCACATGGGGGAAGGCGGTCACCAGCGCGTCATGCTCGCGCAGATTGTACTCCCGGTATGCCACGATCAGATCGTCGACCTCCTCGCGCCCGGTGAAGTGCCGCATCTGGTCTCTCAGCGGCCGCCCCATCTGCGGAATGATATGCTCCCGGCCGAACTCCGGCGGCATCACGCCGCGCAGCGCGTGGAGAAACGAGCGGATGATCAGCTCGTTCGTATCGAGAATCGTTCCGTCCAGATCAAACAGAACGGCCGCTGTCGTCATCTTGCTGCAATCCTTTCGCTCGGCTGTCGCCATCGGGCTGCGCATCGCCTTCTTCCCGCGCCTCGTCGCCCGACGGCTTGTCCGGCGCTTCCCGCCCGTTGTCTCCGGTTGGCTTGTCCGCCTCCATCTGCTCGCGTGCCGCATCCCGCGCATCCTGCGCATCCGTCTCTTCCGGCTCCGGTGCGGCATCGAACCGTTGCGCGGCCGGCTCGGCGGCCTCTTCGGTTTTCCGATTCGCCTCCGCATCCTCCCCTTGCAGCGGCAGGGCGTCCGGTCCGTCGGGCCGTCTCACGACGATCGGATCGGCGTAGCGCTCCGCCGCGGCGCCGCTGAAACGCCGGTACAGCAGGAACGCGACGCAGGCCACGACGAGCAGGACGGCCAGCAGTTGCGACGTGCGCACATTGCCGTACTCCGGATCCAGATACCCTTGCTCGAAGAGAGCGGTCATCGGCGACCAGAGGCCGTTAAGCAGCGACGCCAACCATTCCGGCCCCTGGAAGGCCAGGCTGTCCGTCCGCAGCCCCTCGATGAAAAACCGTCCGGTCGAATACCAGATCAAGTAGCCGAGGAACACTTCGCCCGCGCGCATGAACGATTGCCGGCGCAGCACGAACAGCAGCACCAATCCGGCCAGGTTCCAGAGCGACTCATACAGGAACGTCGGATGATAGTATGTGCCGCCGATATACATCTGGTCGACGATGAAGTCCGGCAAATGGAGCGTGCCGCGCAGGAACGACTCCGAGACGGGACCGCCGTACGCTTCCTGATTGACGAAGTTGCCCCAGCGGCCGATCATCTGACCGATCAGGAACGAGGGCGCGCAGATGTCGGCAAGCCGCCAGAACGGATACCCTTTCACCTTGACATAGATGCCGCCGCTCACCACCGCGCCGATCAGCGCGCCGTAGATGGCGATGCCGCCGTGCCAGATCGCGAAGATCTCCCACGGATTGTCCTTGTAATTATCCCACTGGAACGCCACATAATAGGCGCGCGCCGCGATCAGCGCGGACGGCGTGCCGATCAGCATCAGATCCATGAAGAAATCCGACGTGATGCCGAATCTGCGCCCTTCCCGGATGGCGAACAAGAGCCCGAGCAGCGCTCCGAAGCCGATGATCGTGCCGTACCAGGTCAGATTGATCGGGCCGAGCCGAAGCAGCACCGGATCTATCGCCAGTTCGAAAACATGCATCGTCCGTCCGCCCCCTTATTCGAAATCGTCCACATCTTCCGCGATGGATTCCGTCAGCTTGTTCGTGAATTGGAGCGCGGCATTGTAGCCCATCCGCTTCAGCCGGTAGTTCATCGCCGCCACTTCGACAATAACGGCCAGGTTCCGGCCCGGCCGGACCGGCACGGTGACGAGCGGCACATCGGTGTCGATGATGCGGGTCATCTCCTCGTCCAGCCCGAGGCGGTCATACTGCTTCTCCTGCTGCCAGTTCTCCAGCCGGATGACCATCTCGATCCGCTTCTGCGTCCGGATCGCGCCGGCGCCGAACAGCGTCATCACATTGATGATGCCGAGGCCGCGGATTTCGAGCAGATACCGGATCAGTTCCGGCGCGGATCCGTACAGATGGCCGTCCGATGTCTGGATGATCTCGACCGCGTCGTCGGCGACGAGCCGATGGCCGCGCTTGACCAATTCCAGCGCCGTCTCGCTTTTGCCGATGCCGCTGGAACCCGTGATGAGCATGCCGATGCCGTACACGTCGACCAGCACGCCGTGGATCGTCGCGGTCGGCGCCAGACGCTGCTCGAGAAAGCCGGTCATTTTGCTGATCAGATAGGTCGTCGCCATCGTTGAACGAAGCACGGGAATCTTCTTCAGATTGGCCTGCTCGATCAATTCCCCGGGCACTTCGAGCCCGCGCGTGACGATGAAGCACGGCGTCTCGTCCCGGAAGAGCCGGTCTACCCGCTCCTTCCGGACCTCGGCGCCCAACGTCTGGAAGAACGTCAGCTCGGTGCGGCCGAGAATCTGGATGCGTTCGCTCGGAAAGTGATCGAAATATCCCGCCATCTCGAGGCCGGGACGATGCAGATCGTCAACCGTGATGCTGCGGCTTAAGCCATCCGCCCCCGCCACGACCTCCAGTTGATATTGCTTGACCAATACGGACACTTTAACGGCTTTTGCCAACGTCTTGCCTCCTTGCCGCCTGCGTTCGCGGCGCTGATGCTGACCGGAAGCCCCGGGGCTTACGTCTTCCGCTTGTTACCATCGTAACCGATCGGATGCGGTTTGCGCAACGCGGGGACTTCCGGACAACACAAAAGCCGCCTCGGTGAAGAGGCGGCTCGCTTGACCTGCGCGTTGATCCCGCGGATCAGTTTTCGAAAATGTTCAGTTCCGTCTCCGGATCGAAAATATGAATCTTGTTCATGTCGATCGCCAGCTTGATGTTCGCGCCTTCCTTCACGTCGGAACGGCCGTCCAGGCGGGCGATGACCGTGTCGCCGCCGATGCCGGCGAGATAGACGTTCTTCTCGTGGCCGAGGTTTTCCACGACTTCCGCCAGCGCCGACACGATGCTCTTCGGCGATGCTTCCATGAACACCGGCTCGTCATGGAAGTCTTCGGGACGCACGCCCAGGATGACTTCCCTGCCGACATAGCCTTTCTCGCGGACGATCGCCGCGCGGCCTTCCGTCAGCTCGATGTCGATGTTCTGCGACTTGAAGTGGACGGCGCCGCCGTTGTCGGACAGCGTGCCCTTGATGAAGTTCATCGAAGGAGAACCGATGAAGCCAGCGACGAAGATGTTGACCGGATGGTTGTACAGCACTTCCGGAGAATCGGCCTGCTGGATGACGCCGTCTTTCATGACGACGATCCGGTCGCCCATCGTCATGGCTTCGATCTGGTCGTGGGTAACGTAGATAACCGTCGTCTCAAGACGCTTCGCAAGTTTCGAGATTTCCGCCCGCATCTGCGTGCGCAGCTTCGCGTCGAGGTTAGAGAGCGGTTCGTCCATCAGGAACACTTGCGGTTCGCGGACGATGGCGCGGCCCAGCGCGACGCGCTGACGTTGACCGCCGGAGAGCGCTTTCGGCTTCCGGTCCAGCAGATGCTCGATGTCGAGAATCTTGGCCGCTTCGCGGACGCGTTTGTCAATGTCGGCTTTCTTGAACTTCCGCAGCTTCAGACCGAACGCCATGTTCTGATAGACGTTCATGTGCGGATACAGCGCGTAAGATTGGAAGACCATCGCGATGTCCCGATCTTTCGGCGCGACGTCGTTCACGAGGCGGTCGCCGATGTACAGCTTGCCTTCCGTGATCTCTTCAAGTCCGGCAATCATCCGAAGCGTCGTCGACTTGCCGCAGCCGGACGGACCGACGAGGACGAGGAATTCCTTGTCCTTGATGTCGAGGTTGAAGTCCTTGACCGATGCGACTTCGGAGCCGGGATAGCGTTTGTATACGTGTTCCAAACGTACGCCTGCCATGTCATTCTTCCCCCTAAGCTCTTTATTGGAGTGCTATAACCATCTTAGCGTACCGCAGCCGCCTAAGAAAATGCACAAACCATACAAAAATAACTACTTTCTTTTCGTTACTTTATACAATAGCAAAATGATCTTCACCAGCACCGCGTCCCGGAACAGGCGCACATCCAGCCCCGTATCCTGCTTCAGCTTGTCCAGCCGGTACAGCAGCGTGTTGCGGTGGATGAACAGCTTCTTCGCCGTGTCGCTCACGTTGCAGTTCATCGCGAAGAACGTCTCCAGCGTTGTCACGATTTCCGGCTCAAGCAGGAGATCGGTCCGGTTTACGGCCTGCTCGATGAACCGGAGCCGCTGCTCGTCCGGAATGCTGCCCAGCAGCCGCTCGAGATGGATGTTCCAGGGAAGATGGACCGTGTCGCCCTGATGGAACCGGCGTCCGAGCGCGACCGTCTCGCGCAGCAGGAACACCGTTTCGACGACCGCGGAGGACGGCACGATCGGATGGGCGACCGCGATATGGTTTTCGCCGAGCCATTCGCTGGCGAGCATGTCGTGCATGCCCCGCGCCACGCTCTCCAGCAGTTCCTCCGGCGTCTCCTCGACGTCGCCCCGGCCGCCCTCCTCATGAAGCAGCGCTTCCGGCGCCAGAATGAGCCACTCCTGGTCCCGGAGCGGCACGAGCAGCACGTCCGTCTCGAGGTACGTCAGCAGCAATTTTTCCAGTTCCGCGTCGTTCGCCTTGGTCGCATGGTCGGCGAGCAGCAGGAAAGGAATCCATACGCTGCCCAGCCTGCCCCCGGCGTTGAACTCATCCGGGACAGCCGCCTGCAGACGGCCCGCGCCGATCTGTTCCCGAACCCATTCGCCGAGCCGCCGCATCTCCCGGTTCAGCGGACGTTCACGGCTGTCTTCCGTCTGACCCGCGCGCTCAAGTTCCATGAGCAGCCACTCGAGCAGCGTCTCTTCCCGCCCGGTGAGCATGCCCGGCTCAAGGTCGACGTACTCCACCTTCTCCTCGTCGGCGTGGACGACCAGCCGGATCTTGCCGTCCGGCAGCGCGATGCGGCTTCCGGACCGAACCCCGTCTCCCGGCTCAAAGCCGATGTCCTGCCATGCGGATTCCCGTCCGCCAAGCGGCAATCTCTCCGCCAAAATCGGCGCGCCAAGCAGCGATTCCAGTTTCGATTTCCAGGACAACTCCATCGTAACGCTCCTATCCGCACCCGAATAAGGCTATTGTAACACAACCGGGGCGGTGCCTGTCAGCCGGTGCCGCCGGCGCCGGTTACGCGCCCCATGCGAGCAGCAGCACGATCGACAGCAGCGCAAACACGATGGAGAGCAGGTAGAGGAAAGACACGGTCTGGATCTGGGTGAGCCCCCACCGCATCAGCGCGTGATGTGTGTGAAGATTGTCCGCCTTGTGCAACCCGCGTCCTTCGGCGAGCCTGCGCGCCATGACGATGATCGTGTCCATGATCGGGACGCCGAGCGCCAGCATCGGGATCAGAATCGTGATGAGCGTGGCGCTTTTGAACGAGCCTTCCACGGCGATCAGGGAGAGCGCGTAGCCAAGGAACGCCGCCCCGGCGTCACCCATGAAAATGCGGGCGGGATAGAAATTGAACGCGAGGAACGCGGCGCACGCCCCGAACAGGGTGAGCGCCAGCATCGCCGTGTCCGTCTGATGCCGGATCACGGCGGTGAGGAACAGCGTCAGCGACGAGATCATGGAAACGCCGGCGGCCAATCCGTCCACGCCGTCGATGAAATTGATCATGTTCGTAAGCGCGAAGATCCACACCACGGTCGCCGCGACGGAAGCCCATTCCGGCAGCATGATCATCCCGTCCGGTCCCGGCGAGGAGATGCCGATGATCCGGATATCGAGCAGCACCGGCACGAACGCGGCCGTCAGATAGACGATCACGCGCGGCCAGATCGGAAATTCGTATCCTTTCGCCTTCGCCGTGTCGTCCAGCAGACCGATGAAGACGATGAGCAGTCCCCCGACCGCGACGGCGGTGGAAAGCGCCGTTCGTCCGCCGAACAGCAGCATCGCCGCCGCGGAGGCGGCATAGATCGCCGCTCCGCCGAGCAGCGGCACGGGAGCGGCATGAACCTTGCGCGGCCCCGGCATGTCCACATAGCCGTGCCGCAACGCGAACCGCGTCACGAACGGCACGACCGCAAGCACGGCGAAGAAAGCGAACAATGCGCTGATGACCGCAAGCAGCATCATCCCACCCCGATTCAACGGTTTGGTCAATAGCTTTCCCGTTTGCCGCTCCGCTAAACCCAAGGCAAGGGATATAATGGAACACAAAAAAGCTTCCCGCGCCATGCGCAAGAAGCTTCACTTCGCAAAAGTGGTGGAGGGCGATGGATTCGAACCACCGAACCCGTCAGGGAGCAGATTTACAGTCTGCCGCGTTTGGCCACTTCGCTAGCCCTCCACGAAGACAAGCATGGTGGCTCGGGACGGAATCGAACCGCCGACACGAGGATTTTCAGTCCTCTGCTCTACCAACTGAGCTACCGAGCCTTGATTTTGGATGGCGGAGCCGACGGGATTCGAACCCGCGATCTCCTGCGTGACAGGCAGGCATGTTAGGCCTCTACACCACGGCTCCGCGATGTTGGGTTGGAATGGTGGAGGCTGACGGGATCGAACCGCCGACCCTCTGCTTGTAAGGCAGATGCTCTCCCAGCTGAGCTAAGCCTCCATATTTGGTAGCGGCAGAGGGCCTCGAACCCCCGACCTCACGGGTATGAACCGTACGCTCTAGCCAACTGAGCTATGCCGCCGTGTTACAGGGGCGTTGCCGCTGTCAGCGGCTGCGGTTCCCCCGCCTTGCGCCCTGAAAACCGGATGCGAATGAAATGTTCAAGCTGATCCCGTTTCCGGGGCCCCCGCAAAGTAATCGGACTACGCTTTGAAGCGAAGCGTCACTTTGTGGGGTGCTTTTTAGGATAAGCCCTCGACCGATTAGTATTCGTCAGCTTCACGCGTTGCCGCGCTTCCACCCCGAACCTATCAACCTGGTCATCTTCCAGGGGTCTTA
>Ga0310836_100342_pt1 | contig 43121 bp, 43 predicted proteins | sample SM_ome_4_FD_201310 | JGI IMG/M metagenome (GOLD analysis project Ga0310836, IMG submission 201310) | Sorghum-adapted microbial communities enriched on stacked mutant (SM) sorghum from Joint BioEnergy Institute, Emeryville, California... ... | reverse complement strand
GAAGCTCAGACGCGTACCGGAGAAACAGACTTAAGGAGTAGACGATGCTACTGGAGGCAGAAGGATTTCCCCGAATGGACCCTACGTTCCATTGTCCAGAGGCATACCGGAAAGTCCAGTCCCTGATAGAATTTTCAAAGAACAAGCTGAAAATTTGGAGGCTGTTTTCCATCCCCCGGGGGGATGGAAATGAACCTAAAAGAGCTTTTTAAAGATACTATACGAGGAGTCTAGAAAATGAAAATGAACCGTTTAGGCAACTCCGAGCTGATTGTCAGTGAAATCGGGCTGGGATGCATGTCGCTAGGGACGGAAGAATCCAAAGCGATTGGCCTGATTCACGAGGCGTTGGACCGGGGCGTCAATTTTCTCGACACAGCTGATTTGTACGATGCCGGAACCAATGAAGAAATCGTCGGCAAGGCGATTAAGGGGCGCCGGGATCGCGTCATTCTGGCAACCAAAGTCGGAAATCGGCGGATTCCTGGACAAGACGGCTGGGTCTGGGATGCATCGAAATCGTATATCCTCTCGGCAGTGAAAGATAGCCTGCGCCGGCTCGGCACGGATTATATCGATTTGTACCAACTGCACGGCGGAACGATCGAGGATCCCATCGATGACACGATCGAAGCGTTTGAACAACTGAAGCGGGAAGGCGTCATCCGCGAGTATGGGATATCTTCCATTCGTCCGAATGTCATCCGGGAATATGTCTCTCGCTCGTCCATCGTCAGCGTCATGAATCAGTACAGTATCGTAGACCGGCGCGGCGAAGAAGAAGTGTTCCCCCTGCTGCAAGGGCATCAGATCAGCGTAATAGCTCGAGGGCCATTAGCCAGCGGTGCGCTGGCAGCGAACCGCGAACCCGCTAAAGGTGTGCTGGATTACGAGCTGGATGAACTCCGTGAACTGCGCCGCAAACTACAGGACCTGGAGACGCCGGAGCGCAACCTTACTCAGTTGGCTATCCGCTATTCCCTCGCCCATCCTGCGGTTGCCGTGGTCATTCCGGGAGCCAGCTCACGCGAGCAGCTGCTGCAAAATCTTGCTGCTGCAGAAGTTCCCGAATTAAGTACGAAAGAAGTTGAACTGATTCGCAGTTTAAGTAAAGCGAATCAATATACGTTGCACCGTTAATCTCAAAATAAGAGCAGGCCCTATAAGTGAACAGCATCCTCGCTAACTCGAGTTTAGTGACGGGAAGCCCTTCACCAAAGGGTCTGTTTTTTATGCGGCTTCTAATCATTTGTCACGGTTCCTTACTAGCCCCATAGTTTCGGCTTCATACAACACGACTTAAGGAGACATACTACTTGCGGTAAGCAAAATGACGAAGCAAAGGAGATTTCTTCATGGGTGTGTTAGACGGGAATCCGAAGCATGAGCCAATGCACTACGGCGAAATTTTCACGATATGGGAAAGTTCGATGGCAGCAAAAATGATGTTATCCTGCTACCAGCTGTTCACGTACCATGCGGGTGACAAAGATCTGAAAGAGATTCTAAAGGACCTGATGGATCAGGCTAAACTGGAGATTAAAGAACTGGACAAGCTGTTGACGGACAATGGGATCACCCCCTCCCCCATGTTGCCGGAACGACCGGAAACGAAGCTTGAGGATATTCCACCAGGAGCCAGATTTGCCGATGCAGAAATCGCCGCGAAAATCGCCATGGATACTGCAGCTTCTTTGGCCGGTTGCAGCGGAGCCATGGGGTTATCGATCCGAGAGGATATCGGCGCGTTGTTTGCAAAATACCACGCCACCAAAACCGCATTGGGGCTTAGAATCTTACGGATGAGCAAGGAAAAGGGCTGGCTGGTTCCTCCGCCTCTGCAACTCAAAAAACCAGAGTAATTCGTGTTTACAAGTCATGAAAAAAGCGATTAAACAGACCCGCTGCTTAATCGCTTTTTCCTATTTCATTAAAACAATAACCTTTCTTCTTCCCTGCTGTGGAGTTCATTGATCTCCAGCAAAGCATAAAGCTTGTGCAAAATAGCCTCGCTCCAACCAGAGGTCTCTCGCTGTTGGTGAATGCTGCGAACGACGATTCGCATCAGTTCATGATCGCGTTTTAATTGCACGACCGCCTCCTGGAGGTCTGGATTCTTCTCAGTTACTTCTTGATAGAAGCCGTCTTCTTCTGCATCCGCATGACTTAGAATCCGCGACTCCCAGTATCCCAACAATTCATTCGTTGCCTGCTCTGCCAACTCCAGATCTCCGCTGGCGTAGAAACCCGCAACTTCCTCCGTTTTCGACTTCGCCCCTGCCAAGCCGCCGTCATGAATGGCCTGATGAGCATGGAGTTGCCGCAGCGATGGACCAACCGGCATTGGACTCTCCCCCTATTCTCTGATGTAATCTGGATTCGTTACTTCTCCGCCTTTCCCTTTGGAAGCTCAGAGAACGTTCCGACATAGCGGATATCCTCACCGGTTTCGTCTTTAACCGTGCTGATATTTAGCCACTGTAAGTAGATCTCACCGTTTTTGCGCTTATTCCAAATCTCCCCCTGCCACATGCCAGTTTCTTTAATGCTCTTCCACATGCGGTCATAGAAATCCGGGGCTTGTCGATTCGCTCGCAGAATATTCGGCTTCTTCCCTAATGCTTCCTCTTCACTAAACCCGGTTACGGCAGTAAACGCCGGATTCACAGCCACAATGGTACCTTTCGGGTCAGTGACCAGAATCCCTTGCGCTGTATTGTTGAAGACTTCCGAAGACAAACTCAGCTTATCGGAATAAATCATCCAGAGTACGAGAATCAAGCTGGCTAAAGCGACCTGCGACAGCAGCATAAAACCGATGGAATACTGACCGGTTACCGAATGGATATAGGACAATAACAGCGGCGGGAAGAATCCGCCCAGGCCGCCCATCATGGACACGATCCCGTTGACGATCCCGGCCTGCTTATTGAAATATTGTGGAACCAACTTAAAGATGACACCATTTCCTGCACCGGCAACAATTGCGATTACCAGACAACCGATGGTGTACAAAGTGAATGTTGGTGAGAACGCCAGCACGATAGCCGCAAGCGTAAACCCGGAAAAGATGACGATCAACAGCATCAAAGCATTAAACCGATCCGCCAGCCAGCCGCCAACCGGACGCATAAAGGTCGCCAAAGCGATAAATCCGGCGGTACGCATCCCTGCATCCACCTTGGTAAGTTCAAAGTTCGTCACCAGGAAATTGGGCAAATAGACGGTAAACGCAACGAACGAACCAAACGTAATAAAGTACAACAGCGAGAACAACCAAAGCTTTTCATTCTTATAAACGCCTTTGATTTGTTCCATCATAGCCGTTTTCACCTTCGGCTCTTTACGGTCACCAAAGAAAAGATTTAGCGCTGCAAAAACAAGCAGAAGGATCAAGTACAGCTTGACCGTCGCCGACCAACCGATTTGCGTCGCGATGACCGGTGCGGAGAACGAAGTCACGGCCGTCCCGAGATTCCCGAGACCGTACACGCCGTTGACCAGACCATGACGCTCCTTCGGATAATATTTCGGCAGCGAAGTGACGCCTACGGAGAAGACGGCGCCGCCGATGCCGAGGAACAGCCCGCCGATGATCAAATCGACGTAAGAGTTCGCCTCACTAATGTAGAACACTGGAAACAACAGCAAAATGAAACTAATTAGAAAAACCAACCTTGCCCCGAAAATATTCGCGTAATACCCCAGCGGAATACGTAAAACGGAACCCAATACGACAGGAATAGCTGTTATGATCGCGACCTTATCGGCTGGGATCTGAATGTCCTCTCCCATAAAGGATACGAGGGACGAGATAATGACCCATACGGCAAAACCGACGATCAAATTGAGTGTTTGTAGCGGTAACTGAACTTTTTTTATCAAATCGATCACCTTTTCCAAAATGACTTCTGAATGACCATCGATTTCCCCACTCGTATTGTAGCTGATCCGCTTTGGGGGCCTGTATAGGGTTTTCCCCCGTTTGCCCAGGGAAACTCCCTATCCGCCCGGTTTGGTCACAAAAATGCCCATAACCATTGGATAATGATTATGGGCTGTACATTTTATTGGAAAACTATTCAACAATTAACGTGTAAAGTTCCTGATTCAACTGCTCTTGTTCCGCCGATCTCATGACCTGCCTGGTCATTGGAAATAAGACGGTTTCTTCCTTCACGAAATGCACCGTCAAAATTTCAAACGCTTCCCCTGCGTCTCGGCACAAAGCCTTCATTTCCTCCAGCGAATGCTCACTGTTGGCATGGTGAAGAAAATGATCGATATAAGCGAAGATCTCTTCATGCTCTTGTTCGATAGACACGAGAGGCCCTTGGTCATACCCAATATGTTGACCTAATCTCGGAAAAAAGTACGTTTCTTCTTTATGAAAATGCTTGCGCAAAGGCGCTTTAAACTCATGTAACAGCTCCTGAAGAAGCGCGAACTGCTGCGTCGCCTGATCCCCGGAGTAGCGGTCGTTTTGAAAGTCCAGTACAATCGCATGCCATTCGTTCATCAAACTAGCCAAATAACGGTGCTCGTTCTCTAGAATACGCATGGCGGGCGTTTCACTTAACAGTGTTCCTCGTTCCATGTCATAGGCCTCCATTAGAAATCCAGCAGCTTCTTCTTAATTGCGTATTCCACCAGCTCAGGTCTTGATTTCAAATTCAGCTTCTCCATAATTTTGGCTTTATGGGCCTCTACCGTTTTGACGGAGATGTGCAGCATTTCAGCGATTTCTTTATTTCCGTAGCCTTTGGCGACCAGCGGCAGAATCTCAACCTCACGGGTAGACAACAGCTGGTAAGGGTTGTTCTCATCGGCTTGCTGATCTTGGCTAACGAATTCTCGGACAAGGGAGGAGGCGAGCTTCGGATGGATATAAACCCCTCCTTGATGCACCATGCGAATGGCTGAGACGAGTTGCTCATCTGGCGAATTTTTTAAGACATACCCTCTGGCGCCTTTCTTAAGCACATGAAATAAATATTCCTCGTCATCGTGCATCGTGAGGATAATAATATTCGTTTCGGGAAAATCCTCATGGATTTTGGCCGTCGCGATCAAGCCGCTTTCGCCTGGAGGCATGCTGAGATCCATCAACAGGATGTCAGGCCGGTGTTTGGCTACCATTTTGTATGCTTCGATCCCGTCTGCGGCCGTCGCCACGACCTCCATATCCTCTTGAAAATTAATAATCATCGCAAAACCGCTTCGGACGACCGCATGATCATCCGCGATTACTACTTTCACGATCCATACCTCCCTATCCAAGCTTTCGTTCTTGCAGCACCGTTTACGGGGAGACGGCGGCCAACGGAATTCGTAAATGAACGGTCGTTCCTTTCCCCCGCTGCGAAGTCACGGTGATTTCTCCGCCTACCAGCTCTGCCCGTTCTTTCATTCCATAAATGCCAAGTCCGGTTCCCTTCGGATCGTTTGCATTCACGTTAAATCCGCATCCCTGATCGGAAACGACAAGCTCCAGCGTATGCTCGGAAGCAAATAGACGGACGTCAATCTCGTCTACGTTGGCATATTTCAGCGCGTTCAGCACGGATTCCTGACATACCCGGTAGACGACCGTCTCAACCTCACTGTTAAAACGCTGACCGCCTAGCTCTGCCACAAAACGCACGACGACCCCGTAGTTCTTCTCAATCCATTTGAAATGCGAACGAAAAGCCGCATCCAGACCAAGATCGTCCAAGGAGGCTGGACGCAGCTCCACCGATAGATTGCGAATTTGCTCCAACAATCGGGTGAGCGAAGCCTCCGTTTGTTGGATTTTCTGCAAGGCTTCCTCTTGCACATTCAAATATTTCAACACCCGAAGATCCACCAGCGAGCTGATCAACTCTTGAGCGACACTATCGTGCAACTCGCGGGAGATCCGCTTGCGTTCATCCTCCTGGGCTTTAATAATGCTCTTCATCATAGTATTGCGGTTCAGCATTTGCTGCGTCATGATGGGATTCGTCAGATCGCGCAAGATCAGCACCCGAACCCCCGACGCTTGGTCCACCGTCTGAAAACTGGCCGAAAACGGGACGACGCCTTTCGTCTTGGTCTCCAAATAGAGCTGGAAGGAGCTAAAATCCTTCTTGGTGTTGGAAAGATAGCAATTGATACAGGACATCGGTTCATCTTCACTAGTATATCCACGGCACGAGAAGCAAAAAGCGTTGTGCTCGGTGTCTGCTGATTCCTCCAGCACCCGGCGATCCAGCAGCTTCTCGGCCTGAGGATTCATCGCCATAATCCGATGCTGTGCATCAAAGAAAATGATTGCATCGGAGCTTTGCTCATACTGCTTCTGCAGAAGCTCGATGGGTACGTTCAAGGATAACGGATTCATGGGATCAGCTCCTTGATCTCAAAATCCCCAAACTGGCCTTGCAGCCATTCATACAGCTGGAGCAAATCTTCCTGGGACATCCGCTGCTCTCCCCGGTAGCCCGCCAAGAGAACGCCTTCCACCCGATCCGCCAAATATAACGGGAGTGCAGCCAAGCTGGTTAATCGCTCCGAGAGCAAGATCGGAAAATTGTACAGCTCTTGCGGCTGAAGCACTTCGTCTACACGGGGAACCAGCATGGGGCTGCCGGTTTTGAACACGATGCCGGCAACCCCCTTACCCGACTGGAGGACGATCCGTTTGTAGCGGTTATTCAAATTGCCTGAAGCGTATTTCCAGGTAAGTACAAAGTCGTTGATCGCCGACTCCGCAAAGGCCAGCGACACAAAATCATACCCCATTTGCTCTCTTAATTGATCGATCATCACCTGATAGCAACCGGAGGTTGGTTTCATGAACTCGTCTCCCTAATCTCAAATCCTTAACGTCCCGCAGAATGCGAGCGATTCTTCCTATAAAGGATATAGCTTCTCCGGGCATAATTCAAGGGTACGCTCCACACATGAACGAGCCGGGTAAACGGCCACAGAGCAAAGATGCTAAAACCTGCTAAAATGTGGATTTGGAACGTGATCGGCACCTCTGACATATAGCTGGCTTCCGGACGCAAGATCAACAAATTGCGGAACCAAATGGATATCGTCTCCCGATAGTCAAAGTCCGGTTGCACGTTATTTGTCACCAGCGTAGAGTACATCCCCATAAAAACGATAAACAGCAGCAAACCGTTGACGATCATATCCGATGCGGAGCTGAGCCGGCGCACGTTTTTCATCGTCAATCGACGGGCTGTCAGAATCAGCATTCCGGCAAACGTCACCACGCCAAAAAATCCACCGCCATACATCGCCCCGATATGATACAAATGCTCGTTGACGCCAATCGCATTCATCCATGCCTTCGGAATCCCCAGCCCGGCCACGTGACCCATAATAACTGGGATAATCCCGATATGAAACAGGAGGCTGCCGAGCATCAGCCGTTTTTTCTCGATGAACTCACTAGATTTGGCCGTCCAGTTAAACTGGTCGTAGCGGTAACGGAAGATATGCCCCACCACGAACGTGACCACACAGAGATATGGAAAAATCACCCATAGAAATTGCTCAAACAGGCTCATGGACTTTCACCTCCTGCGACAAACACAGCTTAAACGTTTCCCGAAGGGCTTTGATTAATGGATAATAAGGGTTCCCCTTCGACTCCAGTGACTTCATTAATTGGTAAGTGCCGTCCTCCAAAATCGAGATTACCGTCTGCATCGCCATTAAGCCATGCGGATGATGGAGCCAATCGGCCGCATACAAAAACTCCAGCATCAGCGGCAGAAAATCCGGCAACTCCCGGTCCACCATCTCCATGCCAAACATCTCGTAAACCAATTTAAGCGAGGTCAGCAGTTGTCCGCGGTCTTTAGAATCTTCATATTTGAAATACGTCATATACAGCGTTGACGACTTCTCAAAATCAAATGTATCGACGTAAAGCTCCTCGATCTCTTCCATGCTTCGTGCAAGCATCTGTTCCCGGTATTTCGACACCGGCTCCATGACGGAAGCAGGGAAAGCCTCTTCCCCACCTTCCTGAATGGAAGCGAACGTCTCCTTGTCGGGGTAAACGAGCTGCCCGGCAAAAAAGCCGAACAACTCGCGATGTGCATCCAGTTTCACCAGATCAATCACGCCAGATCCCCCCATAGAAGTTTTGTTCATACAGATCCCGTCCACTCTTGCCGGTGCTCGCCGGAATCGGAGTGGCAGGACCGCAGCCGTCACAATCCATGCCAAATCCGGCGGTGCCTTGGGCCCGGTACGGGTCCATGTACCCCTCCTTATGCGAGGTTGGAATGACGAACCGATCCTCATATTTCGCGATCGCCAGCAAACGGTACATTTCTTCAACCTGTTGTGCGGTCAGCCCCACGCGATCCAATCGTTTCTCGTCAAACGGCTGCTTGGAGAATTGTGCGCGTTGGTATTGGCGCATCATTGCCATCCGTTGCAGAGCGATTTTTACCGTTTCCGTGTCCCCAGCCGTCAGCAGATTCGCCAGGTATTGAATCGGCGTTCTCATTTCCTCAATTGCCGGGAAGATGAGATCCGGGTTCTGAATCGAATCCTTGCCTTCAAAATGGCTCATGATCGGGCTGAGCGGCGGTACGTACCACACCATTGGCAGCGTCCGGTATTCTGGATGCAGCGGGAAGGCCAGTTTATATTCGATGGCCAGCTTGTAGACCGGCGAATTTTGCGCCGCTTCGATCCATTCCTCAGAAAGTCCATCTTTGCGGGCTTGCTCGATGATTTTCGGATCATTTGGATCAAGGAACAGGCTTAGCTGAGCTTCGTACAAATCCTTCTCATCTAGGGTAGATGCCGCTTCTTGCACGCGATCCGCATCATACAACAGCACGCCGAGATAACGGATACGTCCGGTGCAGGTTTCGGAGCACACGGTTGGAAGTCCTGCTTCGATTCTTGGGAAGCAGAATGTGCATTTTTCCGCTTTGTTGGTTTTCCAGTTAAAGTAAACCTTCTTGTATGGGCAACCCGTCATGCAATAACGCCAGCCGCGGCAAGCTTCCTGGTCGACGAGGACGATGCCGTCCTCATCGCGTTTATAAATTGCGCCGGATGGACAGGAAGCCACGCAGCTTGGATTTAAGCAATGCTCGCATAGACGAGGCAAGTACATCATAAACGACTGTTCGAAGTTAAACTTGATGTCCTCTTCGATCTTCTCGATGTTTGGGTCCTTTGGTCCGGTGATATGGCCGCCGGCCAGATCGTCTTCCCAGTTCGGCCCCCAATCCAGGTCCATCGTGTCGCCGGTGACGGCGGATTTCGGACGGGCCACAGGCTGGTGCTTCTTCTCACCCGAATTCGTCAGCTTCTCGTAATCATATGTCCAAGGCTCGTAGTAGTCTTTCATTTCAGGCATATCCGGGTTATAGAAAATTTTACCGAGCGCGATCTTGGACAGCTTGCTGCCGGATTTCAGCTCCAGCTTCCCGTTACGCAGCGTCCAGCCGCCTTTGTAATGCTCTTGGTCTTCCCAACGTTTCGGATAACCGATCCCCGGCTTCGTTTCAACGTTGTTAAACCACATATATTCGGCGCCTTCCCGGTTCGTCCAGGTGCTCTTACAGGTCACACTGCAGGTATGACAGCCGATGCATTTGTCCAGGTTCATCACCATGGCGATTTGCGCTTTAATCTTCAAGCCAGTCAACCTCCTTCAGTTTGCGCACGGCAACGTACACATCGCGCTGGTTGCCGATAGGTCCGTAATAGTTGAAACCATAGCTAAGCTGGGCATAACCCCCAACGAGCTGCGTTGGCTTCAAATGGATTCGCGTCGGCGCATTATGGCTGCCGCCTCGCTCACCCGTAATTTCCGAACCAGGAACGTTAATGTGTTTGTCTTGGGCGTGATACATAAACATCGTGCCCTTGGGCATCCGGTGGCTGACTACGGCTCTAGCCGTTACAACGCCGTTACGGTTATAGACCTCCAGCCAATCGTTATCGTTAATCTGATGCGCTTCGGCATCCTCATTGTTGATCCACACGGTAGGCCCGCCGCGGAACAGGGTCAGCATGTGCAGGTTATCCTGATAGGTGCTGTGGATGTTCCATTTCCCGTGCGGTGTTAAGTAGCGCAGGACAAGTGCATCCTTGCCGCCCTCAACCTGTTTGTCCCGTGGACCAAACACCATCGGCGGAAGCGTTGGTTTGTAAACCGGCAGCGCCTCGCCGAATTGCAGGAAGATCTGATGATCCAGATAAAAATGCTGGCGTCCCGTTAACGTCCGGAACGGCACCAACCGTTCAATATTCGTTGTAAACGGCGAATACCGGCGTCCTGATTTGTTTGAACCGCTGAATACCGGCGTTGGGATGACCTCGCGAGGCTGTGCGGTAATGTTCGCAAAGGTGATGCGTTCCGCCGCACGATCTGCAGAGATATCCTTCAACTCCACGCCGGTATCCTGTTCAGCAGATTCCCAAGCTCTCTGCGAAACTTTGCCGTTTGTTGCCGAGGACAGGTGCAGCACTGCATTGGCCGCTTGTCTTGCGGTACGCAGCTTCGGACGACCGTTTTTGATCGTATCATCGGAGTAAGCGCCGTTGATCTTTTTCAGTTCCTCGTATTCTTCCTTCACGGAGAAGCTGACCCCGTGGGCGCCCACCTTGCCAGATTCCAGGTTAGGTCCCAGCGTGATGTACTTGTCGTAGATCTTCGTGTAATCGCGCTCAACTACGCTAAAGCTAGGCATCGTTTTGCCAAGTACCGGCTTAACTTCACCGCGCTTCCAATCCTTCACTTCCCCATATGGCTGGGAAATTTCAGCCATCGAGTCGTGACCCAGCGGAGAGGAAACTACGTCTTTGTATACGCCCGGCATATGTTCCTTCGCCATCTCAGACAAGACGCTGGCCAGCGACCGGTAAATATCCCAGTCCGTCCGCGATTCCCACAGCGGATCGATCGCCGGGTTAAACGGATGCACGAACGGGTGCATGTCGGTTGAGGACAGGTCGACCTTCTCATACCAAGTTGCGGCAGGCAGGACGATATCGGCATACATCGGGGTCGCTGTCATCCGGAAATCCAGTGCCACTAGCAGATCCAGCTTGCCTTCCACTTCATCACGCCAAACGATTTCCTCCGGCTTCTCCTCTTCGTTCGGACTGGATAACAACCCATTATGCGTGCCGAGCAGATGTTTCATGAAGAACTCTTGCCCTTTCGCCGAACTGGAGATCAGGTTCGACCGCCAGACAAACAGCGTACGCGGGAAGTTCTCCGGCGCATCCGGGTCTTCCACCGCAAACTTCGTTTCGCCTGACACCACTTGCTCATAAGCATGCTTGATGATGTCCGTATTATCGGTTTTGCCTTGAGCCGCCGCTTCTTCGGCGAACGATAGGCTGTTCTTATTAAACTGCGGGTACGATGGCAGCCAGCCCAGTCGGGCAGCCAGCACATTGTAGTCCGCTGGATGACGGTACGGAATCTCCCCGCCGGTTGGCGATTTCAGCGATTCCGCGCTCATCTCCTCGTATTTCCATTGGTCTGTAGCAAAATAGAAGAACGAGGTCGCGTTTTGCAGCCGCGGCGGTGCCTGCCAATCGCGGGCAAACGCGATTGTCGACCACCCTTCAATCGGCCGGCATTTCTCTTGCCCGACATAGTGGGCCCAGCCGCCGCCGTTCACGCCTTGGGATGCCGTCAACACAACCAGGTTCAGAATGGAGCGATAGATCGTATCGCTGTTGAACCAGTGGTTAATCCCGGCGCCCATGATGATCATCGAACGGCCGCCAGTATCCAGCGCGTTCTGCGCGAACTCGCGTGCGATTTGCACTACCAGCGATGCCTTCACACCGGTAATGCGCTCTTGCCATGCAGGCGTATAGTGCGATTCCGCATCATCGTACCCTTTGGCGGTATGGGTGCTGCCAGGGCGATTCACGCCATATTGACTAAGCATCAAATCATAGACTGTCGCAGCCAATCGGGTGCTGCCGTCTGCCAAAGTGATCGTTTTGGCCGGAATCGACCGAGTAAACGTGCCGTTGCCTGCCGCATCGAAGTAAGGGAAGACGATTTCTGTCCATTCTCCCCCGTGCGATTCGACCGACAACGCCGGTTCGATCCGGGTTCCGTCTTCCCGCTCCAGAATCAGATTCCACTTCACGTCCTTCTCCCAACGTTGACCCATCGTTCCGTTTGGAACGATCAGCTCTCCAGCCGCCTCATCGTAAATGACCGGCTTCCATTCGGCATGCTCCGTCGCCTGCCCCAGATCGCTGGCCCGCAGGAAACGTCCGGCCTTATATCCACCTTCATGCGGATCCAACAAAATGAGGAACGGCATGTCCGTGTATTGTTTGGCATAATTCAAGAACATCGGTTCTTGGCGCTTCACATAGAACTCGTCAAGGATGACATGGGTCATCGCTTGGGCAACCGCAGCGTCTGTACCCGGATGCGGCGCGAGCCAGTTATCGGCAAATTTGACGTTCTCCGCATGGTCCGGCGCTACGGACACCACCTTGGTTCCTTTGTAGCGAACTTCGGTCATAAAGTGGGCATCCGGCGTCCGCGTGAGCGGCACATTGGAGCCCCACATAATCAAATATCCGGCGTTATACCAGTCGGATGATTCCGGTACATCGGTTTGCTCGCCCCAGATTTGCGGCGAAGCCGGCGGCAGGTCAGCGTACCAGTCGTAGAAGCTAAGCATTTCGCCGCCCAGCAATGAAATGAACCGCGCGCCCGATGCATAGCTGATCATCGACATCGCTGGAATCGGTGTAAATCCAGCAATCCGGTCAGGCCCATATTTTTTAATGGTATAAAGGATTTGTGCTGAAATCAGCTGGGACGCTTCTTCCCAGGTCACGCGAACATGTCCGCCTTTCCCGCGAGCTTGCTTATAGGATCTTGCAGCTTCCGGATTCTCCACGATGCTCGCCCAAGCTTGCACGGGATTCCCTTGAGACTTGGTCATCGCCTCGCGCCATAAGCGCAGCAGCTTCCCGCGCATATAAGGGTATTTCACCCGCAACGGGCTGTACTCGTACCACGAGAACGAGGCGCCCCGCGGGCAGCCGCGCGGTTCAAACTCGGGCATATCCGGTCCACAGGACGGGTAATCAATCTGTTGATTTTCCCAGGTAATGATGCCGTTCTTCACGAACACCTTCCAGCTGCAAGAGCCGGTGCAGTTCACCCCGTGCGTCGTGCGCACAACTTTATCATGCGACCAGCGGCCGCGGTACATATTTTCCCATTCCCGGCTTTTCTCTTCGATCTTGGTCCATTTCCCCGAGATCGTTTCCGGCTTCTTAAAAAAGCTAAGTCCTGATCTTCGTTTCACGGAAGTGTTCACTCCTTCATCGCCCAAATGAATGCCTTTGATGGGGAATCAATGGTATTCGAGCTTCTGACTCCATTATGAAACGAATTTCACTTGCTTTCCCATCAGGGAATTCCCTCGGCTTGTCGGTGAACGCCCTATAACGACAAAAAAACGCCCAAATGGCGTTTTTTGAAGAACAAATTTCGGTATTCGTTAGGAATGAAGATCCATCATGTACCAGGCGTCACAGGCAAAATGCTCGGAGCCGGCTAGCGGAACTTCCAGCTTCCGGAAGCCATGCTTGCGGTAAAAACGGTTCGCCGCCTCCATCGTCTGCAGCGTTTCCAGATAACATTGCTTATAATGACGCTTGGCAAAGTCTAAGCAGGTCGCCAGCAACTGGGCTGCGATCCCGGTCCCGCGGATTTCTTGCCGCAAATACATTTTCTGCAGCTCGCACACCTCGCTGGAATCAGCAAACGGGGCAATCCCAGCTCCTCCGATCACCCGGCCATCTTTCTCCACGACCCAGTAAGCTCTTCCAACTGGCTCATAATAGCGGGAAAGCGCGCGAAGGCTGTCATCCTGCCAAGCCAGCCCTTCCCGGTTTCCGCCGAACTCGATCAGACAATCGCGGATCACCGCTTCAATCTCTGCATTATCCTTCGATTGGATAGGTCTAATGATCATCGGTCGTCCATCCTTCCGTTATAGAAGATCCATCTCATGGAGCTTGCCGAAGATCATCCGACTGACCAGCGATGTCCGAACGCGCTCCTCATAGCTAAGCCAAGCCATTTCCTCGATCTCGGAAGCGGGTTGAGGCTCGCCTTCGACCTCCGCAAAGTAACAGGTCATCCGTACAAGTATCCCTTCCGGCTTGCCGTCAGCTTGCGCTTCAAACGTTGCAAAGTAGTTGATCGTCTCCGGCTTTACGGTCACGGATAACTCCTCTTGAATCTCTCGTTGCAAAGTTTCGTGATCGGACTCGCCTGGTTCTCTTTTGCCGCCTGGTATATAAAACAGCTCTTTCCCCTTCGAACGGACATTTAACATGCGACCATTCCGCAGGTGAATCCAGGCGATTTTATCGATGTTTCCCTCCATCTTTTGACGCCCCCTAACTCCAAGCTTAATTCAAAGCTTCTCTCTTCCGAACAGAGCTTTCCTCCTCGCTCTCGCTTCCCCCGCCCAGCTTAAATACGAAGATGCCGCCGACAATCACTAACACGCCGATCAGTTGGTTCAGCGTAAACGGCACCTTCTGTAAGCCGAGCCAACCTAGCGAATCAAACAACAAGGCAAACCCTAACTCCGAAGTCATCACGATGGCTACAGCATACGTTGGCCCCAACAGTTTGACACCCTGTACCATGCAAGTAACAACGCCCACCCCAATCAAGCCGCTGAACCAAAACCAAACCGGCATCCCGGGTAATGACGTAAACATTCCTTTTCCTTCAACGATCAGTCCAATGACAAAGGAGGCGGCGAACCCCAGACCTAACACCAGCGTCGTCGTCGTCCAATTGCCGGTCTGTTCATTCACCTTCGTATTAAACACGTTTTGCATCCCCACCAACGCTCCGGCAGTCAATGCGAACATTATTCCTAACAGCACGTCTCTCCGTCCCCCTATTCGTAAATATTCCGGCTCGCCAGTTTGTGAAGCCCTTCCCGATCCTTCACCGTGATGCCCTCGCGGCTTCGCTCGATCAAACCTAGCGCCGCAAATTTCTGCAGCACCCGGTTCAAATGGCGATAGCTGGTACCGATCAAATTAGCCGCATCGGCCAAATCGGCGGTGCCGAGTTTCCCCTGAAACCGCGCATCCGCTTCGTCGAAAGATACAGACAAGAGATAACTCGCCAGGCGGATCTCCACCGGATACAGCAGATTAAAGCTCATCGAGCTGGATTTCATATAGAACTTCTTGGTGATTATGTCCAGTAAAAAATGCAACAGCGGCGAATGATCCGCACCGTATTTCCGCAGCCAACGGTACTCTACTCCGATCATGTGAACCGGGGACACAGCCTCAACGGTATTGATGATATCCCCATCCCGAATGTATTCGACATCCCCGATGATCTCCAGCGGATTCTTAAAAGAAATGACCAGCCTACGGCCTTCCGGAGAGGTGTTATAGATTTTGATCTTCCCCCGAACCAGCACGTACATGGTATGCGATGGCTCGCCTTGCGTGCAAATCAGCTCTCCTTGGTCAAACCCGTGAAGCGTCAGATGAGGCAGCAACGCTTTGGGAAATACCTTCTGAAGTCCATACGATTCGATATAGTCATTTAGCAGGTCCGGGTCTGCCACTTCTTTCATATCCGTTCTCCTCCTTGAGGCTTGGGCCATTCACTCATCCGTTAAAATTTAAGAATAATTACTCCCGCAATCATCAAGCCGATTCCGATAAACTGCGGCAGCCGCATTTTTTGCTTCGGTACACCAAACCAACCTAGGCTATCAATCAGAAAGGTGATGCACAACTGGGCAATCAAAACCGCTGAGATCGTCAAAGTGACTCCAACCTGCTGGATCGCCGTGACATTGCTAAAAATAATAATCGCTGCCCAGGCCCCGCCGCTGATATACAGCGGCTTCACCTTGCGCAAGTCGTTCAGCCCCCCGTCACGAATCATCAGCCAAATCAGCAAAGCCGCGACAAAGCCGGTACATTGAGTCAACGCTGCCGCCGGCCATGTGCCGATCTCGCCGCTGATTCTTGTATTGGCCACCCCTTGCAAGGTGATGAACGCCCCGGCCAAAAACGCAAATAACAAACCCCTCATCGTCTCTCTCCTCGTTCTCGAATCTTCGCGATCCTTTATATCAATACCTAATTAAAGGATATCTTCTGCCGTTTGGAAAGGACATATGTCCTGAATGCCGGTGGAAGGATAAAATAGAAGTAACCGTACATCTAAAATGGGGGGCCCAAAATGCAATGGACATTCACAACCTTAAACCAATGGGATGACGTTTGGTGGGACAAGCTCGAACCCATCTATCGCGAAGCATTCCCGCACGGTGCCAAGCCTGTAAAGGTGCTGAAGAGCATGCTGGATCGCGGAATCGCCAGCTTGCACGCAGGGCTGTTAGACGGCGAAGCGGTAGCGATGGGCGTCACCGGCCTGAGCAGCAAGCAGGGACACAAGCGATTGATCCTCGATTATATGGCCGTGCGTCAAGATGTAAGAGGACAAGGCTTTGGCACTCAGTTCTTCGCAGATATCCGTAACTTAGCCATGTTTGAACATCACGCTGAGGCGATCATTATTGAAGCGGAAGCCGATGACACGGATACGAACCGGGAGCGCCTCCGCTTCTGGATCCATTGCGGATTTATTGCCACACCTTACGTCCATCAATATATCTGGGTTCCCGAGCCGTATCGGGCGCTGTATCTCCCGCTTAATCATCAGTTCACCGTGACCGATGACGGTCAATCGCTGTTTCAGGATATCACTTCGTTTCATCATCGTTCATTTCGCGGGCAGTAACTTCAGGGAAAATAGGACGCAAATGGTGCAATAACAGTAAAAACTACCGTTCATTTTCCACCAACTGGCGTTATTGTTTGAACTAACTTCAAAAAGTACTGCTAAATTCGATCAAACCCCGTGTTTTCGAGAAAATTGGCAAAATTAAAGGCAGGATATACTGTTAATTGCCCCGATTAGCGTAAATTACGAGAATTAACAATACGATTTACCTTTAGTTCTTCACCATCGGGGATTCACAACGTCTCCAGGACCTTTTCAAACACGGGAAACACATCTATTCGCCCTGGAAAACGCACCTCGCCCCGCTGCTCATAACTAAGGCCGCGATATAGCTTTAAGGCGGCGGTGTTCCGGGCATAGGTGTCAAGCCGCAAACTGCGGTAACCTTGCTCACGGGCATAAGCTTCAGCGAACTCAACCATCCGGCGGGCGATGCCCTGCCCTTGCATCCGGGGGTCCACAGCCAACCGGTGCATGATTAAATGAGGGCCTTGGCTATCTTTCCATGCAATCGTCTCATACAAATCGTCTTGTTCTTCATCTAAAACGACGATCGCAGCGACTTTCCCCTGTGCTTCTGCAGCAAACAACACCCCGCGCTGTAAATCATCCGCTAACACGTCCCGGTTCGGGTAATGTTCATTCCATTGATCGCTGCCGCCTTCCTGCATCACTTGAATGCAACGCTGCAGCATTTCCATGATCTCGTCCAAATCTTCGGGACGTCCTGTCCGAATCTGCAAATCCATGGGTTCACCTGCTTTTTGAAGGATATTCGTCGTTTTTCAGCTTGCTCTCGTAAATCTTCGTAAGTAAATGCTCGAGTTGCTTTGTTTCCTCTTCGGTTAACACAGCCGTCAGTCGGAAATTAAAGTCGGCTAAAATTTGCCGAAGCGTTGGCTCGAAAGCTTTTCCCTTTTCCGTCGGATACCACAAGATTGACCGCCGGTCCTGCTCATTCACGCGCCGTTCGATGTAACCGGCCTCCTCCAGTTGCTTAACGGAGCGGGTTGTGGTCGCCTTATCAAACTTCACCAAGTGCGTTAACTGGTCTTGATTTAACCCGGGTGTCGCTAATATTGCAAGCAGATAACTGTGGTTTCCGCCTCCGCCGATCCCGTACGGCTTCAACAAGGCGGTGACTTCCTTCTGGTTGATCCGTTGCAGATAGGAGATCAGTTTCCCAACGGAAGGGTAGTTCATGACCTGCACCTCTTTTACAAATCTCATTTATGAAAATTTTAACTGAAATCAGTTGCGCTCGCAACTAAATTGGAGTACACTGGGATTGCTTAAAATGGTTGCAGATGCAACAAATTGGGATGGAGAAGAGAGAGGTGTGAAATGATATGGATATGACGACTCCACGTTCTGACCTACGCACAACTTCTTATCAGGAGGATCCGGACATTCAACGGAAACGTTGGTTGATTCTGATCGTGTTGAATTTATTTACGTTTATGTCGACGCTGGATGGCAGCATCGTCAATATTGCTCTGCCTGTGATCTCCAAACAATTGCATCTTTCCGTGGCTCAAGCGGAATGGATCGTTTCTGCGTACTTGATGATGACCTGTGCGGCCATTCTGTTCTTCGGAAAGCTTGGAGATATTGTCGGTAAAATCAAGGTGTTCAAATGGGGCATGGTGATTTTTACTGTGGGCTCTCTGCTGTGCGGTTTTAGCCATAACCTGCCGCTGCTTGTTGGATCCCGGCTGCTGCAAGCGCTTGGGGCCTCGCTAACCATGGCCAACAGCCAGGGAATTGTCACCGACATCTTCCCGGCCACTGAACGAGGCAAAGCGCTTGGTTTCACCGGAACCTTCGTGTCGCTCGGCAGTATCACGGGCCCAAGTCTTGGCGGTGTGATCGTATCGGCCTTTGGCTGGGAATATATTTTCTGGGTGAACGTTCCTGTTGGCCTGATCGCGATTGTCATCGGCTGGAAGCTGCTTCCGGCGGACCGAACCAAGCTGAAGGTGAAAATCGATAAAGCGGGCAGCACGCTGTTCCCCGTCTTTATTCTGGCACTGTTCAGCGGTTTGCTGCTTGGCCAGCAGATCGGGTATCAGGACATCCGAATTGTGGGTGCGCTCGTGCTGGCGGCTGTCGTGTTCTTCGTGTTTCTGTGGATCGAGACGCGCAGTGAAGCACCGATGCTTCAACTGACGTTATTCCGCAATCCGTTGTTCAGCTTAAGTATTCTCGCCGGCTTCCTGGTGTTTGTCGCCAACTTCTGCTTTAATATCATCGCGCCCTTTTATACGCAAAGCATCTTAAACCTCTCGCCTTCTCATGCTGGGTTCCTTATGATGCTGTTCCCGATCGTTATGGTTATCGTCGCCCCGCTGAGCGGTGCATTGTCCGATAAAATCGGCTCCGAGCTGCTGACCTTCGTCGGACTCATCGTCATGGTAATTGCGCAAATCGGGCTGGCCCGTTTACACGACAGCAGTTCGATGGCCTTGGTGGGCGTGTGGATCGCGATGCTTGGTCTGGGCAATGGTCTATTCCAGTCACCCAATAACTCGCTCATCATGTCGAAGGTCCCGAAAACTCAGCTGGGTATCGCCGGCAGCATCAACTCGCTCGTACGCAATATGGGGATGGTTGTCGGCATTACCGTTGCGACCACAACTTTATTTAGCGTCATGAGCAGTCGCGCGGGGCATCGCGTCACCGGCTTGGTGCCGGATCGTCCCGACCTGTTCCTGTCCGGCATGCGTGTGGTGTTCATGACATCCGCCACCATCTGTCTCGTCGTCGCGCTTTTGACCGGCTGGCGGTTTTGGGCCGCAAAACGAGCTCAATGGAGGGAACGGGTGCATTCGACGCACTAACCTGCAAGCAAAAAATCCGTAAAGGTATGAATGACACCCTTACGGATTTTTTTGCTTCTATATATAGGACTGTCATCAGCTTAGTCCTTCCACTCAAGCTTGTTCACTATGCGGTATTTCATTAAGGCAAGCAGAAAATCATCATAAAAATCTTTACGAACGATGATCCGGTATTGGCGCTCCTGATCCTGATTCAAGTAGAACAAGACATCCGTGTATACGTCATTATCCTCGAACTTTTTCTGCACTTCCCGCATGTTCGAGAACAGCGGTTCGTTCTGCAGGAAAGTCAACTCGAATTCTACGTCCTCTTCATTTACCGTTTCACGAATGCGGACTTGCTCCGGATCAAAGTGATAGATCAGCGGCATGTCCTGTCCCCCTCACGCAATAGATTGATGATCTAAGCGTATCGTGTCGCAGCAGCGAAGTCAAATTTTAGAAAAAGCTGACTCTCGGTATCTCGCATATTCCTCCGGCGTGTCGATATCGCGGGGGGCATTTCCCGAAATCTTCACCTCAACGATTTGCTCTCTGTATTGCTGCAGCAGCTCTTTGGCCCCAACGTCACCGTCCAGCTTAGTCAACTCAGGGAACAACGGCGCTGCAAACAATACGGGATGCGCCGGTCGATCATCATAACGCGCTTGCACAATCTCGGCTCCGGTTTGGATGAACACTTCCGTCACTTGCCGTATCGCATCCGGTGAGATCTCCGGCTGATCGCCCAAGATGATTTGAATCGCTGCAGGTGCATAACGCGCCTCTAGCTGCCGGACTCCAGCCGCCAGCGAGGCGCCAAGCCCCCGATTGGCCTGCGAGGTTGTCAGCCATTCCACCGGCACACTCTCCGTATCTTCTTGGCGAAGCGGTCCGCCTTCCGCGGTAATTACCGCCATCTGAACATTTCCTGCCGCCAACACCTGGTGCATCGTTTGTTGCAGCAGATTTCCGCGCGGTGCTGGCAGCAGCAGCTTCGGCTCGCCCATACGCCTGGAAGCGCCGCCCGCGAGGATTAACGCCCATACATCTCCTGACCCAGCTCTGCGCTTAGACACGGCAGGACTCCGGAAAGGCAGGTTCGTCAAGAAATGATGGACTCGAAGTCGAAGCGTTCAATGAAGCGTCAGTTCCTCCCCCGCGGATGGCCCCTTTCCGATCACGCAGAAACCCGCCGGAGCGTCCATTTTTGATTGCGGTAATTTCTGCCAAGATACTCATCGCAATCTCTTCAGGGGTTTCCGCACCGATGTCCAGCCCTACTGGCGAATAGAGCTTATCCCGCAGCGCAGGGTCGATCTTGCGTTCCGGCTCGCCAGGCTGACGTATCGGCTCCAAAATCTTCTTCAGCCGGTAGCTGGAGCCAACCAGGCCGACATACTTGACCTCCGGGGTGAGCATCCGGTGGACCGCCTCCCGATCCAGGTCCAGGTTATGTGACATGACGACGACGTATTTGCCGCGGACGTCGACCTGCTCAAACGCGAAGCGCGGGATAATCTGCAGCTCGTCCGCTGCAGGAAACCGCTCCCGCGTCGCTTTCCCCGTCGCATGGTACGCGACGGTCACCCGCCACTGCAGCCGGCGCGCCAGGCTGCAGAGCAAACGCGCATCGTCGCCAACGCCGACGATGACCAGCTCCGGGCGCGGTGCGACCCGCTCCAGCAGCAGCTCCAGCTGCGTGCTGCCCTCGGTGCGTCGCACCAGCCCGGCCCGCCGGCCCGCGCCCAGCAGGCCGGCGGCTTCGGCCGCGCCGGCAAGCGTGCGGCGCGTGCCGGGCGGCACGGCGGCGGGATCGGAGGAACCGATCACCGTCGCCGCCACATACGGCTCGCGCGTCTCTACGCGCTGCCGCAGGTCGCCGATGATCCGGGCCGCCACGTTCGGCGCGCGGACCGGATCAAACGGCTCGAGCCACACCGTGATCGCCCCGTTGCACCCGAGGCCGGTGCCCCATACCTCGTCTTCTCCGATGCGGAAGTCGTAGAGCAGCTTGCGCGGCTCCAGGATGCGAAGCACCTCTTGGGCATGCTCGCGCAAGTCTTCCTCAATACAGCCGCCGCTCAGAATGCCCGTCACCTCGCCATCCGCATGGATGAGGCAACGCGCACCTTCCCGGCGGTAGGCGGAGCCGTCCACATCTACAATTGTGGCAACAACGCACGCCTGACGCTCGGCCAGACAGGCGTCTAACGCAAGCATGAGCTCCTCCATGTTCATGTCATCTCCCGTCTTCAATCTGGGGGCCGTCTAGTCGCATTCTGGAACGGCCCCCCTTACACCCTTAGGATTGCAACGATTTCCACACGCGTTCTGCCGACAATGGCAGCACATAACCGCGCCGACCGGTGGCATGGGCGATTGCATTGGCAATCGCGCCCGGAACCGGGTCCAGCGCCACTTCGCCTAAGGACTTCGCCCCGAATGGACCATGCGGATCGGCTTCCTGTACGAAATGCACCTGAACATCCGGCATATCCTTAGCCCCCGGCATGCGGTAGTCCATCATCGAAGGGTTCATGACTCTGCCTTCACGGACGATCAAGTCCTCCATCGTCACCCAGCCGATGCCTTGGGCTACGGCGCCCAGCACTTGGCCCTTCGCCATCGTTTCATGAATGATCGTGCCGGAATCATGTACTGCCCAATATCCGACGACCTTCGTGCGGCCAGTGTCCGGATCCACTTCGACCTCAGCAACATGCGCCGCAAACGGATAGTTTGGCGATGGATGCCCGAAATAGGTGGCGTCCGGCAGCTCGGTATCCGGCACATAACTTTCCTTCACCGTAAGCTCCTCGCCGGCATGACGAGCCCGGAACCAATCAGCGACATCGCTAAGGGAATACGTCTTACCGCTATATTGAACGACGCCGTCTTTAAATACCGCGCCTTCGCCCAGCGCTTCAACTGCCAGCTTCTCGATTTCGCGGACCAGCGCTTCCGCCGCTTTTTGCACCGCATTACCGCCCATAACCGTACTGCGGGAAGCCAGCGTACCGATGCCAAACGGATACCGCCCGGTATCCCCGGATTTTACTAAAATCCCGTCTTCCGGAATCCCCAGCACGCGGCTGGCGATGCGGGCGTAAGTCATCGACATCCCTTGGCCCAACTCGATTTCGCCGGTTTCCACTTCCACGAATCCGCCCGGTTTCACGCGGATCACGGCCGTTGAGCCGTCAAACCGCGGATCGATCGCACGGAAGCCCGAGACGTGATTGGCCACCGCTAGGCCAAGGCCCCGGTAAGGCGGCAATTCGTTTCTCCGCTCCCAACCGGACAGCTCCTTCACCTTCTCGATGCACGCCTCCAAATTACACGTATCGAGACGATACCCGTGCAGCGTGGTGTCGCCGGCGTGAACGATATTTTTGAGACGCAGCTCAGCCGGGTCCATCCCCAGCTCCAGCGCAATCTCATCAATCACGCTTTCCACGGCAAATAGCATCTCCGCATTGCCAAACCCGCGCATACATGTCGTTGGACTATTGTTGGTGTACACCAGGTACCCCGTCGACTTCACATTATGGAAATGATAAATGTTGTCGGGCCGGGTGCAGGCGGTGGCAATGACGTTAGGGCTCCAATAGACACGAGCGCCCGCATCGGCATATACCGTCAGATCTTTGTACACGAAATTCCCTTCCGCATCTGCCCCGATCTCAATGTCAAAAGTCAATGGAACCCGTGGATGGGCCGTGATCATATCTTCATACCGATCCAAAATGATCTTCACATGCCGCCCTGTCGCCATCGCCAAGGCGGCTGCGATCACATGAACCTTCAGGACGTATTTGGCGCCAAAAGAACCCCCAATCGGCGGCACGATAATCCGCACCTTGTCCTCCGGCAAGCCAAACCCGGCCGCATACGCTTCCCGCGCCCGATACGGAATGTGGGAAGGCGCCCAAATGGTGATGCCCTCTTCCTCCGACCAGTGCGCGATCGCCCCAACCGGCTCCAAATGCCCCTGATAAATGCGGTTCGAGATGTAACGCCCGCCTTTGACGACGGCCGCCTTCTGCTTCCCGGCTTCCACATCACCGCGCGAGACATCTACCTTCATCGGTCGGTTCAGCTCCACGTCCTCATGAATCTGAGGAGCACCGGGAGCCATCGCTGCTTCGGGGTCAAATACGCCTTCCAGAGGCTCTAGCTCCACCTCAATCAAGGCCAAGGCTTGCTCGGCTGCTTCTTTCGTCTCAGCCGCAACAGCAGCGATTTCGTCACCGATGAAGAGCACGCGATCGCGGGCGAGAATATTCCAGTCTTTGAATTTGGTCGGCCCATATTTATGGTTAGGTACGTCATCTGCCGTGATAACAGCATGTACGCCTTCCACCTGGCGTGCTTTGTCCACGTTAATCCGTTTGATCCGCGCATGGGCCAATGGGCTGCGGTAAATCGCGCCAACGAGCTGCCCCGGAAAATTCAGATCGTGCAAGTAACGGGTCTGCCCTTCCAGCTTGGACTTCAAATCCAGCGGCTTCTGCTTTAACGTCGGATTCCCTTGCCGAGCCGAAGGATTCGGGTCAGCCGGGTTCATGACCTTGGCGTCTTGCGATTTGCTAGCTTGCTGTTGGCTATTTGTCGTCATCGCACGGCTCCTTTCGAGGCCAGGACGTGCTCCGCCGCTTCCATAATGCCGCGATAACCGGTGCAGCGGCACAGGTTGTTCTTCAGCGCCGCGCCGATGTCGCCGCCGAACAAATCGGGATTTTGCAGCCAAGCCCAAGTAGACATCATAATCCCCGGCGTGCAAAAACCGCACTGTACGCCGCCATATTCCTGCATCGCTTGCTCCAGCTCCCGGAACTCCGGATGTCGGGCTAAGCCTTCGATCGTTTCCACCGATTGCCCTTGGGCGGAAGCGACCGGCACCAGGCAAGAGACGACCGGTTGGCCGTCCAGCAGCACGGTACAAGCCCCGCATTCGCCGGTGCGGCAGCCGATCTTTGTCCCTGTCAGGCCTTGCCCTTCACGGATGACGTCCGCCAGCGAAGCGGTTGGCTCTCCGTTCCAGGTCACGTCCTCGCCGTTAATCGTTAACGTCAAACTAGAGTTAAGGTTATGGTTATGTCCGCCGTTCATGAGGCAGCACCTTCTTCCTTTTGCAAATGCTTATGTGTTTTGGACGGAGGCATGGAACACTTCCTGCGGTGTGAAGCTGCGGTCCAGCAGGCCGTCCTCCTGAAGATAAGAAATAAACGTCTCGATCTGCGGCCAGTTCGCTGCAACTCCGTAAGGCCACATATCCCCGTTCATCAGCTTGGCCGAGGCTTCAGCCGATTCCCAGACAAACGGATTGGAGGTGGCATTGCGAATCGTCTCCAGCAGCTCCGCGATCCCTTCATCCTTGATCGCCCGCATCAGCTCATACAGCTGCTTGGGCAGTTCCGGGAACTGCTCTACGGTGGTTGCCTTCAGCGAAACCAAGTGCATAATTGGGAAAATCCCCGTACGCCCGTAATACTCCCGCTCGACGTTCCATACGTCCGGGATTAACCGGCGCAGCACGCCGCCTTCGCCCGAAGCCGGGAACAGCTTGGCCGGCGGGCGCCGGGCCGTCATGATCGCATCCACTTTCCCTTCCGCCAGCGCTTCAAAAATATCGCCCTCCACCAGCGTTGCCGGTGTCTCCACCGGCACCCGCTCTGGACGGAACGTAAACCATTCCATCTCGTCAGTGGCGATCCCCCATTCATGCCGGAACATGCCCCGGACCCAGACGGCCGCAGTCATTTGGTATTCGGGAAATCCGAACCGTTTGCCTTTAAGCTCGGAAGGATGCGTATATGGACTGTCCGAACGGACATAAATCGCATTATGTCGGAATGACCGGGATAGAAATACCGGGATGGCCGTTAACCGCGTATCTCCTCCGCCTTTGGCAATCAGGTAGGAGGCCAACGACAGTTCGGATACGTCATACGACGCCTGGGAAATTTGGTTCACAAAAATATCTTCAATCGACTCCCGCTGCACATCGAGCGTAAAGCCCGGCAGCGGTTTGGCGCCGCTGAGCAATTTTAAGGTGCGATCGCTCTCTGACATGGCGATCTTTAAGGTTGTCCCTGCCATGGTGATGCTCCTCTCCCCTCGTTACAGGCCGTTCGGTAGCAAAGCGTTCGCGGCCCGCTTGATATAAGTCCCTACTAAGGCGCGGCGATACTCCGCGCTGGCGCGCACATCCGTAATTGGCGAGCTGTGCTGCACGTACAACGCGCTGAGCTCGTCCAGCTTAGCGGCGGTAAGTTCGCCGCTCCACCGCTCTTCTTCCTCCGCGCTCAGCGTGAACGGCTTCGGCGCGGCTGCGCCCACGGCGGCCGTCCCCCACTCGATCTCATGGCCTTTGCCTTGCAGCAGCAAGGCGACGGAGACGATCGAGATGTCGGTGGCCGCACGCTGATCGTGCCGCAGAAACACCTGCGGCACCTCGAGCACCCGGGCCGGAATGAACAGCGACGTGATCAGCTCGCGTTCGCGGAGCTGGGTCGCCTTCGGCCCGGTGATGAAGTCCGCGATCGGCACGCTGCGAGTGCCGTCCGCCCCGGCTAGCCGGACTTCCGCTCGGTAAGCCACGAGCGGAACGACCATATCGGCGGCCGGGGAGGCGTTCGCCACATTGCCGCCCAGCGATGCGCGGTTTTGGATCTGCCAGCCGCCAACGATGCGGGCGGCCTGTTGCAGCGCGGGCACGACGCGAAACGTGTCGCTGCCCCAGATCTCGGCAGCCGTCACCGCGGCGCCGATTTCAAGACCCGCCTCGGTGCGGCGGGTCGCTTGCAGCTCCGGCACACGCCGGATATCGAGCCAGTCGGTGTGCTCCGACTCATAGGATTTACGCTGCGCGTTCACGAACAAATCGGTTCCCCCGCACACGATACGGGGATTCCGCTCCCGAAGCAGCTCAAGCGCTTCGTCTAAACTGCGGGGCTGTAGCCAGGCCATAATTGCCCCTCCTTCATGTAAATATGATGATGTCTACTCCAAGGCGGTTGCCAAATCCTTGATCCACGGACGGCCGGTCAGCGGCTCAATCTTAACCTCACTGCCTGGAACAGCGCGAATGCTGCACAAGTAACCAGGTTTGCCATCCACAAACGCCGAGCATTCTTTGCAGGCGTTGGCGGAACGGCAGGAATACCGTACCGAAAAGGACGGGTCGACATGCTCCCGAATCCAAAAGATCGCATCCAGCAGGCTCATCCCGTCACGAAATGGAACTTCGTATTTCTCAAAGGAAGCGCCGCTTTCTGCATCGCCGCGAACTACGTTTAAAGTCACTGTTGCCATTGTTCCTTATTCTCCCTTCATTCGGAACCGTCTTGCCGGCTCGTTTGATCTCGTCCGTCTCGGTTAGCTGCCCGCCGGCAGCGGAACCTCGGTGACGACCCAATCCCCTGCCTCATTTAAGACATAGCTGTAGCTGGACGGTTGGCTGAGCGTTTCGTCGTAATCCAATCGTACATGGGCACCGCGCGTCTCTTTGCGTTCCAGGGCGCCAAGTACAATCGCTTCGCTGACTTTCAGCATATTGGCGGCTTCCAGCTTCTCGAACAGGGACAGCGCAAATTTGCCCGGCTTCGCCAGCGAGATGCGGTCCAGCTCGCTGCCCAGCGCCTTAAGCTCCGTCAACGCTTCCTTCAAGCCGCTTTCCGTACGAAGCGGACCAGCACCCTTCCACATCACCTTCTGCAGCTTGCGTTTAAACGCTTGGAGCGAGGCAGAATCCCGCTCAACCGGGGTAGGATGCCAAAATTGCGTTAACCGCTCCATCTCCCGCTCAAAGGCTTGACGCACAGCAGCTTCATCTAGTGCATCGCTTTTCTCGCGTGCGGCAGTTTCACCGGCAATTCGCCCGGTAACCAGTGCTTCGGTGATGGCATTGCCGGATAAGCGATTCGCACCATGCATGCCATAAATCAACTCACCCGATGCGAGCAGACCCGGTACTCTTGTGCGCATTGCTTCGTCTACCCGTACACCGCCGAGCATAAAGTGCGCCATTGGGGCTACTTCCACCATATCCTTGGTCAAATCCACGCCTTGATTCCGCAAAATATCGATGACCGGGCCAAACGCTTCCTTCAGCTTGTCCTCCGGTACCATCGTGAAGTCGAGATACGCTCCGCCGTGCGGCGTACCGCGGCCAGCCTCCACCTCGCGGAAAATCGCCAGTGTCGTTTGGTCACGCGCCGCCGTGTATTTTCCGGCAACTTCGCCGTTGTATTTATCCATAAATTCTTCTTTCAAACCGTTCAACAGGCGACCGCCCAGCTTATAGCGGAACGGATCCCACATGATCGGATCGATGCCAACGAGAGGCGGGAACAGGTGAGCAATGGGGAAGAACTGCACCATCTCCATATCGCGCACTTCGGCACCTGCCTCGGCTGCCAGCACGAATCCGTCACCAGTCATGTTCGCCGATGCACTGTTGCGTTCAAAGACCTCCGTTAACCCTCCTGTAGCCAAAATGACCGATGAGGCGGCGATACTAATCGGGCGGTATTCCTCCATCTCAAAGCCGATAGCACCGACGGCCCGCCCATTCTCAACGACAACTTTCGTGATCATCACGTTCTTCAGACGTTGGATCTTCTCGTCCTTCCAAATCGCCTTCTTTAAACCAGCGGCTGTAGCACCGCCCGTATTCAAAATATCCACGTACACGCAGCGGGCTTTGGAATGCCCTGGAGCAAACGCCTGTGAACGCTTGCCATCCGGTGTGCGGGCCCACTTGACGCCATAACCTTCCGCTTCGAGAATCACCTCGGGTCCCCGTTCGACGACAGCACGAACGATCTTGGGATCAGCCAAGCCCCGGCTTCCCTTCATCGTGTCCTCAAAATGAATTTCCGTACTGTCCTCTTCCGCTTCGCCCAATGCTACGGCTACGGTCATCTGCGCCAAAATCGTCGCTCCGCCCCGGCTGATTAAGCTCTTGTCGGTCAAAATTACGCGGGCGCCTTCATCGGCCGCCGCTCGGGCTGCCATCAACCCGGCGGCTCCGGATCCGACAACCAACACGTCCGTCTGTAAATGCAATGGTTCCATCCTGTTGTCTCCTCCTTCAGCGCTTACGCTTGTTGCCCCAGCGTGATCCCTACCGGTTGTACCGTAATCCCCGCAGCCGTTAATGAAGTGCGAATTTTTTCCGCAAACTCAACGGCATGAATGCCGTCACCATGAATACAAATCGTATCTGCTTGGATATCCACATCGACGTTCTGCTGAGACATGACTTTGCCTTCGGCAACCATTCGAATGACCTGTTTCACCGATTGCTCCTCATCCGTAATCAGAGCATCCGGCAAACGGCGCGAGGTGAGTGAACCGTCGGATTGGTAAGTCCGGTCAGAGAAGACTTCGCTCGCGGTGCGTAACCCGACTTTCTTCCCGGCTTTAATCAGCTCGCTGCCGGCAAGTCCAAACAGAATCAACTCCGGATCGATTTTATACACTGCTTCGGCAATCGCCTCAGCCAAACCGGCGTTCCGTGCCGCCATGTTGTAGAAAGAACCATGGGCTTTGACATGCTGAAGCTTCGCCCCTTCCGCGCGTACGAATCCCCAAAGCGCACCGATCTGGTACACTGCGATGTCATAGGCCTCTTGCGGAGACAGATCCATATCGCGACGGCCAAATCCAATCAAATCCTGCAAGCCCGGATGTGCCCCTAGAGCCACGCCATGATCCAACGCCAGCTTTACGGTCTTACGCATCGTCGCCGGGTCGCCGGCATGGAAACCGCAAGCGATATTTGCTGATGTGACATATTTCAACACTTCGCTGTCTCTGCCCAGCTTATAAGCGCCAAAGCTCTCGCCCATATCACAGTTTAAATCGACTACATTACTCATGCTGATGCTCCTCTCACAATTCATTAATGGGATTAATTCATGGCATTAACTATGAAACAAGCCAGCCTCAAACGGCAGAATGGACAACGGAAGTGATCTTCTCCGTCTTCTGTCGGTTGAGGCTACATGCTTTAGATTTGCCAGTTGGTTTTCTCTTCTGCCGACAGTTCGCGCAGCGAAGCCAAATCGGCCAACTCCACGTGCTCCTTGGGAACAACGGCCCGTTTCGGAAAGACGACTGGCGGCGCCGGTTTGGTGGCGTCAACGATTACAGCACTGGACATGCGCGGCGTGTTCTTGCCTTCGGCGTTGTACTCCCAGTTCGTCGGAAGCAACCCGCCTGGACCGTTCCAACGCGGGATGACCAGCAAATCGCGTTCTGCATCAAACCGTGTGCCAATCGCCCAAGCCACCTCTTCCCCGTTAAACACGTCGATGTCCTCGTCCACCACGACGATATGACGTAAATTCTCCGGCTCGGTATTCAGCGCTGCAAAAGCCGCTTTTTTCACGTCCGCATCTTTTTCCTTCTGAATCGACAAATAACAGTTCATGCGGGCATAGAAAGGAACGTTTACCGTTTTGAGACCTGGCACGATTTTTTTCACCGTGTGATAAATACTGCCGGAACGCGGCACTCCGCCCACAACCAAATGCTCTCGACCCGATGCAACAATATCTTGGAAGATCGCATGGTTCCGGTATGTAATCCTTTTGATGCGGATCGTAGGTACCGAGCCTCCGCCGAGATAATGGCCCGGCCATTCGCCGAACGGCCCTTCACTATGATCGTTATCCGGCAAAATCTCGCCTTCCAGAATGATCTCCGCATGCGCTGGGACGAGCAGATCAGACGTATCCGCCTTCACCAGTTCCAGAGGTTCGCCCATTAATGCGCCAGCCGCTTCGTATTCCCCGCCGATCCCTTGAACCCGGGAAACCGCTCCCATGATGAATCCAGGATGATGGCCTAATGCAATTGCGATTGGAGCCGGCTTGCCTTGTTTTTTATACTTTTTGTAAATCAATCCGCCGTGGTGTGCTCCAAGGAACCACACACCCATGTCGCGTTCGTTGAAAATTTGGTGACGATAGATCCCCGCATTAATCAGCCCGGATTCGGGATCGCGGATAATCATCACCCCCGCCGATAAATATGGACCGCCATCCATCTCGTTGTGCACAGGAATTGGCAGTTTGGACAGGTCGACGTCTGCTTCTTCAATCACGTTTTCCTTCACTGTAGCAGCAGCGCGGTCTACGACCACAGGTTCAATCGGTTGCTGCAATTTCTCGCCATATACCCGCGGAATGTCTTGGACCTCACATCCTAAATAGAGGGCGACGCGCTCGTACGAGGTCAGCAGATTGGAAATACACGCCATTTGTGCGCCCTTCACCTTATTGAAGAGCAAGGCCGGGTAATCGCCTTTCTCCGCCAATGCCGCAGCATAAGCGGTAATGCCAAAACGCGGATCAACCTCCGTGTCGACAAGCTTGACGCTATTTGCATCAAATTGCGTTAATTGTCCAAGATAGGTTCTTAAATCTTTGGCCATGAGCGGATCGCCTTCTTTCTCTAATATCGTCGGTTGTGAAATAAATCGGGCGAAAACACACGGTATAAGCGCGCGTTGTTCACCCGATTCTAATATGACTTAAGGAAGCAACGAAAGGTCCACCGTATCTTCAAACGGAATTTCTTTCTCAAGAACGCCTGCTTCGATTTGCGTCTTCGAGACGTTCTTTGCGCCTTCCTCAGTTACTTTAAGTCCCGCCGGTACTTTCGCCAGTTGATTTTTAACGGCCGTTTCCATCACGTCGGCTGGAATTTGATCGAACTCTTGCAGCATTGCTTCTACTGCGGAGGCCGGATCCTTCTGCACGCGTTCATTCACTTCATTGCTGACTTGAAGGAATCGCTTCATCGCATCCTCATTTTTCTCAACCCAATCCGTTTTGGCCATAACCGTGATCCCGGCAAAATCATACGGCGGGTCATACAGCACCCGGTAGTTCCCGGTAGCTAACATTTGCGAAATCGTTGGCTCGGACACCATACCGCCAGCAGCTTTGCCGCTTTCGATGGCAGCCAGCATCGTAGCGCCGCTGCCGCCATTGATGATTTGTACGTCTTTGTCCGGGTCGATATTGACTGCTTTCAAGCCTTCACGCAACCCCGTGTCGGACAAACTGCCAACCTTGGTTACAGCCAGTGTCGTTCCCTTCAAATCTTCCAGCTTCTGATACGGAGCATCGTTCTTCACAACCAGCGAATAACCTACGCCATTGTAAATTTCGCCGTAAGCTTTCACGCCAAGGCCGTTCTTTTGCTGTCTTAAGACGTGCTCATAAGAACCCAAGACAATGTCCAAGCTGCCGCCAACCAAGGCTTGTACCATATCCGCACCGGACGTGAAGCTTTGCTTCTCGATCGTAATTCCGGCTTTCTCGTAAGAGCCATCATTAATCCCGATTTGCGCAATAATTGGCGTCATGCCGCCGCCCACCAGACCTACGCGAATTTTGACGTTTTCTGGTTGAGTAGCATTGCCAGCATCTTCATCGCTTCCTGTTGCCGCATTGTTCGCGCCAGCGTTATTCCCTCCAGAAGCCGCATTGTTGTTGCTTCCGCACGCGCTGACCAAAGCCATCGTCAGAACCAGCAGCGTTGCCAGGAGCATTTTTGTTTTTTTCATGTGATTCCCCTCCTTGAATAATCGCTTTCTTTCTAAATGTATGGTTGCTCCATTTTTATTTCATGGGGTGAAATAATTTGGAGTTCAGCCCTTAACGATATTTCAGTAGCCGCCGCTCAACCTGAACGATAATTTGTTCCAAGACAACGGCGATAATCATGATGAGGACAAGGCCTGTAAAAATACCTGTCGTATCCAGCATGTTGGACGAATAGGTGATGTAATATCCAAGCCCCCGATTGGAGCCAACCAATTCAGCGATAACTGACCCGATCAGAGCCATGCCGATATTCAGCCGCAAGCTGGTTAGAATCCAAACCGTAATCGAGGGAAGTACAACCCAGCGAAGCTTATGCGTCCATTTCGCCTTAAACGTGCTCATCATATCCATTAAGTCTTTGTCGATGTTTCGCACACCTTCATAAGCATTGTAAAAAGCGACGAAGATAACCATTGCCACAACCATCAAAATCTTCGAGGTCATTCCGATCCCAAACCAAACGATAAAGAGCGGTGCCAGCGATACCCGGGGCAAGCTGTACAAAGCCATGATGTACGGATACACCCATTTTTGAAATATCCCGCTGAACGCGAGCAGAATCCCCAGTAAAGTACCTCCAAGCATCCCGATGATAAGACCTACGATAGATTCCTGCAGCGTAATGCTCATGTGGAACCAAAGATCCCCGTTTGCGGTCATGTCGATAATTCGCTTCACAATCAAGGACGGCTTGCTTAGCCAAAAAGAATTAAATGCCGTACCCGACAACAGCTCCCATAATCCGATAATGACGATAAATACGACCAATCTGCCGATCCATACGGTGGCGCTGCGATTCCCGCGTCCTGCCTTAGGGGAAGGAGAGCTTGCCGATGGGGTTGATGTTTTTGCTGCCATATTGATGATTCCTCCTCTCTATTCCCCGTCAGACATTTGGGCCCAGATTTCTTTCTGCAGCTCTTTGAACTCGGGATCAAATCGGATCTCGTAAAATGGACGCGGTCGTTGCAAATTCACTTTAAACTCTGCTTTGATTCGCCCGGGCCTGGAGGTCATCACGATCACCCGATCAGACAGTGCAATCGCCTCTTCGATATCATGAGTGATAAAGAGCACGCTTTTTCCGACGTTCTCCCACAACTGTAGGAATTCTTCCCCAATTTTCACCCGGGTCTGCGCATCGAGTGGTCCAAACGGCTCGTCCATCAAATAGATTTCGGGGTCGTAAGCGAAGGTCCGTGCTAGAGCTACCCGTTTACGCATTCCGCCCGATAGCTCCTTCGGATGGTAACTGCCGAAACCGTCAAGTCCAACCATTTTGAGAAGTCGGTTAGCTTCTTCCAGTTGCTTGTCTTTCGCAAACCCTTTGATTTCTAACGGTAAGCGAACGTTGTCGATGACGCTTTTCCACGGGAGCAACGCATCGTTTTGGAACACCATTCCAACCTGGCTAGGCACACCCTGGATTTCTTGATCGTCCAAAAAGGCATGGCCGCCAGCCGGCTTCAGCAACCCAGACACTACTTTCAGCAAGGTTGATTTTCCACAGCCGCTCGGACCTACAACCGATACGAATTCGCCGTCTTCCACCTTAAGCTGAACGTTCTCCAAAGCAACGGTGCGTTGGCCCTTGGAGTCGTACTCTACACGCAAATCCCGAATTTCGAGTTTTGGATGGCTATTGTTCTCCATAATAAATTCCTCCATACTGAATTTTCCATTCATGCTGTCTGATTATGCATGCCGGTCCAAGTCCCTGATCAGAATTTGCGCCCCGATATCTCCAGCTGATGCAGCCCCTCTCGCAGCGTTTGAATCGAGAGTTCCCGCTCGATCATTTGCTGCTGGGCCTCTTCCAAGGTGATCTTGCGGAATCGCACCCGAGCCCCTAAGCTGGCCTGTGCAAGCAACGGCAAGTCTACACTCGCGACTTGCGCAATTTTCGGATATCCTCCGGTTGTTTGGCGATCCGCCATCAAAATAATCGGGTTCCCGTCAGGTGGTACCTGTACAGTTCCCATTGTCACGGCCGAGGAGATCATCTCTTTCGACTGCTCCAGCTTTAACTCCCGGCCTTTGAAACGGTAACCCATCCGGTCGGACTGCGGCAAAACCGCAAATTCCTCTTGCCATAAATCGTGACGGCTGGATTCTTGGAACAATTCGTATTCTTCCCCTGGAATCAGCTGCACAGTTGGATTAGCTGCATATTTCGGCAGCATTTGCGGAAAGACCGCCCATCGGCTGACCGCGCCGCTATCCTTGCTTGCCTCTCTGGCGAGTAAACCAAGAAAATGAGAGCCAAGGGGACTGATCTCCCCGAGCGTTAATCGGTCGCCGGCTGCAAGCGCCCGACCTTCATAACCGCCGATGCCTGCTCGTAAATAAGTCGAACGGCTGTTCATCTGGATCGGAACATCGATGCCGCCCCCTACTGCCAAATATGCGCGACAGCCTAATTTCGCCGGACCGAAGGTCAGCGTGCTTCCCTTAGGCGCCAGGACAGTTCTCCACAACGGGACGGGTACTCCATTCAGCTTAGGGAATAAATCACCTCCACAAAGTGAGATCAGCGTCGTTTGCTCAAAGTGGATGACGGGACCTAGCAGCGTAATTTCCAGCCCGGCCTCCCCTTCCGCATTCCCAACCAGCAAGTTCGCAATACGTAAGGCGAAGGCATCCATCGCACCGCCAACGATTACGCCATACTTCTGAACACCAAACCTTCCCAAATCCTGAACCGTAGTTAGCAACCCGGGTTTTTCGATCAAGAGACTCATCGCTCCAACTCCTCCCATGCTTCAAATTGTTCACGGGTGATCGAGTAGAAGCGGACGATATCTCCCGCCTGCAACAAAGTTGGCGGCATTTGCTGAGGCTTAAACAATTCGATCGGTGTTTTTCCGATCAACTGCCAGCCGCCTGGGGTGTCAATGGGATAAACTCCTGTCTGATCTCCGGCAATGCCAACGGTACCAGCCGGTATAGACAAACGAGGGGTTTCCCGACGCGGAGTGGCAATGCGTTTAGACATTCCTCCCAAATAGGCGAAGCCAGGAGCGAATCCAAGCATATAAACCAGATAATCTGCAGATGTATGAATATTGATCACTTCTTGAGGGGTTAGACCATTGTGAGAAGCGACCGTTTCTAAATCCGGCCCCCACTCCCCTCCGTAGCAAACAGGAATTTCAACGATTCTTTCTGGTGATGCTTTAATGTCTTGCAGTGTGTGAATCAACTTGGACACGAGCTCGGCAGCGAACTGGTATGGAGTCAGTGTGCGAACTCTGTCCTCATGCTTCTCCGCTTCTTCCAAGAGCTTCATGAGGTCATAATATATGGTCACCGACGTAAAAGCCGGAACGGTCTCGATCATCCAAGGAAAAGGGTGATGCTCCAAATGTTCCGCCAACTGCCTTACCTTTAAATGCGTGCTTTTTTGAATTGAATCACCAAATGTCACAATTAACGCCGAATCTCCGAGCGGAGTGATGATGGGAAACTCAGCAGGTGACGGAGAAAACATGATGTCCATCCTCCTATCCGAATTTCGGACTTATAATACCGAATTACGAATTTTCTGCATAAAATCATTGTTAGTTATAATTCCATAAAAATCAAGATTTTTTCCGCTAAAGCGTTAAAAGATTTTGTTCCGTAATTCGGATCGGGACTTCCGAAAATCGAATGTCCAATATATACGATCATTATAGTCGGAATTGGTTAAAAATCAAGCATTATTTTCCGTAAGCGTTTTTGGTTTTCAACAATCTTCCATTCGTTGTATACTAATACAGAACGAATTAGAGGCCATGCAGGAGGCATACCGTGCAAAAGAACACCAAACACAAGAACAAAACCGTGGTCAGGTCCATGGATTTGCTTCAGTTATTCCTGACCCACGCCAAGCTGAATATCAGTGAGATGGCCAAGTTATCGGGGATTCCTAAAACTTCGGTCCTGCGCATGATCGGATCATTGGAAGAAATGGGATTCTTGAAAAAAGATACAGAAGGTTTTTATTCGCTAGGTCTACTCTTTCTTCAATACGGCAACCTGGTTGCCGAACGATTAGATATCCGCCATATTGCCCTGCCGGTCATGCAGCAGTTACGTGACGAAATTCAGGAAGCCATTCATCTCGTGCTGCGTGATGGAGACGAAAGCATTTATATTGAGAAATTGGATACGGATCACCCCGTAAGGCTATTCACCAAAATTGGTCGCAAAGCCCCGTTGTATGCCGGCGCTTCGTCTCGCATCATCTTAGCTTTTATGCCGGAGGAAGAACGTGAGGAGTACCTCGAAGCCACAGAACTGCTACGGATCGCCTCCGGTACAATCACTGACAAAGCGCAGCTGCGTCAGATTCTGGAGCGTTCCCGTCAGGAAGGATACAGCTTTAGCCGTTCTGAATTGGAGAACTACACGGCTGAGTTAAGCGCTCCGATCTTTGATCATACGGGGCAAATTATTGCTGCACTCAGCGCTGCTGGATTGGAGGTCCAGTTTGAGGAAGAGCGTATCCCAGAACTGGTTAAGGAAGTCCAGCAAGCGGCTAACGAAATTTCTCGTAAATTAGGTTATACCCAGTCCATACCGATTGCGGTATCGCAATAACCTATCTTTCCAACAAGAACAAGCCCGTCCCGGCGACTGCCGAGACGGGCTTTAAGGTAATGAAACATTATTCTTGTTGAAGTTGGGTGGCCTGACCTTCGACGATCACGACTTCAGGTTCGGGAACAAAACCGTAATTCCGATCAAAGGCATCCTGTACGTGACGAATGAGTTCGATCACATCGGCCGCGGTCGCCCCGCCCACATTTTGAATGACATTGCCGTGAACAGGTGAAATCCGTGCATTGCCGCGCTGAACCCCTTTTAAGTTAAGACGATCCGCCAGTTTCCCAATCGGCTCGCCAACGGAATAGTTGTTTTTGAACACCGATCCACAGGAAGGATACGAGAAATGCATCTTCCCTACTCGGTCCTCAATAATCTTTCGCATCGGGGTCAACGCAGCATCTTGCCCCCCTAACCCTTCCTTCGTCTTCAACCATGTGATGAAATGCGAAGCAAACTCCGGTAATTGGTGAGACGGAAGCTTTCCTTCCTGAAGCGCAACCAGCTCCGGGATCGCTGTCAAATCGGCAGCTTGAGCGATAGAACTGAGCTTAAACTCAGCGCCAACGATAAACCAGCGCGTTCGATTATGCTGGAACACCGACTGTTTATACCCAAATTCGCATTCCTCGCGGCTGATGGTTTGAACGGTACCCGGCTGTTGCAAATCGATATAATGAACCTTGACCAACGTATCGCTGATATGACGGTCAAAATATTTAGCATTCATATAAATTCCACCGCCCACCGTTCCCGGCAGCAAAAAGGTAAAATCAAAATCAGTAATCCCCAGGCCATATCCGATCACAGCCAACATCGACATTGGCACCCCTGCCGAGACGTATAGCCGATCTCCTTCAAGCTTCACCTCAACCATTTCTCGAGTGGTCAGAAACAGTGCATCGGGATCCGGCTGATCGGGAAACAGCAAATTGGATCCTCCGCCAAAAAAGATCGGTGATATACCGCGACGATAAGCCAATTCCAGCAACTCTTGCAATTGTTCTACTGAATGAGGCGTTCCCACAAAACGGGCCTCTCCCCCGATTTCGTAAGTCGAATAACGGGACAACGCCTGATGTGTTCGCAGTCCAGCCAAATTCCAGCTTGTCATATAAAGCCCCTTCCTACCTGCTTCCTAAACAGTAATGTATATTATGTCGTTGGGCGATTTCAGTGTCAATGAATCGTTTAAAGTATTACGCAAACAATCAAAAACGGGCTGAAAGAAGAGTCCTTCTTATCAGCCCGTTGTTTATCGCCTCGTCCGAGGGCTTAATCCGAAAATTCCACGTTGTGATAGACCTGCTGTACGTCCTCCAGATCCTCCAACGCATCGATCAACTTCTCGAACTGCGCTTCCACTTCTTTACTCGGTAGAGTAACGTAGTTTTGAGGCAGCATCGTCAGTTCCGCTACCGTAAACTCCGTAACCCCTGAGTTCTTGAGCGCTTCTTGAACGGCATGGAATTGATCGGGTTCGGCATATACGATCACCGACTCGTCCTCTTCGATGATATCCCGCACCTCAAGATCGGCTTCCATCAGGATTTCAAACACTTCATCAATCGATTTGCCTTCCATCCCGATGACGGCTGTTTCGTCAAACATATAAGATACCGATCCGCTTACGCCCATGTTTCCGCCATTCTTATTAAATGCGGAGCGTACTTCCGGTGCGGTACGGTTTACGTTATTCGTTAATGTATCTACAATGACCATTGCGCCGTTAGGGCCGAAGCCTTCATAACGCAACTCTTGATATACTTCATCCGTAGCGCCTTTCGCTTTATCGAGAGCCCGGTCAATGATCGCCTTCGGCACATTGTACGTTTTCGCCCGTTCAAGAACGACCTTCAAGGCACGGTTCGATTCCGGATCCGGCTCGCCCTTCTTGGCAGCTACATAAATCTCAACGCCGAACTTCGCGTAGATTCGACTAGTGTTCGCGTCTTTCGAAGCCTTTTTCTCTTTAATATTATTCCATTTGCGGCCCATACTCTTCCCACTTTCTTAATAATCTACCCAACTATTATAACCAACAACTTAGTTGGCGGCAATGAATGCGATAGTTTTAGTTGACCGCGAAATACACTTAAGATTGCAGAAATGCCCTATGTGATTTACACAGGGCACGGGTTGATCCTGCTTTACTCCACAGCGCTCGGATCCTTAGATCATCTTAGTGGTCCAAGATTCACAGTTCCACGTCTCCGTAACGACATCACGATAAAATTCCGGTTCGTGGGAGATTAACAGAATGCTGCCTTTGTAAGCTTTCAACGCACGCTTCAGCTCATCTTTCGCATCCACGTCCAAATGGTTCGTCGGTTCGTCCAATACGAGCAGGTTCGTTTCCCGGTTAATCAGCTTGCACAGGCGCACCTTAGCCTTCTCGCCTCCGCTTAGAACTGCGATTTTGCTTTCGATATGTTTCGTTGTCAGTCCGCATTTCGCCAGAGCCGCACGCACCTCAAACTGCGTGAACGACGGGAACTCGTTCCAGATTTCTTCAATGCACGTATTGTAATTGGCATCCTTCATCTCTTGCTCAAAGTAGCCGATTTCCAGCAAGTCCCCGAGATGCACCGAACCAGAGATCGCCGGGATTTGTCCCAGGATGCTGCGAAGCAGTGTGGTTTTCCCGATCCCGTTGGCGCCGACGAGGGCGATTTTCTGCCCGCGTTCCATTCTTAAATTCAGCGGCTTCGATAAAGGCGAGTCGTAACCAATGACCAGATCCTTCGTTTCAAAAATTAACTTGCCTGATGTCCGAGCATCCTTGAAGTTAAACTGCGGTTTCGGTTTTTCCTTCGCCAGCTCGATAATTTCCATCTTGTCCAGCTTCTTCTGACGAGACATCGCCATGTTTCGCGTCGCTACGCTGGCTTTGTTGCGGGCTACGAAATCTTTGAGATCGGCAATTTCCTGTTGCTGACGTTTGTAGGCGGACTCTAACTGTTGTTTTTTCGCTTCATACACCTGCAAGAAGTTATCATAATCACCGACGTAACGGTTTAGCTCTTGATTTTCCATATGATAAATCAGGTTAATCACGCTGTTCAGGAACGGAATATCGTGCGAAATCAGGATAAACGCGTTCTCATACTCTTGCAAATACCGCTTCAACCATTCGATATGTTGCTCATCCAAATAGTTCGTAGGTTCGTCCAACAGCAGAATGTCTGGTTTCTCCAGCAGAAGTTTCGCGAGCAATACCTTCGTCCGCTGCCCTCCGCTGAGGTCGTGAACATCCCTTTCGAGCCCGATATCGGTCAATCCCAAGCCCCGAGCCGTTTCCTCAATCTTAGCGTCGATGAGATAGAAATCCTGATTCGTGAGCGTGTCTTGAATCGTACCAACATCCTCCAGCAGCTGTTCCAGCTCTTCCGGCGATACTTCCCCCATTTTGGCGTACATGTCGTTCATTTCCTGTTCCAAATCGAACAGGTATTGAAACGCTCCGCGCAGCACGTCGCGAATCGTCATGCCTTTCTCCAGCACCGCATGCTGATCGAGGTAGCCCACACGCGTACGTCTAGCCCACTCAATTTTGCCTTCGTCTGGCTGCAGCTTCCCTGTAATGATGTTCATGAAGGTCGATTTCCCTTCACCGTTAGCCCCCACCAAGCCAACATGCTCGCCTTTCAGCAAACGAAAGGATACATCGTTAAAAATCGCCCGGTCCCCAAATCCGTGGCTCAGTCGTTCGACATTTAATATACTCATGGAAATTTAACACCTTTTCTATATGAAATATAATTGGTTAACTCAAGATTTACGAAAAAAGGTACACTCGATCTATTATAATGGTTCGACGGGCTAAAGCTCAATATGGAGGGAGAAAATAGTAGAAAAAAACACCGCCCGGAAAGTCGGGCGGCGTTTGCCTCGGTGATCCATGTCCTAAGATCGTATTGATTTTGACGCAGTTCCTCTGCCGTAAATGTCAAACTGGCCAAAGTTTATGTTTACATAATATTTATTACGTAACTAATATGTTGTCAGATATGTAATTACAGGTTTATTCAAATCTAAATTCATTCACTATCTGTTGCAACTGTTCTGCCATTGCTGCCAATCCCTGGGCAGTACCCGTTATGTCCTCCATCGAGGCATTTAATTGTTCGTATGTAACACTTATTTCATTGATCGCATCCGCATTTTTTTGAGACAAACCGGCAATGGAGTCAGATCCCTGTTCTACATTCAACGCCTCCTGCTTGACCTCCTCAATGCGCTTATACAACTCAGAAACATTTTCATCTACCATCATAAAGGCCTTCTCTACCTTCTCAAAAACTAAGCTCATTCTTTCCGCGGCCGTTCCTCCGCTTGCGACCGCACCTGAAGTATCTCTTACGGCTTCAACAGCAACCTGGATATCGGTATCCACGGATTCTATCGTACGTACGATTTCTCCAGAAGCTTGGTTGGCTTGATCTGCCAATTTACGAATCTCATTCGCAACTACCGCAAAACCTCTTCCTTCCCCACCCGCTCGTGAGGCTTCGATCGCTGCATTCAGTGCGAGCAAATTCGTTTGTTCCGAGATTCCACGTATGGTAAGAACAATATCTTTGATGGACACCGAGTTCCGCCCAAGTCTATCAATAGCCTCTTCAGCGATGGATACCGACTTAATGATATCCCCCATTTTAGCTGCCATATTCGATAACGCAATGCTGCCCTGATTGACATCTTCCATTGTCGTTTCAGATTGCTTCGCCATTTCCCCAAATTTAACGACCATTTCCTCAACGATCCGTGTTGTCTCGTGCACAGAAACTTCGCTTTTTCTGACTTCCATTACCTGAAGATCTGAGCTCTCCGCGATTTGCTGCATCGTCGTAGAAACCTGCTCCGTTGCTGCAAGGTTCTCCTCAGAGCTTGCTGACAAATCTTCAGAGGAAGCATTCAAATTCTGCACAGTGGCCTGCATCGATCGGATCACCCCAGTCAAGCGATCGGCCATATGATTATACATGTTTTTCATGATGCCAAATTCGTCTTTCGTCTTAGCGACGAGCCGTACTGCGAGGTTACCGCTTCCAAGTTCCTTCATAGCACCACTGATCTCTATTAACGGTTTAACCGTAAGGCTGCCAAAAAGATACGCGATGATGAATACAAGAATAAAACTAATTACTGCGGTAATGGCAATGCTGTCTAATATTGAAGATGCAGGCTGCATAATATCATCGATATAGCTTCCTATTGCAAAAATCCATCCGTTCGGCAGCTCGGTAAATGAAACTATTTTCCGCCCATCCGACCAGTTATATTCGATGGATCCATTTTTTTGGCTGAGCATCCTCTTGATAAAATCATATGTAGAGAGATCGGTTCCCCGCGTTGCTTCATCCGGGTGGAACAAGGCTTTCCCCGTCTCATCGATGATATAAGCATATCCAGTCATGCCGTCAGGTTCAAAGTAATTCCGTTTCACATCCGAAACAATTTCGTCAACGATAACTTGGCTATTCTCCGATAATTCCGTTGATTCGGTATAAGGTGACAACTGACCGGATTTAATATGAACAATATAATCCAAGTCATTATATACTAAATTCTTTATACCTTCGTAAGACTGCCTATAACTTATCACACTCGTCACAGCTAGCGGAAGGATGACAAGAAGCGACATTACCACAATAAGCCTAGCCTTGAATGTAACCTTGCTGTAGATTAAATTCAGCATAAATAACTATCCTTCTTTCGTTATAAGATGAGAATCGTTCATTATTATATCAACTGTAGTACTATTTAACCATATTAAATGATATATTATAGTTCTTTTGTATCACGATGATGCAGTCGATTACCATTCAATTCTTAGCTAATTTTCGAGTCTATCCATCAGATTTGTCGAACATCTCAAATGATGATAAGGCGAACCTCAACCCCCGCATCAATGCAGGTTTTTTCTGAAAAAGCAAAAAGAGCACCACCGATCAACGGTAGTGCTCTTTCTCCTTTTGCTTGGCAGCGTCCTACTCTCCCAGGACCCTTCGGTCCAAGTACCATCGGCGCTGGAGGGCTTAACGGTCGTGTTCGGGATGGGAACGAGTGGAACCCCTCCGCCATTACCACCAAACAATTCAAGGTTTAATCCTTGAAAACTGGATACGAAACAAATCTGCGTTTGCCATTCCGGGCCCCGCCAAAGTATTCGGACTAAGCATCGAAGCTTCACGTCACTTTGGTGGGTAGAGTTTTTTGGATAAGCCCTCGACCGATTAGTACCTGTCAGCTCCATGCATTGCTGCACTT
>Ga0310836_100323_pt1 | contig 44612 bp, 52 predicted proteins | sample SM_ome_4_FD_201310 | JGI IMG/M metagenome (GOLD analysis project Ga0310836, IMG submission 201310) | Sorghum-adapted microbial communities enriched on stacked mutant (SM) sorghum from Joint BioEnergy Institute, Emeryville, California... ... | reverse complement strand
TCGCGTGCGTGGTGCGATACGAGGTTTGGGGGCTTCCCCTCAGCGCCGTACCTTGAGCTCAAGCAAAGCGTGCCGACCTTGGGCCGGCAGTTCCCCAATGTTGCGCCAAACGGCTAGCCGCTTCTACCGCTCTTGCACCCAACGCGCCGTCAGCATGAGGCTAGATTGGGCGGGCTTCGGAACCTCTCCAAAAACTTTTCCCCATCAGGGCTCTGGCCTCTTCACATCCGCGAAAAGCGTGCTATATAACCCGCCATCCAAGCCGCCCTCGGGCGGCTTTTCACATCAGACCCGTTGTCGGGTCCAAGCTTTGGTGACGCGGGGTGGAGCAGCCCGGTAGCTCGTCAGGCTCATAACCTGAAGGTCGCAGGTTCAAATCCTGCCCCCGCAACCAAAACTTTCCCTGACACATCAGGCACTTACAACGAAACGCCAAGCGACCGCTCGGAGCTTCAAAAGTTTCACCTCAACGCCACCTCAACACACCGCTCGTCCAATGGCTACGGGTGTGGGCTGTCGTAGCCAAGGGAACACGGTCCCTGCGAAGCGGAAGGCAAGACGCATTTAGCGCCACTCTGTGCAGGGAGCATGTGAGCGCAAAGGGCGCCCTTCCTGTAGGTGGAACCCTCAAAAGGCGGTGAGAGAGGCAGGACTTGGGTGTACCTCTAGAGCCACGCGTGTTAGGAGTCCCCTCGAAGTAGATGGAGGGGGCTTCATGTTGATCCTTACTGTCCGGGCCATCGGATTGATCAGATCAGAGCGCGGTTTGACGTGACGCTCAATCCAAATGGCACAGATTTCTCTAATCGGCCCCCTCGATCAGCCACTAGGGACGCGGCGCCTATTGGACGAACTAAAGGCGGCGCTTGCTGACCCCGCCTTCGAGCGGTTTCGTCTGATTGTGGCCTTCGCCAAGTCCGGGCCATTACTTCGGCTTAAGTCATTGATCGACGCGTGGAACACAGCTGGCCGGCGGATCGAAGCTATCATCGGGGTAGATCATCACGGCACAAGCCGACAGGCTCTTGAGCTGGCTATCGAATTATTCGACGCAGTATACGTCACGCGAGAGCCAGGAATAACCTTCCATCCGAAGATATACCTTTTTGATGGTCCAGCAGCTGCGCGCTGCTTCATCGGCTCCAACAATCTTACCGTCGGAGGCACTGAAACAAACTTTGAAACATCTGTTCGAATAGACATCGCCCTCGCAGCTGATGCAGCGGTGTGGACGTCAATGGAAACAATATGGTCGAGCTTGTTGCCAGTGAACTGTCCTGCAACCAAGGAACTTAACTCGGCCGCCCTTGATCAACTGGTCGTTGACGGTGTGGTGCCTGACGAAAGCGCAATGCGCACGGCCGCCTCGCTAGGAATTAGCACACGAACAACAGCCGCCACAACCGCACCGCCGAAAAACGTACGCTCCGGATTGTCTGTAAAGCCGCCTACTGCTCTTCCGCGCCAGCTTATGTTAAGGGGTGTTTCAAAGAAAATCAAACCAACCCCGGCCCTTGAGCCTACTACCACACCAGCGACCCCATCCGAAGCATCAACAATCGCAGCTACAGCAGAGGGATTTGCTATCCAGATCAAACCCCACCATAATGGAGAAATAATTCTCAGCGTAACTGCTGCACTTCAAAACCCAGCCTTCTTCAAGTGGCCCTTTACGGGGCGCACGACGCCGAAGAAGCCATCTAACCCGTCCTATCCGCAATTGGATCCCGATCCCAGGGTAAACATCACTGTCTATGGGGCAGCACCCGCACCGGTATTGACGCTCACTGATTATGCACTCAACACGGTTTATTACAGCACCAAGAGCGAAATACGAATTACGGCGTCACCATTAGTTGGGATTGTACCAGATTATTCCGTGATGATTATGTACAAAGGAAATGAACCGGCAATCGACTATGAAATTGTTATTCACCGACCTGATAGCCCCGAGTATTCAGCATGGCTGGCGGCCTGCAATCAATCGATGCCCGGTGGCGGCAAGACACCACGGAAATTTGGATGGTTCTAGTATGGTTTTTGGAAGACAAGTATTTGATTTTCCGTAATAGCGTTCTTGATGTGTTTGTAATTTTCCTTGGTAACGTCAATGTCTAGGGACGAGCGAACTTTTAGCCCCACACTTTCAGCAATTTGGCAAAGGTGCGCGCAGGTTTTGATCTTAACCCAAGTGCCGCCGGCATTCGTCCTGCTATCTCCGACCACATAATATGCTATGCCTCCCGGCTTTAGGAGTGCTTCCATGTTTTGGAGGTTCGCCCGCATGTCTGTGAAGTATCGCCAGAGGAGCGCCGGCATGTTGTCGCGCCTGAAGCCAACCGATGAATTTCGATTTGCTTCATAGATTCCCCTGATAGCTTTGACTACTGGCTTCGGCAGCAAGTCAAAGGCTGAATCATCCAGGAGTGCAGCTTCAAGCTCTTGCTTCCTGCTTTTGCGTATCTCGCGCGAACCCGTCAGGTTGTATTCAAGCCCGGACCGCTCATTGGAAGAGATCCCCATGATTGCCAGAAGAGACAGGCGATCAGTGTCGATGTAGGGAAGAGCCGTGGCATACGGTGGGCTGGTTACCACGCAGTCAATTGACGCCTCCTGCAACCCAAGTTTCTTCAGATCCTCGAGACTCCGAGAATCACCGTTGGTAATTCGGGGTGGGAAAATAGGTCCTGGCTGACGACCGGCGACTCGCCAATATTTCACCAACCGCTCGTATTGGCGGGCGAGCCGATCGCTGAACAGTTGAAATACGGGAGCATCTGCAAGCGGCTGCTTACGGCGGCGAACACGTAGATCGGTTGGGTCCTGCTGAGATATTTCTCGTATGATGCTGCTAAGTATTACTTCGAAGAAATCAACTAAGATAGGCTCGCCAAATAGTCTTATTTGGCCAAGCAACCAATTCAATTTGCCGATGACGGGAAGCGGAAACCATCGCTCGATTTCCGCGTGTGTCGCAGGGGCGAACTGATCGAAACCCATTTTTGTTACGCGAACGGGTGAGTTAACTCGGTCTAGTAGAGAGCGAATGGAATGTTCAACCACGCTACGGTCGATTGAAAGGATACCCGTCTTCGCCCTCGCAATCTTCGCTGCGAGGGGATTGAAATCACATCCAAAGGCGCGGAACCCATTTAGTAAGCCTTCTAAAGGTACTGTGCCGCTGCCACAGAAGGGGTCGAGCACAGAACCTCCCAGCGGAGTGCCGGAAACATTCAGCAACACCTTGGCCAGTTGCGGATAAAATTTGCCCTTGAACGGATGAATACCGTGGGTGACATATTTGGGATCTTTCCGGCGACCCGCTTCACCGTCACCGTTCTCAAGAATGCTTTGCCACGTGGGCTGTGGGCGCTCGCCAAGTGCCTCACTGGTGAAGGTGAGCCGCCGGATATTCCATGCCTCTGGTTGAGCCAGTTCAACTGTGACAATCCCTGCAACCTCTCTTGGAGTGCAGCGTTTGCCAAGGAGAGCTTCGATCTCCATTGACCGAAGGAGTTCTTCGTAGGGCCGCATTCGATAGCGAGGTGGCGCGAGATGAACGCGTATGGCGCGATTTGGCTTCCTCAGCACAATCAACTGCTCGGACCGCGCGCGGCGCGCCGGCTTCGAAAAGGATCGACGAGTCTCATGGATCGGGCGGCTGATAATGCCTACGGTTTCAAAACCCACTTCGCGAGCAATTTCGTTAAGCGCGCTGCTCGTTGAGAACGTCTTACCCTTGAACACGGCGTCACCAACGACGAACACCGCATATCGCCCGGGTTGCAATACGCGAATGCAACCTTCAAATGCTGAATGCATGTCGGACTGATACTCATCGAATCCAGAGCCATTTCGCTGATGGCGGAGATGTGATCCGATCTCTATTCGCCCTAGGGCTCTTGGGTCAAAGCCAAGCCAAAACAAGCGGAAACGATGATATAAATGATAGTCGGTAGCGTTTGGATAAGGAGGGGACGTGATGATCAGATCGACCGTGTTCTCGCCAATGAGCTCTGGAAGCTCCGTTCGGCTATCCCCTGTCAAAAAGCGAGCGTCGGCGTACGCGAACTCTTCAGTTGCCGCCTCCAGCCGACGGCGAACCGTCCGGAGGGCCTCAAGGAACGCGCGAACGGTCAAACCGATCCCAATAGCCTTTGGCTCTGAGACGTACCTCGTCTCTGATTCCTGGTTGGACACACGGATGATGATACGTGAAAGCGCTAGAAGTGCCGCATCCTGTGCGAGCCCTTCGGTGGTTTCCTGTATGAGATGTCGAAGCAATGCAAGTTCGGCGATCACCGTGCCCGTGAACCATTTCTCGATGTTCGGTATGTCGGGAACAAAAGATGCATAACGTGCTAAAAGCTCCTCGCTCCAGGACCTAGAACGACTTTCGACGCCTACCAGATAGCTTGCTGCCGCAGCGAACAGCTGGTCGAGTTCCTTCGCTATTTCGGGCGTCATAAATCCCGTTTTGACCCGCCCGATAATGGCCGATAGAGGATTTGCATCAATGGACACCGCCCGACGCCTCATGCGGACGGCTTCCACAGCAGTTGTTGCGCTGCCTCCGAAAGGATCAAGCACAACGTCACCAGGAACCGACAGCCGCGCAATCAAATGCGCCGGAATTTGTGGAATAAACTTCGCGGGATACGGATGCAGGTCGTGGGTCAAATATCTTGTATCGTCATCTGTGAATGACCAATCTTGTGCAGCCAATGACTTCCAGACCTCGGCGGGATCGGCCAGGGTACTTGGCTCATTGGGTGATGGAATGTCGACAAGGTTGGTCCGACTTGCCGCCGGAAGGTTGAGAGAGATTTGCTCCTCAAACCAACTCGCGAGCGTCTCGCCCTGCAGCGCTACTGATTCCATCAACGCCGCTTTACGCTGATCTGTTGTCTCTAGGACAATCCGCTCTTTGGCCATGGTGACTCTGTATTTTTGGTAGGATTTGCAGAACGTAGCTTGGGAGCGACTCGGAGCCAACCGAGACGCGATAGATTTGCTGTGGACGTTTTCAAAAGAGCGGTGGCAATAACGCATATGTCACTTTGATGCCCCCGCCCGAACGGCCGCCTGTGGTGTAAGCGGCTGCCCCCGCGATGGCGCCGGACTCTCGACGGGGGAGCCGAGCCGGGTAGCACCTACCTCAACACCAGGACGATGATTCGCGCGCTCGCCGGAAGATCACTCATGTCATCATCGAAATCGTCTCTCAGGTCCGCCACAGCCTGCTCCCTCGTGGTTACTGACCCGAGCAGACACCCCAGCGCGAGGTGGCAGGAAGGCGCGCGGTGGCGCGCGCCGCCAGAGTTGCATTTCCCGCCTAGGCTGGCCTAATGCCGCATGAAGGCGGACGTCCGCACGCCGCTAAATGAGATCTGCACCTTGCCAGGAGCCAGGACGAAATGCTCCCGCACCGCGAGCCCCTCAGCTGATAAGCCCCGCCTGGCGCAGCCGCTGGCGCAGATGCGCCCGGACGTTCGCCACTCGCATGCGGCTGCTCGGAGTCGACGCCACCGGCCAGCGCACGCTGCCTATGCGGAGGATCGGATGGCCCTTGCCGCGCGGCGGCTCCAGCTCGTAGTCGAGCCCCAGCTCCTCGAGCAGCCGCGTCGCCTCGACGAAATCCGGATTTTTACGGACCTTCTGGATTAGCCTGTTCATTCCGCGCTCCGCACGTCACGCTCGAGGCGAGCGAGCGTCTCGACCATCGGCGCGTAATAGGCGGCGTACTTGCCGCCCTTGCCGTCGCGCAAACTTCGATAGAAGGAAAGCCAGCGCCCGAGCGCGCTGACCGGGAAGGAACTTTGCCAGCCGCCGCGGCGCACATAGACCGTGCGCCCATCTTCTGACGGCCATGCCTGCGGCGCCTCCGTGCCCGTCAAAACCATATGAGCACGGAAAGTGCGATGCCAGCCAAGCAACCGCACGCGAAACCCAGCACGAGCGCGCCAGTGAGCGCAGCGATCGCAAGCCAGGACAGGCTGCTTTCATCACTGAAATCAGGGATCTTCTCCGACATTACGCCCTCCGCATGAGCATCGCGGACAGCAAGCCCTTTCGCGCGCGGTGGCGGGAAGGCGCTGGCTGGCACCAGCGGTCGCGTTGCGATTCCGGCCGGTGCCCGATATGCCGATGGCGGAGGCTCTGAGGTGGGATATTCAGAGAGCATAAAGGCGGCGAACCGCCGCCATCGGAAGCGCAGAGAGCGGATGAGCCCGCTCCGCCGCGCCATCGTCGATGCCGCCAGCGCCACGGCCCTCACGATAGCGGCCGCGGCGCTTTGGGCCGCGATGCTCGCGCCCCTTATCGCTTACGTTTTGCGGTGGCGCCCCGGCAGACGTCGAGCTTGTCGTAATGATTGGCGAGATCCACGACCCACTGGTCGACGGCCGGATCATTCGCCTTGCGCAGCGCCTCGACCGCCGCCGGCGGAAGCGCCCGCAGCTCCGGGCAGCTACCCGTTACGCGCACGGTCTGACAGCCGGCGATAAGCGTCGCCAGGATCACGAGGCCGAGCGTCAATTTCATCGTATTTCTCCTGCAGCTGCTGCCGCCGGGCTTCCTCCCGGCGCTCGATTTCGGCCCGGCCGTCCGCGCGGCCGCGCCGATAGCTCAAGATGCTGACCACCAGCACGAAGGCCGCGGCCAACGCCCGCCAGCCTCCGAGCACGAAGGCGCCCACGAGCACGCCCGCCGCCACCACCAGCGACCAGTGCTCGAGCAGCCACTCGAGAATTGCCCAGATGATGCCCATCACGCCGGATCCGCCTGCTTACGACTGAGGACAAGGCGCCAGACCAGGAAGCCGATGAGCGCCAGCGCGGCGAGCTGCAGAATCGGCTGGTTGGCGATGGCGCCCAGGATGGTCGCGATGGCGCCAGCGATGCCCGAGAGCCCGCCGGGATCCTTGACCAGCGTATCGAGCGCGCTGGGCTCCTCGGGATAAGCCCGCTCGGGCGCCGCTTTCGGCTTCGCCACGCCCTGCGTCTCGCCCTTCGCCAGCTTGATGGCGCGGTCGGCGACGCCCGTATCGCCATCCTGCACGCCCATCTGCTCGCCCCAAATGCGGCGGCGCCATCCCTTCCCGAACGTCTTGAAGTGTTTGAGCGACTGGACGAACTGCCAGCGGCGCTCGCAGAGCCGAAGAATGAGATCGGGAATGTCCTTCACCGCGTGGACGGCCGCCAGCGTCATCGGCCCCATGATGCCGTCGACGTTCTTTCCCGAGAAACCCAGCTCCCGCTGCAGATCTTTGACCGCCTTTGCCGGGCCGGAATTCACCGCGTAGTCGAAAACGGCATAGTCGAGCCCCAGCGGCAGCTCGTCGCCGCGAACGGCATCCCAATAATGCGCCTTGTAGATCTGCAGCGCCTCCTCGCGCGTGAGGTTCTTAACCTCCTGCTTGGTGACCTTGCGGCCGCGCCAGAGCGACAGCCGCTCCTGCGTAATGCCCATATTCGTGGCGCCGCCCGGATCCTCCGGATGATCCACATAGCCGCCTTCACTGGCGAGGATCCATTTCTGGATGGTCGCCGAAAACTCCATGAGTTTCCCTCCTTTCAGGCAACAAAAAAGCCGCCCAGCGGGCGGCTCGGAAAAAGCGCGATGGCTGCGGCGCGCTATGTCATGACGGCCGGCAGCAGGATCGAGAGCAGGACGAAAATCAGAAAGCCGACGCGCATGCAGTGGAGCGCGTCCTTATCCGGGCAGCTCTTTGGACGGCGCAAGATCAAGATCCGGCCCTCACTCGCCATTGGCGGTCTCCTTCCCCTTTTCGTCGATAAGCCGCTCGATCAGCGTCACGGATACCAGGCCAACCAGAAACGCCGACGCGCAAAGCGTGCCCAGCGCCCCGGTCATTCCGTGCGGAATTTCGCCGATCCACGGCCGCAGCACCACCGGCCCCAGCACGCCGACGCCAAAGCTGGTGGCACTGCCGATAAAGACGACGCGCAAACTTTCTTTCCATCCCGTTTTGAGAGCGGCGGATCGGACCGCGCCACCAAGCGCGCCGAAAAAGGCGAGCAGCGCGCCCCGCTCGTTGAAGATTTCCCAGAAAACCCGCGGCCCTTCACTCACAGCCCGCCCCCACTTTACCCGTCCCGTTTTCCGATTCGATTTTTAAGGCAAGCGGAAATGCACCGACAATTCCCGCTGTTTTCAGGCAACGCGATGACCCCAGAAATAATTTTCATTGTCGAGGATCTCGCCATCGTCGCCCGTGAAATACGTGAGCACGTAGACCTTCTGGCCGGCGGTCAGCTTCAGCAGGCCGCTCACATGCACGGCGCATTTCTTGCCAGCCTCGGCCACCGCGATGACCCGCCGGTTTGCCGCCGGCACGTCGAAATCGATGGAAAGCCCGGCCATGATTTCGCTGGTGCCGGCCGTTTCCGATTCAGCGACGAAATACGCCCCGAACTGGTAGTAGCCAGCCGCCGGCGCGACGAACGAGCTATCCACCGCATCGAACGCTGAATAGTCGTTGTGCACCGCATTGTTGAACGGCACCTTGGCCCAGCCATCCGCCGTCACAGGGAAATTCGGAGCGTTCCAGTTCATATAGGCGGAGAACTTCGGCGCCTGCGGCAGCGAGACCTGCCCGCTCTGGTCATCGACCACCAGCGCGTCCTTGAAATTCGAGCCGTCCGGCGAGACCTTAAGCGTGAAATCATCCGAGCCCAGCAGGCCGAACAGCGCGCGCGTCGACCAGTTGCTCTGGAAGATGAAGCCCGCGTCCTTCGCCGCGCCCGACTTGTTCAGCTTGGCGTGGATATCGCCCGAGCCGGGCGTGACGTCATCGTGCGAGAACAGCACGGCATCGGATTTCACCGCCAGGCGATTCGTCGTGTCTGCCGTGGTATTGACGCCGAACAGGGAGAATGAGCTGCCGCTGATCACGGACCAGCTCGAGGCGCCGCGCGCCAGCAGCACGCCCTCGTCCTCTACCCAGCAGAGCCATCCCGGACGCGCGACGAGCCGCCACCAGGTGCCATCGGCGAACATGGCGATATCGCCCGACCACCCGTTCCATGCGCCGCTGGCGCCAGCGGCCACGAGATATCGGTCTCCGTCCGCCGGCGCGCCCGGCGGCGTGTTGAGGTTCCGGTCCTTGACGGAGAGCTGCACGATGCCGTCCAGCAAGCGCAGCGCCTCGTTGTGCGTGACATGCTTCTGCGCCTGGGCCGCCAGAATATACGGCAAGCCCAGCAGCGGCGTGTTATCAGCCATCGGAAAGACCCCTCAGAATTGCAGCGTGAACGTGCGCTCGATGCCGCGCCCGACCAGCGCGGAGAGCTGCGCGATGCGGACAGTCAGCGTCTGCCCCGGCCCCAGCGGCGCGCCCCAATCCGCGGTCTGATCCGCCCCCGAGTACACGACGCTGGTGGTATTGCTCGATAGCGTGCGCTTGACCGTGGCGCCGTCGAGGATATCCACCTCGTAGGACTCGACATCCTCCTCCATGGGCACCTCGACCAGATCCCAGCTATCCGAGCCGATGGATCGGCTCCGCCGGACCCACCGGATGGTGAGATCGCCAGGCTCCCGGCCGCGCAAATACGGCTGCTCGACATGGCAGACGGAGAAAGGCTCGAGCCCGCGCGCATGCGGCGCGAACTCGAAGCCGATATATGCGTCATCGGAATGCGGCAGGCCCGCCGGCCCGATGCGCCACTGCCACGGCCTCCCGATATCGCCGATCGCCACCGGCAGGCTCACCAGCTGCCCGTCGAGCAGCACCACGCGCGCGCCAGCGGCCACGGTCGGACGGATGGCATCCTCCGAGCCGCGCTGCCCGCGCAGAAGCCGCGTCAGGCGGTAAGTGTTCGGCGCCACCAGCTCGGCATTCGCCGCCTGCACGACTTCCCACACGCCGGGCTCGGTCTCCACCGCCAGCGCATTCTCGCCGTCGAAAAGCAGGAGATCCGTCACGCTGGTGAGCGTGCCGCTGGACAGCTCCACCACCAGCGCGTTTGCCATGTCGAAGCGCGACGCCGGCCCAGCGTGGAAGTCCTCAATGGTGACGCCCATCCGTGCCGGCGCCGTAGTCCTGGTGAGCAGTTGGAAGCCGCCGTCCAGCGACTGGCTGCGATAGACGGCAATCGTCCCCGGCCAGGGCTGCGCATAGGCCGCCAGCAGCGGATGATGCGGCTGGTGGTCCTCGGCGATCTGCGGCAGGTCGAGGATTAGCGCCGCCGGCTCCCCGAAAAGCACCGGGAGCTTTACGGCCGACGCCCGCACCTCGCCCGGCGGCATGTCGTAGACGTCGCGGTCCTGCCGCACGGCCGTGATGGCGCGATGGCTGCCGTCATTCACCTGCGAAAGGCGGAGATCATAGGTCCGGCCATCGTGCTCGAGCGCGATCACGTCCGCCGGATCCAGCGCCAGGAGCGACGGCGGCAGGCGGAAGGTGGCGCTTTCGCGCGAGACCCAAGTCTCCTGCAGCGCGCGGCGCGCATGGCGCTCCGCCTCCTCCGGCGGAACCGCGAACGGGAATTGTGCGGCGCTGACACGGGAGGCCTCCACCGTGATGCGGCGCGCCTCCACCGTGGCCGTGTCGTATTCCTCGTCCGACCGCGCAAAGGTCCATTTGAGGGCCTGCGGCAGCTCGGTCTCCTGGCCGCGCTCGAATTCGATCACGTCCCCGTTGCCTTCCTGGACGAGATCGTCCATCGCCATGCGCGCCACCGGCCCGCGGCCGCGCATACGGAACACGATGCGGCCCTCGCTTTCGACGGCATCAAAGCCGAAGTATTGCGCCAGCGTGGTGATGGAGGCCCGCGGCGATTCGAGCGCCGTGATGAGATACCCCTCGACCGATCCCCACAGCTGCGAGACGTCGACGAATGCCGGCGGCAGGCCGGCCCGAGCGCAGAGATGGCGCACCAGCGCCGCCAGTGAGACCGAGCCCAGCCGCCCGGGCAGCCAGTGCCCGAGCCGCCAGTTATCGCCATCGCCCCACACGTCCGTAAGCGACGGGAACCATGGATAGGGCCGCGCATCCCACGTCCAGATGGCGCAATTGTCCACGTCGATCATGCGGCCCGAGTAGACCGCAGAATTCGGATTATTCGCGCTGTTCCGCCAGTAGAGCAGCACCGCCTCGATAAAGGCGCGCTGGATGGCGTCGTCGCGCCAGCCGCGCGAGAAATACGGCGCCACCGACTCGGCGGATTTCGGATCCAGGAACGCATTCGGCTGGTTTGACCCGCGGTCGATCGCCGGGCATCCCAGCTCGGTGAAACGGATCGGCTTGCTTTGCGGCACCCACGCGGTCGGCGTTGCCGACTGCACGCCGCCAGGCCGGTTATAGTGCTGGTTCGACCACCAGGAGCGCAGATCCTTGTAGCGGAACACCCACGGCTTGCCGTATGCGCCGTCCGTGATCGGAGTCCGGATCTGCCCGGCGCGCGCGCCATCGGATGCGTAGTACCAGTCGAAGCCCTCGCCGCCCTCGATGTTCGACTGCAGATATTCGCGCTGGTAGATCGACTCCCATTCCTGCGCGTCGAGGTGCTCATAGCCATCGCGCCAGTCCGACAGCGGCATATAGTTGTCGATGCCGACAAAATCGATGTTGCTCGACGCCCAGAGCGGATCGAGATGGAAATAGACGTCGCCCGAGCCGTCCTGCGGATGATGGCCGAAGTATTCCGACCAGTCCGCCGCATAGCTGATTTTCGTATTGCCCCCGAGGATCGTCCGGCAGTCATTCGCCAGCGTGATGAGCTGCGAAACCGCGGGATACGTGCCGGCCGCGCTGCGGATCTGCGTCAGCCCCCGCAGCTCCGAGCCGATAAGGAAGGTGTCCACGCCGCCGGCCTGCGCGCACAGCTCGGCGTAATGAAGAATGAACCGCCGATAGCCCCACGTCCGCGTGAAGAACGTATTGACCTGCGTAGCCGCCGCGGCCGTCTTGTCGACCGTGCCCGCGTAGCCGGGAGCAGGCGAGCACGTGATGCGGCCGCGCCAGGGATAGGACGGCTGGCCGGTCTGGCCGGCGTTGTCGCTGTACGGATTCGGCAGCGAGTTGCCCGCCGGGATATCCATCATGATGAAGGGATAGAACGTGACGCGAAGGCCGCGCGCCTTGCACTCCTGTATCGCCTCCCGCACGGCAAAATCCGCCGGCGTGCCGCCGAACGCCGGGCGCCCGCTGATATAGGACACCACCTCGGCGGAACCGCGCGTCACGCCATCAACCGACCAGGCGATATTTGTGCTTTTCGACGCCCGGTCGACCTTCGGCTTGATCTCGCAATTGCCGACGCGCAGATCCGAGCCGAACCACGTCACAACCAGCGACACGGCCTGAATGCCAGGCACCGCCGCCTGCAGCTGGTCGAGCGCGACGCGGAAATCCGACGTGGTCGTGAGCGCATTGAAGTTTTCCGGCGCAGAGACGCCCTGCCCCGCGTTCCGCGTCACTTTGCTGGTGGCATAGACGAACTCCCCAGCGCCGGGAATGATGGTCACCGCCTTGACAGCGCCCTCCGCCGTGTCCGGATCGTCCAGCGCCCGGAACACTTCAAAGGTGAGCTGCGGAATGCGATTGCCGAAACGCTCGAGGTGGACATCCTCGAACACAACGTAAGCGGTGCCGCGATAAGCCGGCGTCTCCGGCCCGGTTTTCGCCTGGATGAACGGGTCCGGCTGCTGCGTCTCGGTGCCGGGATAGAAGCGCCACGTGATGCCCGTAAGATCCAGCAGGTCGCCATCCGCCCAAATGCGCCCGATGCCGGTGACCGGCCCCTCGCACAGCGCCACGGCAAACGAGGCGTAATAGCGGTACTCCGTATATTCCACGGTCGTGCCGCCACCGCCGCCCATGCCCTTGCCGCCGCCGGTGCGTTCCGTTCGCTTGATGATCTCCTCGCGGAAATCCGTCGCCCAAATCACATTGCCGCCGATGCGCATGCGGCCGAACACCTGCGGAATGACCGCGCCCTCGCCGGATCCGGTGATCCTCGCCGAGTCGAGCCGCGCCCCCTCGATGCGCTGGGTATCCCCGCCGATAATCTGACTGATGAGCCAGCTATCCACCATCGAGCCGACGCTCGCGCCGATCATGCCACCGATGGTGGCGGCCGACACGCCAAGAATCGTCCCGCCGATGGCGCCGCCAATGGCGGTGCCAGCAACGCCCAATGCAATCGCAGCCATGTCTCAGGATTTCTTTCTAACGTCTCGAGCCTGCGGATAGAGGAAGACGAAGGCGAGCCGCCGCCGCCAGGCATCGCCGAACGGCTCCTCGATCACCCCGAGGCGGTCATAGGCATGGATGATGGTTCCGGCGTCGGTCAGGATCCCGCAATGCTTGGCGACCGCCCCCTCGCGCATGCGAAAGACGAGCAGGGCGCCGGGCCGGATTTCCTCGAGGCCGATGGGGATCATCCAGCGCATGGCCGTGTCCGCGAAAACCTCGACCGGCCCCACCTCGCCCCAATCCCGCGTATAAGGCGGGATATCGTCCGGCTCCGGACCAATCACCTCGCGCCAGACGCCGCGCGCGAGGCCGAGGCAATCGGCTCCCACGCCCTTGACGGATGCCTGGTCGTGATATGGCGTGCCGATCCATTCCCGCGCCGCCGCGATGATGCGGGCCGCGGAAGCGCTGCGCCGCCGCTTCATAGCACCTGCCCCGTGTTCGGCTTGCTCTTGGTGGCGTACCGGATGACCGCATCCTGCCCCGGGATATGCGGAAAGCCGCGGAAATTGACCACGTTGCCGAATTTCGTCCGGCACGTGGACACCTGCTTGTCGCAGCCCGCGCGGACGACGAAGCCATCGCCCGCGGAAATCGGCCTCACGGGCTCCTCGAGCAGGATGATGGTCACCACGCCGGCTATCTTGGAATGCAGGAGCACCTCCGCCCGCCGGCCAGCGTTCGCGCCGCTCGTCCATTCGACGAAGCCGAGCGAAAACCAGCCATCGTCGAAGGAGTCGAGCCCGGACGCGATGAAGGCCCGCGACCGCTGCAGCGAAAGAACCGTCCCAGTGCCGCGATAGGCGGACGCATCGAGATTGACCTTGCACCGCGCATCGCCCAGCGCCGCGTCGCACGTCGCCTGATAGACGCGCCCCACGGTCTGCTGCAGCACGTGAGCCATGGAACGCACCTCGGCAACGAAGATCATCCGGCCGCGGCGCACCTGCCCGATGGCGCCGCGGCGCAGAAGCACGCGCTGGCTCGGATCCTGCCAGTTGACGCGCCACACCTCGACCTCGGCATTATCCCAGCGCCCGTCGAGGATATCGGCCTCCGTGATCCGATCCGAGTTGATGACGCCCTCGGCGTCCTGGGCATCGACGGAGAGATCCGAGACCGCCCGGATCTCGGAGGCAATGAAGCCGGACTCCGGCTCGAAGGTAGTGCCGTCGAAAGCCAGAGGCTGGTCGTGGTCCGTGAAGCCGAACACCTCGCCATCGATCCGCGTCACGCGCCAGCACCACGCAAGCGTCGTCGCCCCGCTGGCCAGATGGTCAGCGAGGGAAGAATTAATCGATTTCATTTCCCGCTAGTCTGCTTCCCAACCAGAGGATCAAATGGCCTAATGGGAGGCTAATCTTCGCCTTGCCTCTCGGCTGGCCGTACAACCGCAAGGCCGTTCGCAATGGCCGACACCGCCTCTAGCAAAATGACAGCTTGCGCAGCTTGTCCTGCGGGGATGTGGACTTGCGAGATCATGGCAAGCACTTGCCTTGCCATTTCAGGTGTAAGAATGACTGGCTTGCTCATTATTGATCCTCTCAATTGGGTACGCGAAGCACTCTGTAGCCCGTACCGCCGCTATTTTCTGGGCCTACGGAAACGGTTGCCGTAGACACCGATCCATTCCTGTTGACACGAAGCACCAAAGATGTGGTGTCGGTAGATGGCGGCTGACGGAACAGCGCAACTTGTACGGTGCCAGCAGATATGCCGAGCTGGTCCGGGCCAGGATTATAAATGCCCGTGTTCGGATCATCCACAAACGACCACGTTGGAGCACCAATAGACCCGGCGACACCACGTGCGTGGCCAGTATTCTCAACGCGGAAAAGGTCAATATGGCCAGATCCGCTGTCCGGCTCTTGCCAACGCAGGAAAGGCCCATAGCCACCATTGAAGGCACGGATAAATGCAGAGCTAAATCTCAATTTTGGATCGGCGAAGATGCCGTATCCCACGTTTTTGAACGTGCTATTCGTTCCTAGACTAATAAATCGCTGCCCCGCGAGATTTGGGATATCGCCATCCCCGTCGATGGTCAATTGTAGGGCCCAAGCCTCAGCAGCCGCGGAGTTCTCATCAATTGTCACCCCGCCAACCAAGCCGACGCCAACGCCGCCATCCTCACTTTCAAGCGCCGCGCGCCCATAAATGGCCTTTACCTCCTTGGCGCCGGATTTGAGCGTTACCGATCCGATTACTCCATAGGCATCGGCATTATGGCTATTCATATTAAATGTGATGTACCTCGCGCCCGAAGTCTCGAAGTTGTCATAATTCCGCGCAGTCCCCGTGAACCGCATCACATTGTGCTGCTTGGACGCACCGCTCGGCAGAGTGATGTCGCCCATGTCAAACATGTATTGTACAGACAGGTTTCCGTTCGCGAGGTCATAAACCGGCGTATAGCCGCTCGAAATGTTCCGTTGGGAGACGTGCAGGAAGGTCGGAACCTTTTCCCACCAGGAACCGTCAGCAGATTGTATCTTGTCATCGTGATCCGGCTCGACAGCCACGCGCTTATAGATTGCGCCGCCAGAATCGCCGGGGAACTCGGCGTAAAGAGTTTCAATTTGCAAAACATCATCAGGAATGTTGGCACCCGCAATATCAGCAAACTTTTCAAAAATCCAAGTGGTCTTTTCCGGGGATACAGTTCCATTTGAAGGAATCGCAAACGCCTGCGCGGTAGTCGGAGAAAGCACGACCTCAATGTTGTCAGTCCCGGCAGCCGGAGGCGTATCGAACACGATCTTGCCGTTGACAACCGCATAGGTGTCCTTCTGCTGGTAGACCCCATCGACGAAAACATTCGTCAGCCGAATGTCCGAAATGCCGGTGCCGGTATCGAACTCCGTCTCCACCCCATCGCCGGAAAACCGCATCACGGTCGGCGTGACATTCTCGACCTGCTGCGCCACCTCCTCCGCAAGCTGACCAGCGATACCCGCCCAATACTTTGACGAGCGATCCGTCACGCCATCGCCGCCAGCTTCCGAGCTGATCGGATCCGGAGATTGCGCCCATTCCTTACCGTAGGCCGCGGATTTCTTCGCCCAATGGAGCGCCGAAAATTCGCCAGGCGCCACTGGCTGGTCTTCCGGATTACGCGCCCAGGCGCGTGCGGCCAGCATCGTCTCGTAGATCGTGAGGATCTTGCCGGCCGCGACGCTCTCGTCGATGAGATCGGCGATATCGAACGGCCCCGGGCCATCCGGTACGCCGAAGTAAAACAGGCGATCGCCCTCCGAGAGATGCACGCGGCCGAGATAATTGCCCGGCACGAGCCCGAACGACACCTCGCCGCCAGGCCCGGTTTGCGTGCGAACGACCTCCGGCACAATGGTCGCATCGCCCTGGCCCACCACCTCCGGCCGGTGGCGATAGATCGTAAGCGTCGAATTCGCGAACGGCGCGGCGTCGGGCTTGAGCAGAACACCAGTGATCTGACGAGTCGTGCTTGCAGACATTCCTTATTGCTCCATCAGGCAGGCAAAGGCGGCTCCGGGAGCCGCAGCTCGATGAGGGGAATTGAGGGAATGGAGCCGTGCGATTCGACGTCGAGCGTGACATCCATCATGTCCGTGTCGAACCGCACCGGCACGTCGAACTCGAAACCAGCGGTCACCACCGCACCGTTCGCTGGAGGCGCATCGAAACTCACGATGCCGGTCGTGACGTCCGCGGACCAGCCGTCGAACTGCTCCACGTCATCGATGGCGACCTTCACGGTGCCGGCCACCGGCTTGTAAATCGGCCTCCAGATGCCCAGCGTGCGCTCCGGGTCGCCGTACCACTTCCGCAGCCGGAAATGGCGCTGGGCGCCGTTTCCGGTGCCGAGGAACTGGTCCCGGGCATCCGTAAAGCGCGACGGCGGGCAGGACTTGTAATCCGCCCAATCCTTGAAACGGAAACCGTAGAGCTGCCCGAGGCGCGCCTCGAAGAACGCAATGACCTCCGCCAGATCATCGGAGCGCCGGATCCCGTAGGACACGTCATAACGCCGGCGCGCCTGCGCCCAGCTCGCATTGCGCTCCTCGAGCCCGGACGCCAGCGTCACGATCTGCGTCCGGCGCATGGGGCCGCCGCGAGCGCCGCGGCCGACCTTGTCAGGAAAGCGGACCTCGTGAAACGACATCACATGCCCCTACGTCCCATCGCCACGGCGCGCTGGATATCGGCCGCGATCTGCGTCCGCGATTGGCGGAAACTTTCGACATTTGGCGTGCTGATGTTGATGATGACCGGCGTCTCGTGGCCGCCGCGATCACGCCAGCCGCTGCGCGTCTCGTCGACGATGCGCTCGCGCGGATGCACCAGCGCCAGATAGCCGCCCTTGCCGTCGAGCCCGCCAGCGCGCGCGCCGTAGCCCGTATGGCCACCGCCGTCGAAACTGCGGAACAGACCACCGAGCGAAAAGCCGCCGCCAGCGAAACCGGAAACCACGCCGCTCAAGGCATTGGCGATCGGCCCGAGGATGAACCGGCGAACCGCCAGCCGGGCCAGATCCGCGATGATCGAGGTGACCAGCTCCTTGAAATTGAACTTGCCGGTCTTCACGAATTCGACGATGGCATTCTCAGCGCCTTGAAAGGCATTCACGATGGCGTCGCCGATGCCGCCCGCCAGGTCCATAGCCTCCTTGGCGTAATTCGCCAGCGCCTCCGCGGACTTCTCCCAGCCGGTCTTAGCCTCCTCGGCGCCTTCCTTGCTGTCCTTGCCCGCTTTCTTGCCGGCCGAGCCCGCCTTTTTCGCCTTTTCCTCGTTGCGCTCGAGCGCGTTATTCACCGCCTCGACCGCCACATCGTCGAAAAACTTCCCCAGCGGATCCGACGACATGATCTGCTCGACGGCCCTGTTACGCTCGTCGAGCAGCCGCCCCAGCTCGCCCGCAAAAGGATTTTCGTAGCGCTCGATGGAAATCGGATCGAGCGTCCCGAGCCGCCAGTCCTCCGGTAGCCCCGGAATACTGGCCAGCATGCTGTTCACCTCACCCGCGAGGTCATTCAGCATGCCGATGGCCTTATTCACCATCCACTCGATGCCGCTGATGACGGCATTTGCAGCGCCAGTCACCGCCGCGCCGATAGCAGCAGGAAGCGCCTTCCACACGAACACGATATCGGCGAACGCTGCGCGGAAAGAATTGATGATGATATTGCCGACCCACTTCACGCCGGCGACCACCGCATCCCACGCCGCCTGGAACCACGGCGCGATGGCGTCGATGGCCGGTTTCAGGAATTCGTGGATCCGGTTGCCGATCACCTCGATGGCCGCCTTGGCGACGTCGCCGAAGGTGACCGCCGTGCCCGTCGACTTCTCGATCTCCCGCCTCATGCCGGCGACCGCGAGGCCCGTGGCTGCGATGGCCGCCGAAAGCACCGGGAACATGCGGACCGGCGTCATGATGAACTTCGCCAGATCCTGCATCAGCGCATTCACGCCGCCGCGGCCGAACCCGTAGATCTGCGAGATCTGCGAGCCCTGCTGGATCATGACCGTGAAGGGATTTTGCCCGGACGCCAGCGACACACCAATGTCATTGAGCTGGTAGTAGAGCATCGCCATCCGCTGGCTGCTCATGTTCGCAGCCCCGGCCATGCCTTGCAGCGCGGTCGCCCGGCCCTTTAGAGCCGCGATGGACTGCAGCGCCTGCTGCCGCTCGCGGGAAATGGCCGCCGCCATCTCATCGGCAGAAATGGCGCCCATGGCATGCGCCGCTCGGATCTCCTGCAGCGTCTGCCGGTAGTCGCGTACGACGCGGAAAACCGGATTGTACTTTGCCCGGAGATCATCGAGCGCGCGCCCGTGCTGGATCACCGCCGCCGTGCTCTGGCTGGTCGCCTGCGTAACGCCCGCCATGGCGTTGATGCGCTCCTGCATCGGCGTCGCGGCGAACGCCTGCGCCCCAGCGCCAGCGGCGCGCAGGCTCGTGGCGGTCTGCGCCGCCTTGGCCGAAAGGTTCTCGAGCGCGACCACCGCGGACCCAGCGCGCGCGTTGACCTCGTCGATGGCCGCGCTGGCCGGGCGCGCGCTGGTCTCGATGGTGTCAAAGGCGGCGCGCCCTTCACGGCCGATGGCGGCCAGCTCGTCCTTGAGCACGCGGCCGTCAACCACCGCCAGGCGAACCGAAACGCGCTTCTCCGCCATCGTCCCTTTCCAGCAACTCGTTAAATTTCTTGACCCGGATCACCTCGATCTCCGGGAGGATTTCGGCCACAGCGAATAGGCAGTAGCCCAGCGCCGCCGCCATCTGCATGGCGGCGCCCATGTCCCATCCGACCATCACCGGCTTAAGCCCGGAGATAAAACGGACCTGCCCCCCGAGCCGCAGAGCGAGATCCCAGACTTGCCAGCCCTCTAGCGTTTGCGGCGCGTTGAGCCTTGCCGGGCATTCTTCGCATTCGCTCGGGCAGGCTGCGCAGTATTGGTCGCCCCCGCCGAAGTGCCATTCGGCGAGAGCGCGAAGCCGTTTTTTTCCGACACCAGCCCGATGTAAGGCGCGAACACCTTCATCACCCACGCCTCATAGACCAGCATGATGTCCATGAGCGCCGCACAGGTCTCCGGCGTAACCTTCGCCGGCTTGCCGTTCTCGTCCAGCACGCCGCGCCAGTCGCGGATGATCCGCGCCGCCAGCGCCTTATGGAAATCCAGCTGCAGCGCCACCGACTCCGTGGCGCCTTCGCCCAGATCCTGATCCGGATCGAACCCGTGCTTTTCCCGAACCTCCTGGCGGACGGAATACATCACCGCCGTGGTGATCGGCTCCACGAGCACCTCGACGGGCTCGACGCCGAGCCTCCCGGCGTCCGCGCCGTCAATAAGCGTGATCCAGCGCGGCTCGCTGGACAGATTGAGGCGAACCATTATCCCCCCTTAGTAGCTCTCGACTTCATTGATGAGCTTCGCCGTGCACATCTTGCCGGCGACAGGATCCCGGGCCGCCTGCCACTCGAACGTGACCTGAATGCCGCCCGGGCCGGTGATCTCCACGCGCGGCCGCGGCAGATAGACGGCATGAGCCACCAGCGAGAATTCGGCATTGCCGAGCTGATAGGCGAACTCCAGCTCGCACGCCTCGCCGTTGATGGCCTGGTCGAACAGCGCATCGTCCGCGAACCGAACAACCATGTTGCCCGTGAGCGCGGCCATCGTCGGATCGGCTCCGTCGATGCGGCCATCGTTCCCGATAGTTTCAATGCGGTCGAGATTGTTGGAATAGGTGATCTCGACAGAGACCACATTCCCGAGCGAAACACCGTTGCGCTTGATGGCCCCGTTGAAGTGCCCGAACCGCTTGAACACGATATCGCCGAGCGAGCCCGCCTGGCTCGTGTCGTCCAGCGTCTCGCCCTGCGCCACGATGTTGACCGTCGCGGTCAGAAGGCCGGCCCGCTGCATCTGCCACGACAACGAATTGACCATGCACCCCGTGAACATCTCGTAGCGCGGGATGGACGGCATCTGCTTTTCGATGGAGAGCGACGGCAGCTGCCACTTGCCGCTTTCAAATACGTGCTCGCTCGTGCCGCCCGAGAGCGCGCCGCCGGAAACCGTGGCCGCGCTGGCGGCGATCGTGAAGGCATTCCCCTCCGCGCCTTCCGTGGCATAGACGATTTTCAGCGTCGTGCCGCCCTCGACCGAATACGTGCATTTGGAGACATTCGGATCCAGCGAGGCATTGAGGTCCGCGACCAGCTCGTCGAGCGTATCCTCGAGGCTGCCCTGGATTTCCGTCTCATTGCCGCTCGGGCTCGACGAGACGAACGTCCACGTGCTGCCGCCCAGCGTGATCGTGTCGCCATTGCTGGGATTTTCCGCAAAGACGATCGTGCCCTCGGCCTTCGAGGCGCCTGTCGTGGTCGGATTGCCGAAAGCCGCCTTCAGCCAGATGCCCCAGGCGATGGCGTCAATCGGCACGACGATATCGCCCTCCGTGGTCACCGCATCCTTGATGGGCGGCAGAGGATCCCGGCCATAGCCCAATAGCTCGTTGGCGAGCAGCGGCTGCTCCGAGCCCAGCGTGATCGAGGCAAACGGCAGCCTGGTGAAGCCGCTCACCGGCGCCTGGCCATAGATGGTCTCAAACGCGGCAGCCAGCTGCGTCCGCGCGCCCTGTTCGCGTGCCATTTTCGCAAGTCTCCTTTAGCGCAGAGGGTCCGGCGACCCGTACATCAGCACCACCGGAATGGTGGCGGCCTTGAACCCTTCGCCGCCGTCGATCGGCAGCAGCATCGGCGCGGGCGCCTGCCCGATCACGTAATCGCAGAGGCCGCCGAGCGTCCTGTCCGCCTCGATGGCCGCGCCCACCGCCTGCTTCAATTCGTCGAAAACCGTGTCCTGCACCCCAGCCGGGCGATCGACGATGATCTCCACCTCGGCGACGTGCTCGTAGTAGTAATACGGCGGCGACATGAGCACCTCCGGCTCGCCCGGATCCCCGTCGCGCACGATGACGAGCCCCTTTGCCGGGATGCGCGTCGGCAGAATGGCGTTCCGCAGCACCTCCACGCCAGCGGGCGCCGCCTGCTCGATCTGCGCCACAAGCGCCTTGAGCACCTGCTCCATGTAGGATTCGGCCATATCAGTCCCGCCAGTATTGCGTGATGATCGCAGGCAGCGTCGCCGCCCATTCGTCCGCCGCCTTCATGAGATTCAGCCGCTTGCGGAGCGTGACCTGCGGCACCAGCCAGAAGATGATCGACGTCGCGGCCCCCTTGCGGATGCCATCGCGCCCGGGCTTTGCCCGGCTCGCCACCGCTCGGCCGCGCGCGTTGATGCGCGTGTTGTCCGCCACCAGAAGACTCGGCCCGTTCCGCCGATAGACGAAGCGCAGCCGCATGCCCGTGCGGCGCTCCCAGCCGCCCGGCGTGATGCGCTTTTTGCCGAGCCCTTTTGTGCCCGCCAGCGGTGTCGGGATCGCCAGCCAGAAACCGTCGTTCGACCGGATGACGGCGCCCGTCTCGAAGGTGCCGATGATTTCCGGCGCGTTCGACCACACCAGCGCCGCCGAATTCAGCGATTCCCCACTCGTGGGATATGCCCGCATGCGGATGGCCCGCGGGAGACGCTGCCCGAGCCCGGCACGCGAGATCTGCGCCCGCCAGTCCCGCTGCAGGCCCTGACCGGCCACCGTCACGGCCCGCTTGATGGCCCGCTCGCCTTCCCGCACCTCCTCGGCGAGAATCCGCTCGAAGTTACCCTCGACCGAAACCCTCAATTTCACAGCTGGCGCGCCTCCGCCGCCCAGCACAGGCGCTCGCGATCCCGCACCGGATCCGAGCGCACCTCGAACACTTGCCCGTCGATCTCGAAGGTATCCCCCGCCTCGAGCACCGGCACCTCGGACACGCGCACGTCGATAAAGACCGTGTCCGTCACGTACCGGCCCTCTCCCCAATCGGCCATCCGGTCCGGCGCGCGGAAGATGACGCGCACCAGCGTGCCCGCGCCATTGCCGCCGGCGCGATAAATCGCGTCCGTAGCGACATTCGGATCCGCGAAAATCGCATTGATGCCGGCGGCAAAGGCATTCATGACAGCCCCCAATTAGGCGGTTGCCGGATCCACGGCGGTGCCGAGACCGCCAACGCCATTAAGGCGGACCTTGCCGACCGTCTCCGTGGCGCTATTGCCCACCGCCTCAACGGCGATGCCGAGCAGGACATTGTCCTCGGGATCGGTCGTGCACTGCTTGTTGCCGGCGTCCCAATAGACGGCCGCGCCAACGGTCCAAGACTGGGAACCGGCCTTCGGCAGAGCGTAGACGCCCGTGAGCTTCACCGGGCCGGACTCCCCATCCTTGATATCGTTGACCGCAACACCAGCGATGGTGCCGATCACCACCACGTCGCCAGAAGCGACATCAGCGCCGGACGGCGTATATTCGATGACGTCGCCCGCAGAGATGTAATTCTTCATCGGAGTATCTCCTCAAACGTTGCCACGGATCCGGACGGACCCAGAGGCCCGTCCGAGCTTCTCACTGGCGATTACTAGCTGCCGGACGGCGTAGCGCCCGGATTCTTGTAGAGACCGCGCCAATCGATGGCCGCCGCGGCGAAGTCCAGGCGCGCCTTGATCTCGACGCCGTCGACCTCAAACCCGTTGCGGGTCTCCGTGTAGACGCCCTCCTGGCCGTCCAGGTAGGCATACTCCACGGTGTCGACGATGTTCGGATTAGCCGCCAGGAACCACGGCGCATCGCCGCTGGACGGGAACAGGCGGCGCTCCTCGACCACCTGCAGCCTGCCAGCGTAGACGTTGACGTCCTCCGTGCTGCTCGGCGTGGTGGCGGTCAGGATCTTGCGAGCCTCGAGCGCGCGCTGGCCGGGCGGAACGATGATGAACTCCGGCCAGACGTCGATCGCCTCCCCGTCGATGCCCGTCTGCTTGGCGAACGCCTCGAAAGCAGCGGTCAGGCCCGCCTCGTCGATCACCGATGCGCTGCCGGAATTGCCGTGATCCGCACTGAACAGCTGCTTGCCATCCGACATCGTCGGATTGTTGAGGAGGATGGCATAGACCACGTCGCCCTCGAGCTGCGCAGCGCGGGCGCCGAAAGCGGACGCAACCCGCGTGAACGCGCCCAGATCGTCGTTGATGAGCATCTGGCGCGTGAAGGCAACGATCTTGCCGTAGGTGGCCAGCGCGTAGGTTTCCTTCGCCTCGCCGAAGGTGCCGTACTTGAACTCAGCACCCTCGAGCACCTTCTCGAGCGCCGGCGCGGTGCCAACCTGCACGCGGTCGACCGGACGGAAGTCCGTGAGCGTGACGCGGCGCGCCCAGGCCGTGAAGGTCCGCGGCGTGGTCTCATAGGCCCGACGCAGCGTAATGTTGCCGACATTCGCCAGCACCGCCGGGAAGTCGCCCGTGGCGTGATAGCCAGCGGAGCGCACCTGCACCTGGCCCAGCGCCTTCTCGGCGATCTCCATGCGGCCCATGCCGCGCGTGTTGACGCCCGAGCGCTCGAGAGCCTGCCGCGCCAGCTCCATCAGCGACATGCCGCGGAACTCGCGGGCATCGTTGGTCAGCTCGACGCCCGGCGTGCCAGCGCGATGCAGGAGCGCATTCGTGAGCGCGTTCCGGTACTCCACGCCCGAGCGCTCCTCGCGTGCCATCGCCGGCATGGGCTCGGCCCGGCGGCCGCCCAGCGGATCCCGCTCGGCGATCTTGTCGAGGATGGCCGCGCGCGCCTGCTCGACGCTCACGCCGCGCTGGATGAGATCGTCGCGGAACGCATCGTCGAGCCCATGACGGGCGCAGAGCTGCGTAATCGTGGTAACGCGGGCGCGCTCCTCGGCGCGGACCGCCTCGGCATCAACGGCCGGCTTCTCCGCCGGCGATGGGGCCGCAGTTGCTGCCGGCGCGGTGCGGACCTCATGAGCCGCATCCTCGCGGCGCTCGACCTCGGCCGCCGCCACAATATCCTTTTCCATCGTCTGCTTCCCTTTGCTTTGAGCCGCGGCGGGCGCGGCGCCATCGTCCTGCCGGATCAGGACACACGGATTGAGCGCAGGCTGCCCGCCATTCGTGGCGGCACGCACATACGCTCCCGGATCGGCCGCAATGGGCACGGCCGAAATTTCCAGAGGCTCCCAATCGACAGCGCGCCACAGCTCGCGCTGCCCCTCCCGCTTCTCGATCTCGTACTTGTAGACCCGGTAGCCGACCGACACGAAGCGCAGCGACTTCTCGAGGATGCGCTGCACGATGCCCTGCGCGTCTTCCGCGCTGGTCAGCTGGATCGTGGCGTAGCCCTTGCCGCCCTCGAGGCGGACGGAGCCGGGCACCACCGAGCCGATGACGGCATTCGCGTCAAAGGCCAAATGTGCATTCAGGAACGGCGCACCGGCGTTGAGCCGCTCGAGGCGCACCGCGTTCTCCGAGACCACCAGCTCCTCGTCGTACTCGACGCGCGTATCCCAGCCTTCCCAGCGCACCCGCTGCACGGTCGCCCCAGTGGTCCAGACCACCTCAACGGTGCGCTTTTCCACGTCGACCGATTCAGCGCGCACCTCGGCGGCCCGCCCCAGCATGGGCAGGTCCATCATCTTCTGAGACATGTCCGCAGACCCCTATTCTTCGCCGCCGTCCCGCGGCGTGCCTTCGCCGGCGTCGTCCTCGACCGCCAGCGGATCCTTCTGCTGGGCGAAGCCCTGCTCCGTGACGCGGCGCGGATCGGATACGACCGCCAGACCGAGGCGTCCGGCCTCCCGCAGATACTCCGCCTGCTCCTCGAGCACGGCGCGCCAATCGTAACCGCGCTTCGCCGCCATCTCCTGCGCGGAGACAAAGCCGGCGCGCACCTCGAGCAGATCGGCCTGCGCGTCCTGCCAGGGATTGACGCTCTCAAACCGCGGCGGCGACCACTCCGCCGGAACATCAGCGGTCGGAATGAGCCCCGCCGTATAAGCCGCCTCGATGAACCAGCCCCAGATACGATCGAGCAGCATCGGGATGACCGTCTGCCACTGCACCTGCTCGACCATCCGGCGGAACTCGTTGAGCCCGGCCCGGCTCGAGCTGAAATTCGCCTGTGACAGGTCGCCGGTCATCAGTGCATAAGGCACCCGGAAACCCGCCGCGATGATGTGCATCTGCACGAGGTTCCACTCGCGGATGCCCGGCGTGGAGGCGGGCTGGTGGAACTTGATGTCCTTGCCGCCCCGCGCGTATGCGATAAGGCCCGGCTCGAACTGCTCGATGCGCCGCCCGGCACTATCCACCATCTGCGGCGTGACGCCCATCTGCTCCTCGTCGTCGCCGATCACGACGCCGACCAGGCACGCCTCCGTCTTTTTGCGGACCATCTCGGCGACCTGCCAGTCCGCCAGATCCCGGAGCGCCGTCATTGCCGGCGCGCCCCACGGAACGCCACGCGACTGCACGCGCTGGCGCTCGAAAAGATGCGCAACCATGTCCGCCGGCACGCGGACCGATTCATTCCGCGGCGAGAGCATGAGCAGCCGGTCGCCGGGATGCTCCGGGAACATCCAGTAGGCAACCCGCTTGCCGCTGGCGTCGTACTCGATCCCCTGCTTGATCCGCCGGCCGCTCGTCTCCTCGAGCCACTTCGAGTCGTCGAGGTGATCGGCCTCCCGGATCTCGATCTGGAGCGGCACGCCGCCAGCGGCCTCGGCCGCCCGCAACGGCCGCCGCACCGCGAAAACCTCGCCGCCCTCGATCATTTCCCGGACGGCAAGCACCTGCAGCCCGTAGAAATCCGTATGCCCATGGGCATCGCAGCGGCGCGACCAGCGCTCGAACAGCTTGTCCACCCGCCTGTTCAGCGCCTTGTTGCCGGACGCGGCCCGCGGGCGGATGCCATAGCCGACGATATTGTTGACGAGCACCTGCACCGCCTGGGCGGCCAGCGCGTTGTTGCGCACGAGATCCCGCATGCGGTCGCGCAGGACGGCCCCAGCGGCCGCGATCTCGGCATCCGCCGCCGTGCTCGCGGTGCGCCAGCCATCCGTGAGACGCCCACGATCCGCCCCCTCATAGGCCCGGCGGAGATTGGCGATCGCCACGCGCGCAGCATAACGGCGCGCCGCCACGCGCGGCGCGACAGACGCCAGGGCACGATCCATCAGCCCCCAGCGGATCCCGCCGGAGGATTTGGCTGCAGCCTTCGCCATCGTGGATCAGCCCCTCGAAAACCGGACGTAGCCCGCCATCGGGCGCTTGTCCTTGCCACCTTCCGCAGCGGCCAGCTCCGCCTCGATGGTGGCGATGATTTCCTTCATTTCCCTGAGCGACCGATAGGTGACCCGCTTCCCGTCATAGTCGACGGTGAGCGTGCCGGAGGCAAAAGCCTCCTTGATCGCATTCAGCTGCGCTTGCGTGTACGCCATCAGAACCAGCTCCCTCTCGGCCTGCTGCCGAACCAGGCCGAATCCCGGCGCGGCGCGGCTGGCGCCACCGGCCTGTTCGGCACGCCCGCGGGCAGCTCGTCCTTCCGGCCGGCATCAATCTGCGCTTCCAATTCTTCCCACCGCCGGTCATCCCAGCGGTCGATCCCCATGAGCCAGGCGGCCGCCCGAGCGTAGACACGGCAGTCCAGCGCCTCGTTGCGCTCGCGGATCTTCTGCCATTCGAGCTTTTGGAAGCCCTGCCTGGTCTTGACCGTGACCAGCTGCTCGGCGGTCAGCTGCTTGAGCCATTCCGCCGTCACGCCGCCGCGCGGAATATGGATATATCCCGCCGGATAGCCCGAGCCCTCCGCCAGCTCCTCGTCGGTCGGGCGCGAGAGGCGAAGGAAGCGATACGTCTCCGATTTGAAAACCGCGCCCGACACGTTCCACAGCTGCACGCCGCGCTTGATCTTCCGCCCGCCCTCCGACACGTCGACGTAAGACGGGCCGTCCACCGGCATGGAGCGGTCGAAACCGCCGCGGCCCTTGACCGCGATCACCTGCCCGCGCCCCATGCGGCGAACCCAGCTGTAAATGGCGTCCGTATGCATGCCGTCGCCGGTGTCGACGGCAAGCCGCGCCAGCTGCAGCTCAGCCCCCGAGGCATGCGGCCACGTGCGCCCGAGCAGCTCCGTGAGATCCTGCCAGACTTCCGGCCGGGCCACGTCGCCATCGAGCACGATATGGTCGACCAGCCAGGACTCGAGGTTTCGGCCCCAGCCCCAGACGTCGACCTCGATGCGGTCCCGCTGCACGTCCGCGCCAGCGGTGAGCAGCAGCACGCCCTCGGGCGCCTGCCCCAGATTCCAGTCCTCCCGGCGCTCGTAGAGGCGCTCCCAATCCGGCGCCTCGCCCTTTTCCTGCCAGGTCTCGCCCAGGACCGTGTTTTTCAGCGTCTTGAGCGCCGCATCATTGCCCTGCGCCGCCTCCCACTGCCTGGCGATATCCTCCCAGGACAGCCAGCCGAGCGGAGAGTAGAGGCCCGAGATGTGAAAGCCGACCACGCCCGCCTTGCGGGCCGCGGCCACCACGTCCTCCGGCGCCGTGGCGATCCACTGCGCGCCGTTCGCCTCGTCCATCATCCACGTCTTGTGACGCTCGTGGATTTCCGCCTCGCAGTGCTCGCAGACGTAGCACACCGTCTCAGGCCGGCCCCATTCCCAGTGCAGCCGCTCGAATTTGAGCCACTGCAGCCCGCCGCAATGCGGGCAGGGCACGTGATAGCGCTGCTGGTCGCTCAACTCGAACTCCCGCTCGATCCGGGATAGCCCCTTTATCGTCGGCGTCGAGGCGAGAAAGATCTTCGCCCGATGCCCGAACGAGATGGTGCGGGCTTCCGCGAGACCTATCGGATCACCCTCCCCGTCGACGTCGCCGGGATACGCATCCACCTCGTCCAGAAACACCCAGCGCGCCGGCATGGAGCGCAGGCCCACCGCGCTATTTGCGCCGGTCAGCACCAGCTGCCCGCCCGGAAAGCGCTTTGCGAAAACCGTATTGCCGGAATCCCTCGAGCGCGACGGCCGCACCAGCGCCCGCAGCACCGGCGAGTCCTCGATCAGCGGCTCGATGCGCTGCTGAGAGAGGCGCTTTGCCAGGTCGACGGTTGGCTGCACCGCCAAAAACGGCCCCGGCGCCCGGTGCATGACGAACCCGACCCAGTTATTGCCAGCCTCCGTCGCGCCCACCTGCGCCGCCTTCATGAACACGACGCGCCGCGCCGGATGCGACGGCGAGAGCGCGTCCATGATGCCGCGCATGTATGGCGTCCGCGCCGTCCGATACGGGCCGGCCTCCGAGGCCCCGCGAGACGACAGGATCCGGTGCCGGTCAGCCCATTGAGAGACGGTGAGCGCCGGATCCGGAGCGAGACCCGCCAGCCATGCCCGGCGGATTTCCTCAGCGCCGTCATACTCAACGAAGCTCAATCTTGACCTCGGCCAACTCCGCGAGGTGCTGGCGAAGATACTTGTCCAGCACCTGCTCCATGGCGTGAGCGTCGACGCCCAGCTCTGCCGCCATATTCGCCGCCACACGAGGCGGCCAATTCAGCCACGAATCCCGCTCGCGGCGCGCCAGGTCGAACACATGCGCCGTCGCCTTGGCGCGGTCGACCAGCTCGCCCTTCATCTTCTGCAGCCGGACCCGCGCCGTCTGCGCTTTCAGGATCTCGTTTGCCATCCGCGCACGGAGAAACGAGACCTGCCCGCCGCCGCCGTCGCCGGGCACCTCGCCAGTGTCCCGGAGCGTGTCATTGACGGCATCGATGGCCGCCTGCGGAACCGGCTTCATCGCCGGCTGCGGCTTTGCCTCCTCTGCGGCTTCCGCCGTTCCGCCAGCATCCGCCTCGAGCCCGAGCTGCCTGGCATGCTTGCCGCGCTGCTTCGCCGGATCCGTATGCGCATCCCACTGCGCATCCGCCTTGACGGGATCGATGGTCCCGTCCGGCTCGAGCGTGATGCGCCCCGTGGCGATCGCCTTTCGCACCGCCGCCTCAGAGACGCCACGGTGCGCCGCATATGCCCGCCGTGACAGCCCCATTCGCGACTTCAACCCCTTCTCACGCCCACATAAGACGTTGATTTTTAATTCTTTTTTGCGGCGTTCCGCTTGCTATCATCGCAAACTTGCGATACAAATGTACCAGCAACAAAGGAGACGCCAACATGACCCGCGACATTCACAGCCTCGCCGACCTGATGACCGAAGCCGCGAACGCCCTGATCCAGCGCGACCCGCACCGGCTCGAGCAGCTCGAGACCATCGCCAGCAACTGGATGCAGGCCGACAGCGAGCAGATGGCACAAACCAAGCTCCTGCGCGCGATGATCGAAGCGGCATACCTCCTCGCCGACGAGCCCAGCGAACTCGAAGTCGACGCGGCGGCGCACTAAGCGCCGCCAGCCCCGAAACACAGGAGACCCCCATGCTTCAGGACATTTTCAGCCTCATCGCAGTGGTCCTCTTCACCGCCGGCGCCGCGCTGGTCGCCATCGGCGTCGCTCCGGCCCCGCTTCCGGTGTGACGCCATGACCGCCGACGAATTCAACAGAGCCACCATCGAGCTGGGCGGATCCCGCGCCGAGCTTTGCCGGCAGCTCGGACTTTCGCTCAACACCGGCACGGCCTACGCCATGGGCCGCGCCAAAATCCCGCGCTATATCGCCCTCGCGATCGCCGCGCTCCTGGCCGGGCTGCCGCCCTACGGCAGCGAGCCCGAGAAATCGGCACCCCGGCGTTAGCCGAGCAGATCCGAGAGATCCGCCAGCGAGAACGCCATATCCGCCATCTTCACCCGGCCCGCCTCCTTGCGGGCCGGTTTGATTCCGGGCTCCTTCTGCCGCTCGTCCTTCCGCGTCTCCGCCTCCTCTGGATTGGCGAGGTAGCGGTCATATACGGCCTGGATGATGGCCCGATTATCCTGCGTCTTGCCCGCTTCCTCCCAGAGCGCATCAAACCAGCGCTCGTAAAAGCCGGCCATTTCCTCGTCGACGTCGATGTCGAATTGCTCCGTCCGCAGGTTTTTGTTTAGGTTCATGCTCGACCGCATCACGGCAGCGCCGCGCTCGCCCGAGACAATAACCACCTTCGCATGCACCGCGCAGCAGCGAAACGCATCAAGCCCCAGCACCTCGATCAGCGGCCCGGCATATTTCGGCGACTTTTCAAACGTGCCCCGGTCCAGCAGCACCCGGATGTCCACGCGGATATCCCGCGCCCGTTTCACGTCATAAATGCCGGTGGTCCAGGTCGAAATCCGGACCGCCGCCGGCCCCAGCTCGTCCACCATATGCTCCATGGCGTCGATCGCGGAGAATTGGCCGGCCGTGACGCCCGTCACCCGCACGCCAGGCTCGAGCCGCCCGATAACACGCGCCGCCGTTCCCGTCCGGCTTGCCACCTTGCGCACCTTGCCGGTGTCAAACCGCAGCGCCCGCGGCCGCTCCTTCACGGCCTAACCTCCGCAATGAGATGGCCGAGGCCGTCCACGTATGGCAGCACGCCATCCGACAGACCGAGCTCGCCGACATCCCGGCCGAGGCAATGCCTCCATTCCAGGCCGCGCGCCACCCGATCGACCACAGACACAGCACCGCGCACCTCGAGCGTCGGCACCGGGATGCCGAGAGCGCCGCAGATCGCCACGTCCCAGCGCTCCTGCAGCACCCCCAGATAACCGGAGCCCATCGCTATCTGCAGAGGCGATGGGATATCCCCGGTGGCGTATTCATGGTCGTCGTGATGGCGCGCCCAGAGCACCACCTCGTCGCCAAATCCCATCTCACGCGCGATCCGCCCACAGAGCTGCTGGTGCTCGTAGACCGTGATCGCGGCCGGATGCCCGGAGAACCGGCGGATTTCCCGCAGCCGGAAGCGCATGAACATCACATCCACGTCCTCCGGCCGCGGATTGGCTATGTCCGGCACCATGATTGAGCCGAGTAGCATCGCCGTCATGCCGCCTCCTTCCGCACCGCCGCGACCGCCTCGAATGTCCGGCCATCGCCCTCGAGGCGCGCCTCCTGGCCGGTGTACTCCTGCCAGCGGCGCACGATCACATCCACAAACTTCTCGTCGAGCTCCATAAGCCGCGCCTTGCGCCCCAGCGCATGGCAGGCAATCAGCGTCGAGCCCGAGCCGCCGAACGGATCGAGCACCAGGTCGCCGCGCTTCGTCGAATTCTCCAGCATCTGCTGGATGAGCCCGACCGGCTTCATCGTCGGATGGTCCGGATTGCGCGCCGGCTTGTCGTAGCGCAGCACCGTCTGGTCGTAGGTTTCGACCGACAGCTTATCGCCCGAGATCACGAGCACCTGGCCGGCCACGTCGACCTGCACGGTGCCGTCCGGCATAAAGCGCACCGGAGGCCGCTGCTCCTCCGACACAGTGGTCCGCGTCCGCCCGCCATACCACTTATGCGGAGCGCCCGGCTTCCAGCCGTACAAAATCGGCTCGTGGCGCCACTGGTAATCCGACCGCCCGAGCACCAGGCTCGGCTTCACCCAGATTAGGCACCCCGACAACTTGAAACCCGCGTCGCGGAAGGCCGCGCGGAAATTCAGGCCCTCCGTGTCCGCATGCGCCACATAGATGGGCGCGCCTTTCTTCATCACGTCCGCGGCGACCGAGAACGCCGTCACCAGGAACCGCCGGAATTCCGACGACTCCATCTTGTCGTTCTTGATCTTCCCAGCCGCGCCCTCGTAATCCACGTTGTACGGCGGGTCCGTCCAGCATGCGTCGACCAGCTCGCCAGCGCAGAGCTTCTGCATATCCTCGCGCGACGTCGAATCCCCGCACATCACGCGATGGTCGCCGAGCAGCCATACCATGCCGCGCTCGCTAACCGGCTTTCGCGGCGCTTCCGGCACGTGGTCCGGATCGCCGAGCGACGGCAGCTCGCCCGGATCCTCGAGCCCGCCCAGAAGATCCTCCAGCTCCGTGTCCGAGAAGCCGAGCAGCTCGAGGTCGAAACCGTCCTCCTGCAGAGCCGCCAGCTCCTGCGCCAGCAGCTCCTCATCCCAGCCCGCGTTTTCCGCTATCTTGTTGTCGGCGATGACCAGAGCGCGCCGCTGGCGCTCCGTGAGGTGCCCGAGCACGATGACCGGCACCTTATCGAGCCCGAGGCGCTCCGCCGCCAGCAATCGGCCGTGGCCCGCGATAATGACGTTATCCGGGCCGATCAGCAGCGGATTTGTAAACCCGAATTCCTCGATAGAGGCCGCGATCTGAGCAATCTGCCAATCCGGATGCGTCCGCGCATTGCCGGCATAAGGCACCAGCTCGGCGACCGGCCGAAACTCGATTTTCAACGTGCTCCTCCACGATTGCGGCCGCCCTGGCGCTGGGGAGGAGGACAGCACCAGAGCGGCCTACCCTACGGCGCGCCCGTGGGATTGAGGCGAGGCAGGCGTGGGGATCCCTTGTCGATGCCCGGTCCCTCTTCCGGCCGAACGTCCCCTCCGGCCCCAGGCACCGGCCTGCCCCGATCTAGTCGCGGAGGCCGGAATCGAACCGGCGCGGCCGTGGTTATGAGCCACGGTGGGGAGCCAGCACCCTCTCCGCAAAAACCGTCCGCCCGCTGGGCAACAAAAAAGCCGAGATCTGACGATCCCGGCTCAACTTTCCCAGCCCAGCACCCAGCAGAAAGGCAAAATGCGAACCCGCGAACCCAAAGTGCGAACCTTGGGCGCGAACCCGAAAAAATCCTGTCACGCTAGCGATCTCATGCGCCAAGCCCCCCCGCATACGCCGCCCGGGCCGGGAAGGACCCGAAGCCACCCGGGGGCCGGCGGGGCCGCGCCACCTCTCGCAGCGTGATGGGAAAATGCCCGATTTTCCCGCGTTTTGTCGCGCCCAAAGTTCGACGTTCCGCGCCATTAAAGCAACGTCCTCGCGCCGTCCTTTGCGGCTTTTGCGCCGCCTTTTGCGGCAACGATTTTCGCGGGCATTTCCGAGCGGGCCGATTTCCCTTGCTTGTTCAATCGGTTAGCGATGGTCGCCAGCGCGGCGACCCAGCGCCTCCACGCGGTCTGCCGAACGCATCCGACGCGAATGGCGATCTGCCGCCAGCGCCAGCCCTCCGCGCGCAGCCAGACAATCCGCGCATCTTCCGGATCCGACAGCCAGCGCAGCCATTCCAGGCATTCCTCCATCCGCCTGATGGCCTGCGGGCTCGGCACGACGCGGATGCGAGCATCGTCCCAGCCGTATGCCAGATTAGGATCGTGCCGGTATTCCGGCCATCCAGATCGATATCCGCGCGGCGTCGAGCCCGGCGGATTCGGCAACCGCCGCAGCGTTCTGGCAGCCTCCTCGAAGCGCTCCTCGACCATTTTTAGCGTGACCCGTTCCATCGCCCCTTTCACCCCTTTTTCGAGAGCCCAATTCCGCTACGCCCGAACCGCCTCCGGCGGTCGCACGAGACCCGGAAACCTCCGGGCCAGATCAGCGACGACCGCTGCACGTTCTTCGATGCTGAGAGGCGGCATTTCCACAGGCGCGGCCGGCCTCGCGCGCGCCCGCGCGATTACAGGTTCTTTTTTTACTGGTTCTTTTACTGGTTCATCTCCACCCAGGTGGAGATGGTTTAGGCCCCGATTTGGAGATGGTTTAGCCCGCGATTTGGAGATGGATGCCGATTTTTTCCCCTCGGCTTCCACATCCGGATCACAGGATTTCCGGGCTTTTTCACCATCTCCATTTTGTGGAGGTGGTGCTTTCGTCAGATCGACGTCGCAGCCCAGAATGTAGTAGGTCGGGCCGCGCGTTCCGTCCGCATTTCGTGTCCGCCGCCTACGGATGAGGTTAGCCCGCTCGAGCGCATTCAGCGCGTTATTCAAACCGCCGTTCGACAGGCCTGTCGCCTCGCGAAGTTTCTCCTGGCTCGGAAAGCACGCAGTCTCGGGATCACGCTGGGAATTATGCGCGTCGCAGAGGTGGAAAAGGACGCGGAACGCGCTGGCGCTTATTGCTTTCGCTGGGATGGTTGCCAGCCAGTGGGACGCTTTGTGGCTCATAGCATAGAGATCCCCACCCTACGTTTTCGGTTACTCCGAAAGGCGTAGGCGACTCCCTCCATGGCGGCATGGCGGGCCATGGCGTCCGGCTGCACGCCACCCCGCCGTTTGCGGATTGTTCCGAGCGGAAATGCCTTTTCAGGCGGGATTGCAGATCGGCTCCAGCACCAGGTCGACGCGGCCGCGCGGATCCCGCTCGCCTCGAGCGAGCACCAGCTGCCAGCGCGCGTCGTTGATGCCGATGACGTCCGCGACGCCATCGAGCCCCGACTTTATCGCGGCGAGCATGTTGTCCATATCCCGGTGCCGACCGTCCGGCGGATGGAAGGTAATGCGGACGATGAGCGCCTGCGCCTCGATGCGACGCACGCCGGCCACGATGGTCGCCCAGGCGCAATCCGCCCGATACTTCCTGCGCTTGCCGACGACCGCCAGCCGGTGCTTGCGGTCGTTCGGCGAAAGTCCTCGCGGCGGCCATGGCAGCGATATGGCGTAAGTCCTGCCAGTCATGCGAACAGATCGCCCTCCACGAGCCGCTCCCCGTCCGTGCGATCCATGAAGCGAAATGCGGGCTCCGCGCCGATCCAGTCCCGATCCCAGACGTACCATGCGTGCTGATGCGGCGGCGACTTCTCGCCCGAGAAATCCAGCCGCCAACGGAGCAGATAGCAGTAGGAAAACGGATGCCGATCGAGGATGCGGCCGAGGCCGGCCGCCGCCGGCCACTGCCAATTGAGCAGCAGCGCGCAATAGCGCCAGCCGGGCATGGCGAGCGTATGCTCGAGCCAGCGCCAGCGGCCGTGGCTGTTGATTTCCGCATAGGGAGGATTCGTGACGATGGCCGGTGCCGGCGCGCGGTCGAAATCGTAGAAATCGCGGACCTCGACGCCAGGGCATCCGTGGTCGGCGATATCCGACATGATGCACGGCACGCCGAAGGCCTCGATTTCCCGCGCCATATGGCCTAAGCCGGCCGCTGGTTCCCAGACAGCACCGAGAGATCGGATCCGCGCGCCATCCCGGGCCAGTAGGCCGCGAATAGCCCGCAGATCAGTCGTCGGATAAAAATCCAGAGCATTCCGCTCGGATTGCCCTGCTTTCCCGCCTGCCAGCCCCGCCTGTGCGTTTTCTTGCTCCGCCAAGGTGAGAGAGCCGGAAATTATTTCTGCGCGTCCACGGCCCTGTCTGGCCCGAAAAAACGCCTTTGCGCTGGGCGGCGTTTTCATTCGCTCCGCCCCAGCGCATCGTCATACGCATGGAGCGCCCGAGCCAGCTGCTCGGCCGCCCTCATCGTACCCGGGGAAAGAATGCCGCCATTGCCGCCGACAAGACGGCCGCCAACGATGGACCCGCGACCGTCGACCATGACGCGCTCGAGCAGATCCCGAGCCCGAGCTATCACCGCCGCCGCGGCGTCCGGAAAATCCTGCATCGCTCGCCCGCCCCGCCGACCGTCAGGCCCCGCCCCCGTCGATTTCCGCCAGCGCAGCGGCACGGGCCGCGTTCAGCTCCGCCATGGCCTCATCCGAGCCGCCGGGCATATCCGGATGCCGCTCGCGCGCCAGGCGCCGATATTCCGCCTCGATGAAATCCCGCATGGCCGCCTCGTTCGTGATGGCGCCATGCACGCCGAATACCTCGCGCCACGGCCGCGGCTTTGCCTCGCCCGCCGGAGGCGGAAGCGCCATGAAACCGCGAAAGCCAGCGCGGACGATGTGGAGCCCGCCATAGCGCATCTCCTGCCGGCGGCCCTCGAGAATCATGTAGACGGCGCGCAGGTTTGCCGCGACGTCCGTATAACGATCGATGGCAATGCAGCGCTGGGCGCCGTCCCAATCGAAATAGACCGCAACGCCCGGATCAGACGGATGGCTGTCCCCGAGCGTCACATTCGACGAAATCACCAGATTGCGGATCGGCATTCCCGTGTCGCGGCCGAACAGCCGGAGCGAGTCCTGCAGATCGGATACGGCGCGCGACATGGACACCCGAAACGGCGATTTCGTGCGCAGCTTTGTCCTGGGCAGCCCTTCCGGCCACGCCAGCGGATAAGCATGCGGCGTCGTCATCCCGACATTGCTCCTATTGCCTTGAGCAGCAGGCGGACGATTTCGACGGTGCCAACGCCGATGGCGAGCAGCAGATAAAACCCCAGCAGAGCCCACCAGCGGTCGCGCTTCCGGACGCGGCGGGCCGCGCGGCCTGCCACCTCGAAGCCGGCGACGATGCCCGCCCTCTGCAGAGCGAGCACGGCGCGCACATCGTCGGCGTTGCCCAGCGCCACCAGCTGCTTGCACGCCGCGACGATCTCCGGCCCGCTGTAGAGATCCGGATGCGCCACGACCTCACGGGCATGGCGGAGATCCGACCGCGGAAAATCGATCACGTTGCCCCCCATCACTGCGCCCGTCATCTCTTGCCCCCATTCGCGGCCCGCACGGCCCGCTCCTCCTGCTGGCGCAGCCATTCCTGCACCGCGCCGCGGCGATAGAGCACGCGCCGCCCGACGCGGACGCACGGCGGGCCGATCCGCCGCGTCTCCCAGCGCGCAAGCGTGTCGACGGAGAGCTTCAGCTCCCGCGCCAGATCCTCGCGGCTCATCCAGTCATCGAGCAGACCACCGGGCTTTTCGTCCTTTTGAGCGTTCATGCGGTCCTCCGACACGCGGCCAAGCCGGCCGCCATCCGAGCCCGACAATGCTCTTCGCCAGCGGCTGGCGTGATGGCGGGAGGTGGCACGGCTGCGCCGCCGCACCGCCACCTTGCAAGGTCTGAATGCTGATTTTTTCCGCAGTTACAGGGACTTAATTGTTTCCCATCTTGATATAATCCGCATTCCGTGGCATTAGTCCGTATACGGATGATTTGCATGGGCAACTAAAGGGGAGAAACCGCCCGTGGCACCCGCCCAGACGAAAAAGGAGGAATAAATGGGTCTGCCGCCGCGCTTTGCTTATCCACTTTATGAGGTCGCGCTCCGCTGGGGCTGCACGATCACGGATCTGGCCGAATGGGCCACCATGGGCCAATTCGACCTCGTGACGGGCATTCCCCGCATCTGCAGCGACGGCAAGCCGGTGGCCGGGATGGTAGCGCTGAATGCCGCCGACATGCTCCCCATGTTCCGGCGCGACGGCAGCGGCCCCAGCGAGATCCGCGTCTATCGCGTCCGGCAGCTCGACGCGCCGAGAGACGACTGGCTATTCATCTCCGAGCCCGAGGACGGCATCATCGTCCACCGGGCCGACATCCTGATCACCGCCGCGGACGTGGCGCAATTCGAGGAAACGCACGAGCTATCCCGCAAGCCCTCGAGCGCGGCGCCCACATCGAAATACGACTGGGATGCGTTCTACGTCGCGGTGATCAAGCGCATTTACGAGCACGGCCTGCCCGATACGCAGGCCGAATTCGTGGCCGAATTCCAGGAATGGTTCTCCCGCCGGGATCCCAACGGCGAGATGCCGGACGAGCGAACCGTCCGGCGCCGCATCAATCCGATATGGCGCGCCCTGCGCGACTCGCAGGCGACATGATCACGCCACGACGCGCAGCCGAGGTTTCACCACCTCGGCTACCGTGTTGACCTTGGAGCGCAGCGGCTGGTCGACCAGATGCGCATAGCGCTCCGTGGTCTTGCTCTGCGTATGCCCGAGCAGCTTGCCGATCATGAGCAGCGAGGCGCCATCGCCCGCCACCAGCGAGGCGAAGGTGTGCCGAAGATCGTGGATTCGGACCTGCCGCGGCAGGCCCGCCTTTTTGCGGACCCGATCCCAGAACTTCCGCAAATCCTGCACCGGCTGGTCCTTGTCCTTGGCATCGCCCGGGAAAAGCCACGGGCAGCCCGGCGGCACGGCCGCGCGCCGCTCCCGCACGATGGCCGCGACGTCCTGCGAGATTGGCCTCCGGTGCACCTTCCGCTGCTTGGTGTTGCTGGCCTGCTTCATCCAGTACATCAGGTCGAGATTAAACTCCTCGAAGCGGGCGCACCGCACCTCGCCCAGCCGCGCGCCGGTGAGCAGACACATGCGGATGATGGCCGTCCCCCGCTGGTCCTCGTCCTCCGCCAGCGCGGAAGCCAGCCGGTCTATTTCCGGCAGCGTGAGGAAGTATTCGCGCTCGTTTTCCGGATTGCGCCGGAAGCCCGAGGCGGGATTTTCCGTACACATCTTCCACCGGATGCCGCAGTTGAACATCTTCCGGACCACCTCGCCGACGCGATTAGCGCGGATCGGCGTCGGGCGCGCCGCCGCCAGCGGCTTTTTCCGCTTCCGCTTCGGATTCGCCTTGTGCGGACGCGGCCGCCCCTCGGCCACCTTGCGCAGCAGCCGGTCGATATGGCCCGGCGTCACCTCGTCCAGAAGCATATGACCGATTTCCGGCTCCACGCGCTTTTTCAGGATGGACACCTGATCCGAGCCATGGCGCGGCGCCAGCTTCGGCACGTGCTCCTCGATGTAGCGATTGATGAGATCCGAGACACGCGGCGCCGTCCGCGCCTCCTCCCGCTCGAGCAGCGGATCCTTCCCCGCATCGATCTCGCGGCGGAGGAACTTCGCCCGCTCCCGAGCGGCAACCACGGACCACTCCGGCCAGCGGCCGATCACCATGCGGCGCTGGCGGCCGCAATGGCGATAGGACAGCGTGAATGACTTGGCGCCGGATCGGTACACAGCCAGCGCAAAGCCCCGCACCTCGTCGTCGAAAACTTGATAGTCGTCGGACCGCGGCTCCGCGGCCCGCACGAATTTCTCGGTGAGCTTGACGCGCACCGGCATTGCATCCCCCCTTTTGAACCTCTCGAATGCAAAGGTCGTCGGTCCTTGCTCGACGGAATGCGTCGCGCAAGTCCGAAACGAGAGATGTCCAGAGGATCAGCGCCAGGCCGATTCAGCCATCGGACGGCTCCACCATCATCGCGCCCAGCGCCGCGTGCAGCGTCTTGATCGCCGCCTCGGTTTCAGCGAGGCGCGCCTGGCGATATGTGATTTCCGCGACATGATCCTCCCGCATCGCCATAAGCCGAGAGATGCGCTCCTCGAGATCGAGGCGCACGGCCTCCACGTATTGCTCGGGGATCTTTTCATTGCGGCTTGCCGGCGTGCCAGGAAGCAGCTCCTCCACCGTCAATTGCATAAGAGGCTGCGCCTCGAGCGCGCCGCCGCCAGCGGTCCGGAAAAGCCGATCCATGACGCCCATCATGGCCGCGCCTCCCGCCCGGCCTGCGGCGACCGCCGCCGCGACTCCATCAGCGCCATGAGCCGCGCATCGGCGACGGCCCGCAGAAGGTCCGCCGCCAGCGCCTCGAAATCCTCCACGCCGCCTCTACAGCTGAAAATCGACTTGCTGGGATCTCCACCTTTCGCGAGCGCCAGCGCGATCACCGGCCTGCCGTCGACCACAGCAGCGCGGAGCCGATAGAGCACCGCGCCGTTTTTCGTCGTGCTTTCGTGCATGGTTTCCCCCACCCCTGGCACACGACTATCGGCGTCCGTAGAACAGCGGCACGCCCGTGGCCTCGACGATCTCCGCCGCGATGAGACGGAAATGAGAGAGGCGCTGATACTCGACGCGGCGCCACTCGAAGCCGAGCAGGAGCCCGTCCGGCGTCACACGGAAGCGCAGCGCCGCATCCAGCTCCACCGGCCCCTCGCCCTGGAAAAGCGGAATGGACAGTTTGAAGCGCTGCGGCACATGCAGGTCGCCTTTGACGTGCGTTTCAGTTTCGTAGACGAATTTCCGGTCGCCGTTTTCGAGCCGCGTTGACGACTTGAAGGACGCGCCCTGCGTCGCCTCGAGATCCCGCGAGATTTCGATCATCGTGGCCGCTTCCGGATCGAGAATGTCCGCCGCATTCTCCTCGAGGAAGGCCGCGAATTCCGCCTGCGGATGCAGCTCGCCCTCGAACTTGTCCCAGCGCCTCCATTCCTCGGACGGCCGCAGCGAGAACCTTGCACGGTGCCTGTCCGCGCCGACCGGGCCGGGCTCCTTCATATCCGTGGAGCCGCCGTGATAGTCGATGAACGCCGTGATCGAGAACGTGTCGAAATCGGCCATCAGGACGGTGCCCGACTGCGCAAAACGCTTGAGGTAATCGATCAGCGACTGCTTCTCATCGATCAAAACGGTGCTGCGGGCAAACCTGTCGAGCCGCTCCGGATCCGTGATGTTTTCCAGCGCCATGCTGCTGGGCACAAAGGCGAACTCGCGCCCGTCCTCCGTCTTAATGACCGGATTAGCCAGGCGGGCCGCCTCGAGCGCCACCTCGAAATCGTTGCGCGCGTTTTCCATGGTTCACTCCCCAATGTCGTGGAAATTAGTCGTTCGCCCGCGCCGCCCGGCGCTCGGCAAGATGGTCCTCAATGTCGAGCTGGTTCGGATCCCGGCGCGTGAGGCGCCCCTCGTGCGAAATGAAGTAGATCCCGGTGCCGAACTCCCGTTTCGGCTTCTTCGCCGTAACCACCGGCGTGCATTCCAGCTGGCCCGACTTGTTGAGCTTGAACGGCAGCTTGATGGCGATTTCGCCGCTGCCGCCGGTTTCCTGGATGGCCTCGATCACCTCCGTGAGACGTGCATCCGCCTCGGCGACCAGCATGCCGCGGCGGAACTCGGAGAAGAACTCGAGGAACGTCATGTCGTGTTTGCTCATGCCCGACCCCATTGTGGTGAAAGCGGGCAGAGCTTCGCATCCGGCCGCCTCGGCGGGATGGCGGGAGGTGGCGGAGCCGTCGCGGAGCGCGCGCCAGCTGGCGCATGGCGGCCACCGCCGGCAATGCGGACAAGATGCCCGGCATGAAGCACCACCAGCCACGAAAGGAGATCGACGCGCCAGCACGCACAGAAAAAGCCCCAGCACGAGGCTGGAGCTGTTCGTCGATGCTGCAGCACCTCGCGGTGGGCGGGGGAGCCTGCTAACTCCACCGGAGGAAGTGGAGGGGAACAGGTACGAAGCACCGCCATCGACATCCGCACCATGCCATCCCGAGCCCATGGCAGCGCGGAGAGAGGTGGCAGCGCCGTTCAGGCGGCCGCGCCGACCGCGACGGAGCTGCCGGTGAGGCCGTGCACGAGGCTCGCCATGATCGTGCCGGTATCGACCGCCGCGGCGCCGCCCTGGAAGAAAGCGCCGGCGGTGGCGATGCGCACGAAGCGGCGAGAGGGTTCACGGGCCGGCATCGGCTGCGACCTTCCGCCGGCCGAGATCGCCGAGACCGACGCCGTGAACTCCCCGGCCCGCGCTACCGCCAACTCTGGATCGAGGCGGAGGACAGGGAAGGAAACCGTATGCCGTGCGTCACCTATATCGCAAGTCAAGCACGCTGAATGATTTGGAACCTTTCATTTTACGTCTCCGGCTCCCCACGGACGCTTGGTCCATTAGTTTTTCAGCCCAGATTTGCGGATCAATGATGGACGGAACAGGCTGGCGAGGTATCGCGCGTGTTCAGATGTCTTCGCTGATATGACACGGCTCCCAAAGAACCCTTTTTCTCGATCTGACGATCTGGCGCCTTGCGCCGCCCCGCGAGGCCTGATAACATGCAAACATGCCTACGCATGTTGTCACGAAAGAAATCCCGCGCGAGGTTCCGGCGCTTGCCCCGGAACAGCTCGCGGAAGTCTCCGAAATCCTGCGGTTGATGGGAGAGCCATCCCGGCTGCGCATCCTGCTGGCCTGCCTTGAGAAGCCCGGGGCGGTTGGCGAGCTGGCCGCCCGCGTCGGCATCCCCCGTTCCCTCGTGAGCCACCACCTGCGGCTGCTGCGCGCGAGCCGCCTGCTGCAGGCCGAGAAGAGCGGCAAGCAGGTGATTTATTCGCCCCTCGACGATCGGGTGCGCTGCATCGTCGTAGACGTCGCCAGCCACGTGCTCGAGATGCCTGAAGACCGCGAGGCCGCTGATGAATGACGCGACCAAGGACAAGGAGCACGAGGAAGAATACGGTGAGCTGCTGAAATTCACGCTCGCCGGGTTCGCAGGCGGCCTGGTTCTCGGCGCTGTTCTAGACTGGCTCGGCTTTCAGCGCAGCGGTTGGGGTCAGTGGCTGGTGCGCACCCTCTCCGGCGAGGGGGAAAGCATTCTCGAAGGCATCTATGCCCTACGGCAGCGGCTACGCGGGGCCGTGGGTTCGATGGCAGAGGCCTACGGCTGGGGCAAGGTCACGGGCATGGTATTCCCGTGGATCGTCGATGCCGGGAGCCGTCTGGCCGGGATCGATGTCTACGGCGTCGAGGGATTCTACATTCCGTGGCTCTATGCCATGTCGGACCAGATGGGGGCCAACGTAGCGGGCTTCCTTTACCTGCGCCGCAAGGAAGGAGACACTAGGGCAGCCGCCTCGGCCTATGTCCGGAATCCGGTGATGCTCGCCAGCCTGCTCATTGTCGTGATCGCGCCTGTGGGCCTGTTGATCGGGCGGCTGGCCGGGTTTAGTCCGGAAACGCAAATCCTCACCGCTGTTGAAACCATCCTCGGCAATCTGTGCTGGCTGCCGCCCCTGATCGGCTGGTGGATGGAGCGGCGCGAGCGCGGGGAGGCAGCATGAAAACGCGCGATGTTGGACTGGCTTGTGCCCTCTTCGCCTTCACCCTCGATCAGACGACCAAGGCGCTCGCCCTCGCTCAGGCCCCGCGTCTGGCCGATGGAGTCGAGATTTTGCCGATGTTCAATCTCGTGCTCGTCCACAATACCGGGGTCAGCTTTGGCCTCTTTGGTTTGGTGCCATGGTGGGCGCTCGTTCTCCTTGGCCTCGCCATCGTGGCGGGCCTCGCGGTCTGCCTCTGGCGGGCACGGAGCCGCTTGGTCGGCGCTGCCCTGGGGCTGATGATTGGCGGTGCCCTCGGCAACGTGCTGGATCGGGCGCGTCACGGTGCGGTCACGGATTTTCTGGATTTCTACCTCGGAGCTTATCACTGGCCCGCGTTCAATCTAGCTGATGTGGCGGTCGTCAGCGGGGCCGGGCTCCTTCTCCTCGACAGTATTCGCGCCAAGCGGCCTTCTTCAGCGGCGGCTAAGCTGTGAGCACGATCCTTTGGGCCCCCACCCATACCCGAGTTTGCCCAGGCCCCCGAGGAAGGCACCAAAATCCCGTCCTTTGTTGCTCGACAGGACGCCGGGCACATTCTCCCAGACCACCCAGCGGGGCCGATAGCGGTCAGCAACGGCAAGATAGGTGAGCGCGAGGTTGCCACGCGGATCGTCCAGTCCCTTTCTGAGTCCGGCGACTGAGAACGACTGACAAGGCGTTCCTCCGACGAGAAGATCGACAGCTGCATCCGGCCACTCCTTGAAGCGTGTCAGGTCGCCAAAATTCGGCACCAGACCAGGGGAAGGGTCCGGAAGCCGCTGCACGGCCCTGATCGCGGCCGCGCGCGCGCGCTCGGACTTGGCATCCCGCGCCGCTGCCGGATCCGGCATGAACATCGGCCTCGACGCTCGCTGCCGATGCGCCAGGACATGACAGGGAAATGGCTCGATTTCCGAGAATGCGACCGGCCGCCAGCCCAACGGCTCCCACGCGACCGACGCGGCCTCGATCCCGCTGCAGACAGACAGATATCGCAAGGTGGCCCCAACCCGTTTAAACACGGGACCACCAGACCCAACGGCCGCCAGTGGCACGAAGGCAGGAGGTGGCGGAACCGTTGAGGCGAGACCGCCACCTCAACGCCACCTCAACCAGCGGACACGGTTTTACCCTCTATTTGTTCCCATCGGTGCGGCTGAATGCGGACCAATGCCGGAAAGAATACCGAGGCAGATCAGCGGCTTATCGCGCAAGTGTCAGAAATTGCAGTGTTTTCGGAATTGGCCGGATTCAGGCTCATAACCTGAAGGTCGCAGGTTCAAATCCTGCCCCCGCAACCACCTCCCACACCCAAGGGTGTGCGATTCAAACCTCTCCTCCGCGCAACCAATGCCGCCACACTTGACCTCGTGGCTGT